>JAEEGL010591528.1_pt1 | contig 11267 bp, 7 predicted proteins | sample 9134231 | NCBI WGS metagenome assembly JAEEGL01 (sample SAMN16246548, study PRJNA631951) | gut metagenome | biome: gut microbiome; feature: rumen; material: fiber-attached | host: Bos | place: Iran: Karaj | collected 2018-10
AAAAATTATTTAAAATAATTAATTATAAAATTAATTAATAATAAAATAATAATTTAAAAAAAAATGTGGCAAATTTCATTTATATAAGGGAGTATATTAAATAAAAAATACCAAGTAAAATTGAAGAATTAAAAAAAATCATAAATAAAAATAATTTATAGCTTAAAAATTCTCATAAATTTATAAAGTATTATAATATAATAATAAGATATAATTTTTTACTTAATAATATTTACTTTTTTAATTGATAAAATAATAGGAAAGAACCATCAGTTGATTTATTTCTAATTATTTCTTCAACATCTCTATCATTAAAAAGATACCATTTATTATCGAACATATTTTTTGTATATGCGATATTATGTCCAGATTTTTCACTCCCAAAATGTTTTATATATCCAATTAATTCATATTCCTTATCAAATTTTTCTAATTTTTCTATAGTTTTTGTTTTAAGAATAAATGGAATTGTAATATCATGATTATAAATAAGTTTTTCTCCAACTCTTTTTAAATTTATTATTAAAATAGGAGGTAATTTAACTATACTTATTACATGAGATAAACATTTTCTACGACAATTTGAGCAATTAAAATTATCAACGCCTTTTTTATCTTTCGTGAATAAAAAAGAATTTATGCATTGTTCTAAACTTGTAAGTTTTGTTATCTCATCATATAAAGATAAATGAAGAATATTAAAACTTTGAAAAGAAATTTCCCTTTTATTACATCCAGAACAAATTATTTCGCTCATTTGATACCCAAAAAATAAATCATGTAAAGCTGAATAATTTTTGGGTTCATATGAATCTAAAAATTTAATTAATTCTTGCTTTTCTTCGAAATTTAAATTTAAAAATGAAAATTCAGATATATCAGTTATAGGCCTTTTTGGTTTTAGAAAAATTTTTTGAAGATGTTGAAATAAATATATTAAAAAGAAAGTTGAATCGTTATCTTTACTTCCTTCGAATTTTTTGTATACTTTACTAAAATTATTTTTAAAATCAAGAAGAGAAACTGATTTTTCTTGAGAATAATAAAGAGATTTTATTAGATTCCCAAGTGATACTAAAATGTTATCATTATTTTTATTATTTTTTAAAATAAGCATAGAAAAATCTTTTAAATTTTTTAAAATTTGAAGTACTGAACTCATATAACAATTTAATTCTTCATTATCTATTCCTACTTTCCCATTATTTTTATTATATTCAAATTTAAATTCTTCTTCCTCTTCCTCTTCCTCTTCCTCTTCTTCCTCTTCTTCATTTGATTCAATACTCATATCTTTATTTGTTTTTTTGGCTTCAATTGCATTTTCTTTATCTAATAAAACATCTTTTATAATTTGAAACTTTTTTTTAAAGGATAAAATTTCTTTTTCTTTATTTTTTAATGAATTATTACTAAGTATTAATTTTTTTTTTTCATCTTCTAAAGAATTGGTTAATTCGTATTTTTCTTTCAATAATTTTAAATTCACAGCTTTTAATTCATCTAATTCTTTTGAACATTGAGTATGTTTATTTTTAACATTATTATATTCTTCTTCTAATTTTTTATAATTTCTTTTTAATTGTTGAATTTCTAAATCCCTTTCTTCTAGCTGATTATTTAGATTATTTACCAATTTTTCTGATATTTTTTCTTTATTCAACATTTCTTTAACTTTTTCTTTCTCTTCTTTTAAATATTTTTTTAATTCTTTATTCTTCTCTTCTTTTTGCATAATTTCTTTTGTATATTGATTTTCTTTGAATTTTATTTTTTCTTCATATTCAGTTTTTAACTTTTTAATTGCTCTTTCATTTTCTGATTTTTTGCTTTCTAATTCTGCCTTTATGGATTCTTTTTCTTTTTTAAGAGCATCATAACTTTTTTTATCTATTAATTCTTCTTCCGAAATAACTTTTGATGAATTATATTTGTGGGAACTATTAAATTGATTTTCTTCATTTTGTTTATTTTCTTCCCTATTATTTTGATAATATTCAACATTTCTGATTGTAGAAAATCCATTATATCTTTGATTATTTGAATAGTTGTTTCCTCTATTTCCTTTTCTGTAATCATTGTGATTTGAATATTGATTTATATATTTCTTCCCCATGTAACTCATTGAAATTGGAAATTTGTTTTAGAAATATATATGCTTTTTCTTAAAATTAGTTAGCTCAAAAATAGTTAATTGAATTTAAATATTTTTTTATTTTTAATTTATATAAATTAAATGAAGATTTTGATAGTTGATTCATCAAATGGTAGAGAAATTTTAGAAGTTAATGAAAATGACAAAATTAAAAAACTAAAAGAAATGATCTGCAATAAAAAAGGAATTAATACTGATATAACTTTACATTTTAATGGAGAGATACTAGAAGAAGAAGATAGTCTTATTAAGGATTATGATATACAAGAAAATGCAAATATAATATATATAGGAAATTTTGAAGCAGGAATTCATTTTTAATATATTATTATTTCAAATTCTATTTATGCTTTTGAATAAATCTTTTTAAATAATAATATAACCATTAAATATAATGTTAATTATAAATAAATTAAAAAATACAATAATTTGTCTTATATTAAAAATTAATTTAAAAACAATGGTGAGATATAATTATTTCAAAGTTGCTTATAAATCTAAATAAGCTGTTTGGAAAAATTTTTATCCACCATTTTTAAAAAACAAAAAACTTTAATATAATTTATTTATTAATAAAATAATAAACAAAATTTATTCAATAATATATTTAAATTTAGGCATTTTTATATGAATATTTTCATTATCTTTTTCATCAGCCAATATTTTAAAATATATTGATTTATGGCTGGAATTCCCATCTTCCTTTTTTTTCCCAATTACATTGTAGTAGGCTTCTTGAAATTGCAAATTAAATGTCGATTCATTTTCAATTATACTTTTACTGCTTAAAGTATATAATCCAGTGGTTTCTATTTGATATTTTTCATTAATAAAATCTAAAAGTTCATCAACAGTTTTATTTCCTTCTATTTCTATATAATCCCAACAAGTAAAATCAGGAATTATAACTTTTGTTAAAATTTTAGTTTCTGGATGAATAGTGTCTTTATTTTTGTATGGTTTTTTAGGTTTATAAATTAAGAAAAATGGTGTAGATAAATCTATATTAATTTGCCTTAATAAATTAATATCAGTTGTTTGAAGGAGAGTATATATTTGAGTAGAAATAAATCCAACTATACTTGCTGTAGTAGTAGGTATTGAAGGAACTATATTTCCTGCAATAAATTTAACTTTATCTCTTGAACCAAAATCTATATTAAAATTAGACGCCCTTAAATTTGATGAAATATATATAAAATCTATTTGATGATTATCATCATGATCTTTTTCAAATATTTGTTCGTGGATTTTTTCAACTTCATTTTTATCGAATCCTTCGGTATGCAATTTTATTAATTCTGATTTTAAATTTTCTAAATTTTTTAATTGTTCTTGAAAATTATTTGTAATTTTATTTTCTGTAAATAATTCATCATTTTCATATATTTCATTTTTTTTTAAAAATTCTTTTTTATAATTTATATCATTATTATAAGGAATGTTTAATGAATCTGATAATAAATAAGCAAAATATTCTATATAATAAAAATTGGTTTCATCATCAGGATTATATTCCAATATATGAGGCAATCTATTACTTCCTTTCCAAAATTTACTTCCATCTTCTAATATTTTATCTGGAGGATTTATCTTTAATGTATCATTTATTATTTTTTTATAATTTAAATAAAATAATTTTTTTCCAAGATTTAAACATTTATCATAACTTTTGGATTTAAAAATTTTAAAATATACTTTTAAATATAAGAGTTTTTCATATAAATCTGCTCCTTTATTTGATTTAAAAAATTCATTTGGATTTTCGATGAAATTTTTTAATAATCTAATATTATTTCCAAAATATTCAAAAAATTTATCTCTGCTCCATTCTATACAATGCTCAATTAAAGAAGGTAAATTTCTCAAGGTACACATTCCAACTTGTCTCTTTCTTTCAGTTCCTTTATATTCTTCTGATACAAATGGAACAATTAATTGACTACTTGCATTTACACCCAAAGTTCCACATTCTATCAAATTAATTCCATGAAAAGTGCATTGATTACTTATATAATTTCTTGCTTTAATATTATCTACAGCAATTAAAACAAATTTTTGTTTTTTATAAAAAGTTTCATCCAAAATATTTTCTGTTTCTTCTCTTACTTCAATTTGTAAACTTTCACAATTAAATTCTGGATTTATTTTTTTTACTTGCTCACTTGCAATTAATGATTTACTTTTTCCTATATGTTCCTTTCTAAATAAAAATTGTCTATTTAAATTAGAATTTTCAATACAATCATTATCTGTTACTGTGACTTTGGAATTATTTTTGGTTGCAACTCCCATTAATGCTAAAATTTTTAAATATTCACATCCAACTGCACCTGCACCTATTAAAAACATATTTAATTCATGTAATCTTTCAACAAATTCTTGACCATATATTGATATTAAATCATCATATCTATTATTTAATAAAGTTCTATTAGGATTTTTTAAATTAATAATGGTTTCATCATATATATCAAACCAAAGCCATTGATTTAAAGGACAATATAATCCTGTAAATTTTATTGCCTCTTGTGCAACAAATCCACCTAAAAATGAACAAAGAGAAGGATGTTGTGCTCTTGAAAATTTGCAAATATCTTTAATTAATTTTTCATTATTTTCTATTTCTGGTAATTCCTTAAAAAATTCATTATTTTTATCAATTTTTTTAGAAAATTCTATTATATTATTATATAATTCATTTGATTGCTCCTCATTATTAAGTTCAGGTAATTGTCCATATTTATCAAAATAATTTTGAAAATTAATAAATAAAATATGTAATAATTGCTTTCTACCAATTTTATTTGCTGAATAATCAAATTTTGACATTTTATCAGTAGGATTCATCAAATTTTCTTCAAAAGTTTGATATTTCATTTCAACAGGATAAAAAAATTCTTCAACTATTCCACCACTTTTATATTCACTATAATTTGAAGTATCACCTATAAAAAATTCTTCATTATTTTCTGGATTATTTTCATAATATCTTGGTTCTGATACATTTAATTCAGTCATTCCTTCCACATTTTTAAATAATAAATATCCACTACTATTTAACCTTTTTTCAGTTGAGCTATAATCAATTTTAATTTTTCCTTTTTGCTCTTTTGTAATATTTGAGATATAAAATTTGCCTTTTTCTTTACCTGTTTTATCTAAAATAATATGCTTTTCTCCAAAATCACTAAAAGCAAAACTAAATAATCCAAAAGATAATGTGTAAATAAAACCTTTATTATTATCATGACATTCTTTATTTATTTTTTTAATTATATTTGAATTTAATATTTCAGTAATTATTACTACATCATAATTTTTAATATTAGATAAATAATTATTTTCAATGGTTACTTTTGTAGTAGGATTTAATTCTGCTAATTTTTTTAAACAAGCTTCATCTCTTCTTTCTTTATTTAATACATTTTCATTTGATAAAAAAAAATTACATCCTAAATCATTTATTTTACAAATATTTTCATCAAAAATTGATACTTGATATGGATTCGATAAAATTATATTTTTGGCAATTTCTACTCCATAACCTCTTAATCCTACAATTAATATTTTCAGTTTTGATAATATTTTAGTAATTTCAATTCCATATGTTCTAATTTGTCTAGATAATTTATCATGATCAATTGAATCAATTTTATGAGAATTTAAGTCAAACATAATTATATTTTTCAAACATTATATTTTAAATAAAGAATTATATTTTTTAACTATTTTTGAATTAACTAATTATAATAAAAATGAATGACTAATTATAAAAATTAGTTAAAAAAGTTTTTCTAATTAATGGTGATAAAATATTTATAAATTTAATGGGAAATGATAATACCTCTGAAAGTAATTATAATCACCAAAATATTAGAAATAAACAAGATTTCGGAAAAATTTCAATTATTGAAACAGGAGATAGTATTTTAAAAAGTGATAAAAATTGTATAAATCAAATAATAAATGATAATAAAAATAAAAATAATATAAAAGAACAAAATATTAATAATTTACTTCTTAAAGAAATAAAAGAAATTAATTCAAATTTAATTTCATTAAATGAAAAAGATAAATCATTACCTTTAGAATTAAAGGAATTAAAAAATTCAATAGAAAAATTTGGACGACAAAAAAATAATGGAATGATTATTTATGATAGTGCTTTAGATGAAATGAAAAGTGATTTTATTAAAAAGAAAAATAAAAAATTTAAATATGAAATTAAAAATGAAATAAAAAATACATTAATAAAACCAATTTTAGATACTCTAAGAAAAAAAGATGAGGAAATAGCTGGAATGAAATCTCAAATAGAAGATTTAAAAAATAATATTTTAAAGGATAATAACGAAATGAAAAAAGAATTTGATTCAAAGATAGAAAGCCTTCAAAACAGAAATAATGTTTTGTCAGAACAATTTGAAAAGCATAATTTAGATATGGAAAAAATAATAAACAAATATGATAATAATTTCCTAACTATAAATAAACAATTTGAATTAATAAATTTAAATGTAAAAAATATGGAAGATAAAAATAAAAAAGAAATAGACAAGATACAAAAAAAAATACCGGAAGAAATAAATTTATTAAAAAATCAAATAAATACAAATATAAATAAGAAAGAAATTGAATGTAATTCTAAAATTGAAAATGTATCAAAACTTAACAAAGAAAATATAATTAAAATAGAAAATTTAAGAAAACAATATGAAGAAGAAATAAATATATTAAAAAAAGAAATAAAAAAATTAGATGAAGAACAAAAAAAATTAAAAATTGAAAATGAAAATAAAAGTAAAGAATTAAAAGAACACAAGGAAAAAATATTTTCTAATAAAAATTTAATAGATAATGCAATCAAAGAAATTGATATAATTAATAAAAATTCAAAGAAAAATACTCAATCTTTAATAAATGAATCTTTCAGAAAATTTAATAGTATTTTTCAAAAAAATTATGCTTTAAATAAGTATAAAACCCAAAAAGAATTAAAAATAAAATTATTTAATCAAAAAAATTATGCAAGAGTAGGACTTACAAATATAGGAAATAATTGTTATTTAAATTCTGTTCTACAATTATTAAAAAATATTCCTAAATTTACTTATAATTTTTATCTTATGGATGAAAATTCAGGAAAATTCTTATTATCTCTCAAAAAATTATTTCTTAGAATATGTTTTTCAAGAGATAGTTCTTTTTCTCCTAAAGAATTTAAAGATAATTTAGGAAAAGAAAATAAAAGATTTGCTGGAGATAATCAATATGATTCAACAATATTTTATATATCATTATTAAATATTATACAAAAAAAATTAAATACGCAAAATAATAATTATAAAAAAATTGACAATAAACAACATCAAAATGAAAGTTTAGAAGAAAAATACAAAGAATTTAAAGAAAATTATTTATCTAAATATCCTTCATTTATTACTGATTATTTTTATACTTTTTATATGAGTGAAATTGAATGTAATTTTTGTCATAATAAATCTCAAACATTCCAATGTACTAACTTTTTAGATTTTCCTATTATATCAGAAAAAACTGAAGTAAAAAATTTAGAAGAATGTTTTAATAATTACCAGATGATAAAATCTATAACCTTTGAATGTTCTGAATGCAAGAAAAAAAATTCTAGTCAAAATTTTACAATAATGGAATTACCACCTATATTAATGATAAATTTAAAAAGAGTAGGAGAAGGAAAAGCACATTTTAATGAGATAGAAATACCATTCCAATTAGATATGGAAAAATTAATAAAAAGAACAAAAATAAATTCAATCTATGAATTAAGAGGATTTATTAAACATTTAGGGGATGAAAGTAGTGGACATAATTATTCGTTTTGTAAAAATATGTTTGATGATAAATGGTATGAGTATAATGATAGTTACTGTATACCAATAGAAGGAGAACCAATTTTAGATAAAATATTTTTATTATGTTATGTGAAGGTTGGTAGTGATATACAAGATGTTTATTATCTAAAAAAAATAATGGATTCTCTTGATGAAAAAAAACTTAATATAAAAAAATATTAATTTTAAATTATAAAATTTATAAAATTAATAAATGAAATAAATATAATTAATATAATCTTAATTATTTTTGAATAAAAATTAATGAATTTTTTTCCGTGAATTCTGTTGCTATTTTTTGAAATTCTTTTTTATCAGTTTTAAATAATAATAAAGCATCATTATTCAATCCGTGAGATTCATTAGGATTTTTAAGCAAGTCGAAAATTGAATAAATAACAGTTATTAAATTTTTGTGATTTTCCCATTCTGTTGATTTAGAAGAAACACATATTGCTCCATCATCGATTGATATATTTGGATGATAAATTTTAGTTACGAATTTTATATTAGGAGGTTCATCTGGATAATTATTTGGAAATTCTAATAATAATTTAAATAATCCTTTTTCATAACAACTATTTTTTGGCCCTTTTAATAAAATGTTCCATTTAAAAATATTTGTTTTTCTTTGAGGTCCTGCACTACATCCAATATAAGTTAATAATTCACTATTTTTTATTTTATCTAATTCATCTCTTATTCTTTCTTCTGCCATTATTATTGTAAATAACTAATTTTATTAGAACTTTATAAAATATGAAAAATAGTTATGTGTGAAAATTTTATATAAATTCTTCCATAACTAATTTTTAATAAATTTTGAAAATGACTAAAGAAGAGGCAGAAGCCAGATTAAGGAATGAATGGGATTTGTTAAAAAAATCTGGTCTTTTAAGTCAAATTGGATGCTCAGCAGGACCAATGAGAACAAAAGGTATATATAATCTATTTAAATGGAAAGCATTAATGAAGGCACCAGAATCAAGTCCTTATAGTGGATATTTATACAAATTTGAAATAAATTTTCCTGAAGATTATCCAAATTCTGCACCAGAAGTTTATTGTAAAACTGATATGTATCATATGAATATTGATACTGATGGTAGAGTTTGTGTTGATTCAGTAAATTCAGATTGGGGTAGAGCAAAAAATATTAACACTGTACTTTTCTCAATTTTTGTAATTTTTAGTAAACCTAATCCTGATAGTCCATATCGTGATGAAATTGCAACATTATATTTAAATAATAAAGAAGAATATGAAAAAAATGTAAAGGAACATTGTGCCAAACATGCTATTAAAATTTAAATATATATTTATTATTAACTAATTTTTATAAATATTAAATTATATAAAATGAAAAAAATAATTGAGATTTTATTTAAGAAAAATTTTTTTATAATATATAAAATGTTATATATTTTTTTTATCCACCATCATTTTTAATTTCATTAGCTTCATTAATATTCAATATAAATATAGTTAAAACAAGTAAAGGAGAAGTTTAAATTGATAAAAAGAAAAAAAAATTTTAAAAGAATATTAATAATAATAGTTATATATTTATTTATTTTATTTTTTATAAAATAAAAATAATTTTTCATATTTAATCATAATCCTAATTTTATTTAGCTTTATTTATAGTAATTCTCCTGCGCTAAATTTTCCTAAAAAATTGATAGTCTTTCCATCTGTTATTCCTTTTCCATGTAAAGAATCATTATCTTCTATAATATTTCCATTAAATACTAATTCCATATCATCATCTTGAAGTTGATATTTTTCTTTAATTGCTTTTTTTAATTCTTCACCTTTCCATGATTCCTGAGCATAAATAAATTCAGTTTTATTTTGTGAATCTGTAATAAGTATTTTCATTATATATTTTAAATTTTATTTTTTATTATTTAAATTGGTATGATAATATATAAATGTTTAACTATTTTTAACATAACTAATTTTGGAATTTTCTCAATATAATCGAGGAAATAAATTTTTTAAAAATGAAAATGGGTTCATGTCTTTATCCAGAATATTCTGGATATTCCAATTTTCAAATTAATCATTCATCCTATAAAAATCCTCATTTCAGACAAAAAAATAATGGACAACATTTGAATAAATTTCCACAGGATAATCTAAAAAAAAGACTTCCAAATATTATATTTCAGGAAAATAGAGGTAATCAAATAGATGCACCTAAAAAACTTATTGGAAATAAAACTTATCTTGAGGCGGAAAAAATCAATTCAAACAATAATAAAATTATTCAAAAGAAAAAAATAATTAGAAAAAAAATTAACCTTAATCCTGAATTAAATAAAGAAAAAATAAATAAAATAAGAAAACCTTCACAGGCTCCTGATATCAATAGAAACAAGGAAAAAAACCAAATAAATATTCATGTCATCAGAGAAGAACCGATTGCTCCGCAACAAAAAATTATACCCCTATATCAGCAACAAGAACAAGAGCCATTAACAAAAATAAATAATAGGAATGTGAGTGTTATTAACAGTATGAGAAATAATATTCTTCAAAAAGAAGAAAAAGTCGAGAAATATAGTAATGGAGCTATAGGTTTAGTTAATATTGGAAATACTTGTTACTTTAATGCCGCAATTCAAAACTTAAAAAATATATCCATTTTAACTTTATATTTATTACAACATCATAATTTAGACAAAGATGGATTTACTTATAAATATTGTGAATTGATTTCAAATCTAATAAATCAAGATATTTACCAATGGTATGAGCCTAGAAATTTTTTTTTGAAATTAAATTCGATGACTAATAGATTCGTTTTCGGAAAACAAAATGATAGCAATTTTTTAATATTATATATCTTAACATTCCTAGAAAAAGAAAATAAAATTTATTTAGGTGAAAAACCATTTAAAAAAATTAATATTAGTACAAATTTTTTTTCTCAAGAAGAAAAAATTATTTTTTCAACTTTTATTGATAATTTTTATGAAAAAAAAAATTCTTGTATTGCTGATATTTTTTATGGATTTCAAGAGGATATATATAAATGTAATTATTGCTTAAATGCAACTTTTAATTATCAAGGTTTTAGTGTATTAAACATTCCAGTTATGAAAAGAAATAAAATGCCAATCTATTCTCTGATTGATGCTATAAATTATTATAATGAAATTCAAGATCATACTAATGAAAATGGGTTTACATGCAGTAAATGTCATGGAAGCAATATCTATACTCAATCA
>JAEEGL011126250.1_pt1 | contig 11267 bp, 13 predicted proteins | sample 9134231 | NCBI WGS metagenome assembly JAEEGL01 (sample SAMN16246548, study PRJNA631951) | gut metagenome | biome: gut microbiome; feature: rumen; material: fiber-attached | host: Bos | place: Iran: Karaj | collected 2018-10
CTTCTCGAAAACCTCCCCGCCGGCGTCGCCCGCGAGGACGAGCTGCACGAAATGCTCTCGGCTTTCTCCGCCTTCGAGGCGCTCGACGAGGCGCTCGTGCCGAAGGAATCCATGCTGCGCGAGTTCATCGGCGGCGGGATATATCAATACTGAACAGGCGTTACAAGGCCGCCCTCTTTCGCGAGGGCGGCCTGTTTTTTTCAGATTTTACTACCACAGTAGTATTGACAACCTCAGACTACCGTGGTAGTATGAGCTTGCTACCGCAGTAGTCCGGGCGGACGCGCCCGCAAAAGGAGACATGAAAATGGCGAACTCACATGAAAAAAAACTGCAGGATTCAGAGATCAAGGTAATGAACGTCATCTGGCGCGAGCAGCCCGTGCAGGCAAAAAGAGTCGCGGAAATCCTTAAAGAAGAGACCGGCTGGAACGCGAACACCACCTATACCCTCATAAGGCGCTGCGTGGAAAAGGGCGCCGTGGAGCGCTCGGAGCCGGGCTTCACCTGCCGCGCGCTCATTGCCCGCGAAGACGTGCAGCGCGAGGAGACCGAGCGCCTGATAGACAAAATATTCGACGGCTCTGCAGACAAGCTCTTTGCCGCGCTGCTCGGGCGCAAAAGGCTCTCGCCGGAAAAGATATCGCAGCTGCGCGAGATGATCGCCGACCTTGAAACGGAGGAACAATGAACCTTGTGTATATGAGCCTTTACGGCTCGGCGCTGATTATAATAATTGCGGCTCTGCGGGCGATCGCCCTGAAAAGGCTGCCGAAAAGGCTTTTCGCCGTGCTGTGGATCATCGCCGCGGCCCGGCTGCTGATCCCCTTCCCCGCGGCGCTGAACGTTGCTCTGCCGGAGGCGCGGCGCGCTCAGGCTCCGGTCGAAACCGTCAGCGCGGAAGCATCGCCGGAGAGCTCCGCGGAGCAAGCCGCCGCGGCGTCCGGAAGCCAGGTTTTCCTTTCGGGTGAGGCTCCGGCAGAACAGGGCTCCGCGCTCCTGCAGGCTGAAGCCAATGAGCCCGAAAGCAAAAGGCTTTCGCGCAGCGAGCTCCTCCTGCTGATATGGGCGGCCGGCGCTCTCATAACAGCCGGCTTTTTCATCTGCGTGCTGCTTCGCTCTTATCGGAGATTCGGCAAAGCCGAGCCTCTTGAGAACGAAGAAACCAGGGCCTGGACAGCCGCGCACCCGCTGCGTCGGAAATACTCCGTAAGGCAGCTCGCCGGGATAGCCTCCCCGCTGACCTACGGCGTTTTTCGGCCGGTCATCCTCGTGCCCGCCGGCCGTGAAGCAGATCCTTACGCCCTCGAGCACGAATACATGCACGTGCGCCGCTTTGACGCGCTCTTCAAGCTGCTGCTCGCGCTTACTGCCGCCGTGCACTGGTTCAACCCCGCGGTCTGGCTGATGTTCGTCCTCGGCAACCGCGACGCGGAGCTTGCCTGCGACGAGGCGGTTTTACGCCGCGCGGGAGCTGAAAAACGCGGAGATTACGCCCGCGCGCTGCTCGCGGCGGAGGAAAAGCGCGGAGGCATAAGGGTTTTCTGCGCGCCCTTCGGCGCGAATACCACCGAAGAAAGGATAAGGGAAATAATGAATTACAGGAAAAAGACCGCCTTGTGCTTAGTTCTCGCGGCGGCGCTGCTGCTCGGTCTTGCCGCCTGCGCGGCGACCGGCGCAAAGACGAAGGCGCCGAAAAACGTTTTTGAGTACGACGGCCTCAAGCTCACCGTGCCGGAAGAATATGTTCAGCTTCTCGATATAGAGACCGGCCCGCAAATAATAACTGCCGGCGATACGGCCGCCGTACTTAACGATACGCGGCTCTTCAGCGTAACCGAAAAAGCCTCCCGCGAGGCGGGCGAAAAGCAGCACCCCGGCCAGGACTGGGGCGACGGCTGGATATTCAGCATAACCCGCGTTAGCGAAGACGCCCTGCGCGAAATGCTCTGCGCTGACATGAGCGGGGCGCAGGTGTTCGCGAAGGACAAGGACGGAAACTATTACCTGCGCCTTACTCCCACGGACGTGCGCTTCAATCGCGGGGACGGCAGCGATATGTCCGCGTATGAGGCCGATCTGAAAAAGTGGGAAGAGCTCAACGAATGGGCCTGGAAGGAAGTCGTCCCGCAGCTTTTGAAGGACAATCCGCAGCTCGAATCCTACCGGCGCACTAACACCATGGCCGATATCTATCTCGCCCGCGCGGCTTACGGCGGCGAGGAGATTGAGCTCCGGTGCCTCGAGTACGGCACGCTCGATCCCGGCGCGGACAGAGCGCCCCTCGAGGAACTGCTCGACGGCGTTGCCCTCGTCGGCGTGGATAACAGCCTTACGCCCGACGGGGAGTACATAGTCCTGTACCTGCCGGAAGAGGACGTCCGCTTTGACTTTTTCAGGGCCGGCGGGAATTTCGTCCGCATGACGTACTACAACGGCGAGGAGCTCTACAAGCTCGAGTATCCCGAAGAGGGCGTCGAGGCAGTGGACATAATGGAGCAGTGGTGCAAAGCTCTTGCAGGCTGAGCTCTGATCTGATAATAAAAAGCCCCGCGGGATATTCCCGCGGGGCATTCTTTTTTATCGCAGCTTATATTACCTTTTTCTCCTTGAGCTCCTCGAGCTCCTTTTCGCTCAGCCCGAGCAGCCCGCCGTAGATCTCCTCGTTGTGTTCTCCGAGTCCCGGTGAGACTTTGTATTCCACGTGGTTTTCCGACATGCGCGGAGCAAAGCCCGGCACGCGCACCTTGCCGCGGTCCTTATGCTCTACCTCGAGCATGGTCCCGCGCTTGAGCAGATATTCGTCGTTCGTTATGTCGTTGCAGTCGAGCACGGCACCGGCCGGCACGTCAGCCTTGCAGAGCATGTCCATCACCGTGAACTTGTCGTATTTCGACGTCCATTCGGAAATGGCAGCATCCAGTTCTTCTCTGTATTCATAGCGGGAGGTGGGCGTTTCGAATCGCGGATCGTCTATCATGTCCTCGCGCCCCATTACTCTGCACAGGTCGGCAAAATTGCTGCTGCCGCGGCGGCGCGAGCAGTATATCTGCACGTAGTCGGTATCTCCGAACGGATAGCAGGGATACATGTTGCAGGGCGCGACGTTCTCCAGCGCCATTCCGTTTCCGGCGCGCTTTGGCTGCTTCTTGCCCGCCATGTAATAAGGCTCCCAGAGCGCGCGGCCGAAGCAGATGACCGTATCCTGCAGAGTTACCTCTATCCTCTGGCCTATGCCCTCGCGCTCGGCCTGGATTATGGCCGCGAGGATCGAAAGTGCCGCCATATAGCCCGCGCCGGAGTCGGCTATATCCATGCCGCACTGGGTGGGCAGGCCGTCCGGATAGCCGTTTACGGCTGCAAGGCCGCCCATGGCGACCGACACGGGGTTATAAGCCGGATAGTCGGCGTAGGGGCCGTCGGTCCCGAAGCCCTTTATCTGGGTATATATGATTTTCGGGTTTATCTCCTTCGCCACGTCGTAGCCGAGGCCGAGCCTCTCGATGGAGCCGGGCCCCATGTTTTCTATCATGACGTCGGCCTGCGCTATGAGCTTTTTAATGAGCGCGAGACCTTCCGGCTTTTTCATGTTGCAGGTTATGGACTTTTTGTTCATATTGAGGATTATAAAGCCGTAGCCGTCCTTGCCCGGCTCCTCGAAGGTATATCTTGCCTGCTCTCCGACCACGGGGCGCTCGACCTTCCAGACCTCCGCGCCGAGCCACGCCAGCGTCTCCGTGCAGACGGTGCCTGCCTCGAACTGCGTAAGGTCAAGTACTTTATAACCTGTAAGCGGACCATTTCCCATTTATATTTTCCTCCTGTAAGGTGTTTATTTTTCAGCCCTATCATTTTAACTCACCGGGAGGAAAATCTCAAGCCCCGCGCACGCTTTCTTTGTTTTGCGCGGGTCTCTTTATTATTCTACCCTATCTTTTTGAAAAGTCGGGCGTTCCAGAATTCCATCCCGAGCTCGTCGATATAAAAATGCAGTATCGCCCGCCAGTTCTTCGTCGCCGTGCTCAAAAGCAGATACTCCGCCTCGTTTTTTACCGCATCCGCCGCATAATTCATAAGCGCCGAGCCTATGCCCTGCGAGCGGTGAGCGGGGACTGCGTATACCTCCTCCACCTCGAAAAAGGGCGTCCCTTCCGGCATTACCGAGCTCATGTTTTCCGAGCGCGTCACGTGCCCGAAAAGATAGCCGACCGTCTCCCCTTCCTCCTCGGCGAGGAATATCCTGTTGCCCTCGATATCGGCTCTTTCGTTTTTTCTGTAGCCGCGGCAGCTGTTTTCCGCCTCCCAGTCCTCCGACATGGCTATGAGCTTCGCGCAAATCTCTTCCGTAAGGCTTCTTTCTCTTATGCTTATCATTTCAATTCTCCTCAGCGGCGATAAAAACGAGGGCCCGCGCTCGGCAGGCCCCCGCTTTTCGTTCGCTCTTAATAATTCTCGGCGCTCACTTCAAAATACGCCTGCGGATGCGCACAGACCGGGCAGATATCCGGGGCCTTCGTGCCCACTACTATATGCCCGCAGTTGCGGCACTCCCAGATCTTCACTTCGCTCTTGGCGAAGACCTGCGCCGTTTCAACGTTCTTCAAAAGCGCGCGGTAGCGCTCCTCATGGTGCTTCTCTATGGCCGCGACTCCGCGGAACTTTTCGGCGAGCTCCGGGAAACCCTCCTCCTCGGCGGTCTTGGCAAAGCCCTCGTACATATCCGTCCACTCGTAGTTCTCGCCCTCGGCGGCGGCAAGCAGATTCGCCGGCGTGTCGCCTATGCCCTTGAGCTCCTTGAACCACATTTTCGCGTGCTCTTTTTCGTTTTCGGCCGTCTTCAGAAACAGATCGGCTATCTGCTCGTAGCCTTCCTTCTTCGCAGCGGAGGCAAAATAGGTGTATTTGTTCCTCGCCTGGGATTCTCCCGCGAACGCGGCCTCGAGATTCTTTTCGGTCTGCGTGCCGGAATAGGGGTTTTTCATCTCCACGAGCTTGTCCCCCGTCGCCTTGCAGAGCGGGCATACGGGCTCCGCTCCGTCCTCGACCTCAAACACTTTTCCGCAAACAACGCACTTGTAAGTTTTCATATCATATTCTCCCTTCAGTTGATTTATCTTTCCATTCCGCAGGGATACGCGCTTTCGCTCATGCGCTTTTCCTGCGTGACCGCCGCGTAGAAGCGGTAGCCGCCTGAGAAATTATAGCAGTTAAATCCCTCCTGGGCAAGTATGCGGCAGGCGATATAGCTGCGGATTCCGCTCTGGCACATAACGTAGACCGGCTTTCCGCGCTCAAGCTCGCCCATTCTCTCTCTCAGCTCGTCTACCGGGATGTTGAGCTCGAAGCCCTCGGCGTGGCCGTCCTCATATTCTTCAACGGTGCGCGTGTCGAGCCTGATCACGCCGTCGTTTTTCGCGAGCGCCGGCACCTCGTTCCAGTGGAACTGCTTCACCTTGCCGGAGGCTATGTTTTCTATCATGAAGCCCGCCATGTTCACGGGGTCCTTCGCCGAGGAATAGGGCGGCGCGTAGGCAAGGTCGAGGTCCTTGAGCTTGTCCGCGCTTATGCCCGCGCCAATGGCCGTTGCGATAACGTCTATCCTCTTGTCCGCTCCGTCGGCGCCTATTATCTGCGCGCCGAGGATGCGGAGCGTACCCTTTTCAAAGACGACCTTCATCGTCATCACCTTTGCGTCTGGATAATACGACGCGTGAGAGCCCGGAGAGAGTATCACCTTGTCACAGTCTATGCCCGCGGCAAGCGCGGCCTTTTCCGTGAGCCCCGTGCTTGCGGCCGTAACGTCGAATATCTTTATGACGGAAGTTCCCATCGAGCCCCTGTAGCGGCTGTCGCCTCCGCAGATGTTGTCCGCCGCTATGCGGCCCTGCTTGTTCGCCGGGCCGGCGAGCGCAATAACGGTATCCTGCCCTGTTATGGCGTGCTTTACCTGCACGGCGTCGCCAACGGCGTAAATATCCGGCGCGGAGGTCTCCATGCGGTCGTTGACGACGATACTGCCCCTTACGCCGAGCTCGAGCCCCGCGGCCTTCGCCAGCTCCGTTTCGGGCGTTACGCCTATCGCCATGACCGCCATATCCGCCGCGAGCGCCTCGCCGCTGCCGAGCAGGACCTTTATCCCGTCCTCGCTCTCTTCAAAGCCGGCGACCTCAACGCCGAGCCGGAGCTCGACGCCCCGCTGGCGGAGCACCGCGTTGACGAACGCGGCCATGTCGTAGTCCATGGTGTTCATAAGCTGCTCGAGCCGCTCCGCCACGGTCACTTTAACGCCCATTTCGCAGAGGTTTTCGGCCATTTCCAGGCCGATGTAGCCGCCGCCTATGAGAACGGCCGTCTTCGGCCGCTTTTCCACGACGAACTCTCTTATGCGGAAAGTATCCTCCACCGTTCTGAGCGTAAAGAGCTTTTTGCTGTCTATGCCCGGCAGGTTCGGCCTCGTGGGCTTTGCTCCCGGCGAGAGCACCAGCTTGTCGTAGCTCTCCGTAAAGACCTTCCCGGTCTCGAGCTCGCGCACCGTGACGGTCTTCTTCGCGGGGTCTATCGCCGTGACCTCGTGCCCGACCTTTACGTTTATGCGGAAGCGCTCCCAGAAGCTCTCCGGCGTCTGGAGCGTGAGCTCCTCCGGGTCGTCTATCACGCCGCCGATATAGTACGGCAGGCCGCAGTTTGCGTAGGAAACGTAGCCCGAACGCTCAAACACCGTTATCTGCGCGTGCTCGTCCAGCCGGCGTATCCTCGCCGCCGCCGTCGCTCCGCCGGCGACTCCGCCGATGATTACTACTTTCATTCCGTCCACCTCTTATTATTCTGTATGTTTAAATCTGTTTTCTTTTTACCAAAGCGTACATGAGACTGTCGAATTCGGGCAGGGCCGCCGTGAGCCCTTTTTCCTCGATCTCAAGGCCGTTTCTCCCGATCTCTTTTTCAAATGTCTCAAACGACACCGTCCTGCAGCTTGTCGCCGGAACGAGCATCCTGCCCGTTTCGTGCTCCCTTTCGCGCAGCTCGAAGGCCTCGCCGATGTCGCTCTTTCTTTCGGTCTCGCCGTCGCCCATCGAGCAGACGAGGGCCAAAGCGCCGTCGTTGAGATGCTCGTAAACGAAGCGGTAAAACGCGTCTCTGTCCTCGTCCGCAACGAGCATGTGCACCACCGCAACGGCATAGATGAAGTCATAGCGGCGCTCGTGCCGGCCCGCGACGCAGTCAATGATCTCAAAGCGGTCCTTATATTCGGGCAGGCGCTTTTTGCAGTATTCTATAGCCTCGGGCGATATGTCGCCGGCGGTGAGGTCATACCCCTTTTCAAGCAGCGCTTTTGCGTCTCTTCCCTCGCCGCAGCCGATCTCGAGCATTTTCGCCGAGCGGCCGAGGCGGTATTTTTCTATCGTTTGCAGAACTATCGGCGTGGGCTCGGCACTCGCCCAGCTCACGCCGGCGGCGTGCACGGTCTTATACCTTTCGTCGTAGGCTTCGTAGTATTTTCTCACGGCTCTTTACCCGAAAAGCTCCGCTGCCTTCGCCGCGAATCTTTCGCCGTATATTTTGAAGTAATCCTCGTATTTCTCCATTCCGTTGTGCGCCTCGACGTTGCCGTTTATGCCCACGGGGCCGAGATGGATAACGGGCTTGCCCTTCGAGGCGCCGCCCGAATAACAGAGCATTCCGTATACGAGCTCATTCGTCAGTATCGACTGTATGACGAGCTCCGCTCCGCCGTGGCTGTACTGCTCCGTGGCGAAGGCCCCGCCGAGCTTTCCCGCGAGACCGAGCTTCCCCGCCGCCGTCTGCAGCCATACGCGCATGTCCGCGGTCATGAGAGACGCATATGTCGGGCAGCCGATAACCACTCCCTTCGCCTCCGAAACGAAGGCCGCGTCCACGTCGCTTATGCCGAAGGCCTTCGCCTCCGCGCCCGGCGCCCTGTTCATGCCCTGCGCTATCCATTCCGCCGCCTGCTTCGTGTTGCCGGTTTTGGAATCGTAAATAACCGCCAGCTTCATTTTTTCTTCCTCCTTCACAAAATCACGCTCCGGTTTCGTCCGCTTCAAACAGGTCCCTTTCCCACCAGAGGTTTTCTTTCTCTTCTAAAAATCGAAACCCGCATCTTTTGAGAACGTTCTGGGATCTTACGTTCTCCTTCAGCGTATCCGCGCGGACGGTTTCTATCCCGAGCTTTCTGCCGAGGCCGAGAAACGCGTCCAGCGCCTCCGTCATGTATCCGTGGCCCTCGTATCGAGGGTTCAGCCCGTAGCCGACCTCCGTGACCCCGTTTACGGGGATGTATTTATAGTCTATGGAACCGATAATCCTGTCGCTCTTTTTCAATACTATCAGAAATTCGGTGAAAAAGAGATAGTTTTTCGGATCATCTTCTATTTCTTTTTCGAGTTTTTTCAAAAAGTCCGTCAGGAGATGGTCCAGCTCCTCACCCTGGTACGTCACTCCGAAAGCCTTCTCAAAGGCGGCAAGGTCGCTGTTGAAAAGGCGGAGATTCTCCAGCGTATACGGAAACAGCACCAGCCGCTCGCTTTCGATGCTGTCCGTCATTTTATCTTTTTTCATTTTTCTCTTCCCGTTTCTTTTCTATCTGGACGGTCGACCATACAGCGTAGACTATAGCCGCCGCGGCTACGGGGATCGCGAGCAGCTCTATCCTGTTGGCCTGCAAAATGACCGACAGCCCCAAAACTATAAAAACGGCGCTCAAAAGGCAGAAAACTACCGCGGACTGAACGTACCACGGCTTCTTATCCATGGTCCTGCGCTCCTCTTTCGAGGCGTAAATATACGCGTTGTTGAAGAGGAAACCCTTCCCCGCAAAATGAAATGCCGCCAGAACGAGCAGCGCTGCCGCCGCCGCGAAAAGGACTATGGCCGTTATCAGTTTGCCGGTCGTCATTGCGTTCTCTCCTTTCATTATTCGGGCATTGCGCACCTCGTCGCGTGTCAGTCCTGCCCTTCCGCGGCCTCGGCAATAACTCCGCCGCCGATCACGCAGCCGTCTTCGTCGTAAAACACAGCCGACTGTCCCGGGGTGGCCGCTCTTACGGGCTCGTCAAAGCAGACCTTGAGCCGGTCCGGCCCCTGCATCTCTATTTTTGCGGCCTGGCCGCCGTGGCGGTAGCGGATCTTGGCCGTGCAGGCCAGTCTTTCTCCCACGCGGAGCCCCGCTATGCTCAAAAAGTTCAGGTCCCTGCAAAACAGCTCTCTGCTGTAAAGGGATCTTTCCTCGCCTATGACGACTTCGTTTTTATCCGCGCGTATCGCCTTTACGTACGCGGGATAGCCGAGCGGAAGGCCCAGTCCCCTGCGCTGGCCTACGGTATAATGGATTATCCCCTTGTGGGTCCCGAGAACATTCCCGTCCTCGTCGACAAAAGCGCCTTCCCCGGGGAGAGCGTCCTTCGCCGTTTTTTCTATAAAATCCGCGTAGCTTCCGTCCGTCACGAAGCATATCTCCTGCGAATCCGGCTTTGAAGCGACCGGAAGCCCCTCCTCAGCCGCGATCCGCCTCACTTCGCTTTTCGACAGCTCTCCCAGCGGCATCAGCGTGGCGGCAAGCTGCTCCTGCGAAAGCCGATAGAGCATATAGGTCTGGTCCTTTTCCGCGTGCAGCGCTTTTTTTACGGTGTATCTCCCGTTTTCCAGCTTTACGACCGAAGCGTAATGCCCCGTCGCGATATATTTCGCACCGGTCGCCCTGGCGTAGAAAAGCAGCTTTTCCCACTTCACCGCCCGGTTGCAGTCGATACACGGATTGGGGGTCTGACCGTGCAGATAAGAGTCGACAAAGGGCTCTATTATCTTTTCCCGAAACTCCCCGGTGCAGTTTATCGGATAAAACGGTATGCCTATCCTGAACGCCGCGCTTCTCGCGTCGTCTATCTCGCAGCAGCGGCCTTCCGTTCCGTCCTCCGCCTGCCACGTGCGGAGCGTTACGCCCAAAACGTCATATCCCGCTTCTTTCAAAAGGTATGCGCAGACGGCGCTGTCAACGCCGCCGGACATCCCCACCACTACCTTTTCCATATATCTCCTCCAACAGCCCGACCGGCTGTTTTCATCTCAGAATACGCCCGGCCGCCTCGTCTGTCTGCCCGTCGAGTTCGGTATCCTCCCGGGCGGGGACGCTGTCCGTATTCAGCGAACGGATATAGTCCCTCTCCGGATCAAATTCCGCATTCAGGAGACTGAACGCCGTCTTTGCGAGCTTTATCGCCGGGCCGGGCGCGCCGTTCCCGCCGCCGGCAAGAACGAGTATGCCCTTTTTGCGCTTCATGGGCTTCTCCCGCTTCAGAAAAACGCGGTTGCTCCATATCGCGTTCAGCCGGCTGATGATCGAAAAAAGCGGCGGCGTAACGAAGGACATATACACGGGCGAAGCCAGGACCAAAACGTCGTAATCATCTTTCCAGATCGCGTCCATCCGATCGCTTATGCTGCAGCCTTCGTTTTCCCAGCAGTACCGGCAGTCTGTACATGGCTGAATGCCTGCCTCAAACGCTTTTATTTCTTCAATCTCGGTTCCCTGCGGGAACCGTTTTTTCAGTTTCTCCAGAATAAACTCCGTGTCGCCGTCCGGACGCGGCGAGCCGTTGAGGATCAAAACTTTCATCGTCTGCTCCTATTTGATATCAATCCATATACTTCTTCAAAATCCATTCCTTGATTTCTTCGTATGTCGCATTGCCTGGAATCGCCTTCAAATAGTCGGCGTTCTCGGGCTCGTAGGTCACTGATATGAAGTCCTTCTTTTAGCGGTACAAACAGCATACCGTCTCCACGTTCCTTGGGACAACAGCGTGAATAAAACATCGATATCTGCGCCATTGTCACGACCCTCGGCGTCAGGAATATGCCGTTGATCACAGGTTTATTTGAGGGTTGTCTTGCTCTTCATCCTCGGATGAGTAAACGTATAGGTCAATATCTATTTCCGTTCGCGTCGCATGACAGAAATCTATTACGTCCAAAGTAGGTGCGAGACATGGATTGATATCATCAACATAGATTTCAGGCACTACTTCCAAATAAAAGCTGACATCAAACTCGTTCCGTATCTGGTTTAGCACATCAATTTTATCAAGCAACCCTGAAATAGTTTTCCGCATTTGGTTTTCGACATAGACGTCATATTCATCGCATCTTCCACAAGTCCAGCAGGAAAAAGTATGCAGCGAGCCGTCTTTCTTTGGGTCGCCCGGTTTCCAGCTATCGTTTGGAATAATCCCCAATCTAGCTGAAATTAC
>JAEEGL011327612.1_pt1 | contig 11267 bp, 9 predicted proteins | sample 9134231 | NCBI WGS metagenome assembly JAEEGL01 (sample SAMN16246548, study PRJNA631951) | gut metagenome | biome: gut microbiome; feature: rumen; material: fiber-attached | host: Bos | place: Iran: Karaj | collected 2018-10
CCTTTATTTTTTTTATAAAACTAGATAATAAACCGAAACGGTTTTCTTCTTTCTTTTCTTTTATGGCTCTTTGATATACTTCTAGAACACGTTCTCCATAGTATTTAGAACTATATGTATCTGCTTGAATTCTAGCTTGTCTATCAAATCTTTCTAATTCCTCTTTATTGTCATATAAGTATAGTATTTGTTTTTCATATTCTTCATTTGTCTCAAAGAATAATCCATCTAAGTCTTCTGTTACCATACTTAAGAAAGCTTCATCTCTCATACAAACAGGTACTACATTAGAAGCCATAGCTTCAATAATGGTTAATCCTTGTGTTTCTGTTTTAGAGGCTGAGGCAAAAACAGTCGCAATATGATAATAACAAGGCATATCTTTCCAACTAACTTTACCTGTAAATATTACATTTTCATCTAATTCAAGAGATTTAGCATATTGCTCATATTTTTCTTTATCAGGTCCATCTCCTACAATTACTAACTTAATATTTTTATGTTTTTCGGCAAGTGCTTTTTCTGACTTAATCAAAAATTCTATATTCTTTTCTTCGGCTAAACGTCCTACGAAAAGAATTACAAAGTCTTTTTTACTTAAATGAATCGATTTTCTTAAGTCTTCTACATCACTTTCATTCACATTTTCTTTATAGAATCTTTCTACTTCAATTCCTGTAGGAATAATGTTAATATTCTTTTCGAATTTATATTTTTCTTTAAATAACTTGTATATTTTATTAGTAGGTACTATTAATTCTGTAGCTGTTGTAGAGCAATAGAATTTAGTTAGGTATTCTACTATCTTTTTCCCTGATTTATTGAAATATCCTTTTGTTATATAGTGGATATAATCTTCATATAAAGTGTGATAAGTATGTACTAAAGGAATATTAAATTGTTTAGCAAATAATCTAGCAAATGTTCCTATAGCAAACTCTGTTTGGGAATGGATAACATCTAAATTCCAACTTTTTATTTTGTTGACTGCTCTTACTGGATAAATACTAGTTAATCTAGAATCATAAATACCTGTTGGTACTCCTGGAATTTTTAGAATTCTTTCTTTTTCATCATATTCATAGTGGAAGCTTTCTAGATTAGCTGTTACTACATATACCTCATGTCCTTGCTTTTCTAAAGCTTTTTTTAACATAACCTCGCTAGTTACTAAACCACTAATATAAGGGGTATATGTCTCTGTAAAAATTCCTATTCTCATTTTTCCTCCTTCTTTTCAAAGTTAAATACTAAGGCTCCTATGATTACTGGCAGATAATAAGTAATAGTTCTCCATAGTAGAAGTACTGCTGTAATCATTTCTAAACCAATAAAATTTCCATAGAACTGAGTAAAACCATATTCAATTCCACCGCTAGCTCCTGGAATTGGGATAAAGGCTCCCATAATATATACGTAAGCGGAAGTCACCAATGTATCAATTACTGTTAATTCATAAACTCTTGTCATACTATATAGTACAAATAATGGAATACTATAAAGACAAACTAAACTTAACATATTTAAAAATATAACAAAGCAAATTCTCTTTTTTTTATGTTTTGTTTCTTGAAAGCCATTGTAGTAATCTTTAAATTTTTCTTCTATTTCTTCATCACTTATAGGCTTTTTAAGCTTCTTAGCTAGTTTTTTTGTTAAACTACATATCTTTTTGGTTACCGGTTTATAGTAGGATACCAAGACTAGTATGATTACTACTAAAACATTGATAATAAATCCTACTAATACTAGGTTATCTAATATTTTTATTTCAGGAAAAAGTGAAAAAATAGAATTATAAGTAACAGCTATTACACCACAGGCTACTAAAGCTATTTGGTAATAAATAAAGTTCTGAATTGTTCTATTCGTTGCTTTTGCTAAAGGTATTCTATGTTCTTTTAACATATAGATTTCTATTGGTTGTCCACCAGTAGAAAAAGGTGTTACTCCATTAAAAAACTGGACAATTATATTATGTTTTATTGCTTCTTTGATACTAATTCTATTATCTTCTACTATTAAGTAATTGGCATATCCTTTTATAACAATGGATAGAAAAAGAAAAAGTATAGAAAGGACAATCCATAATATGTTGATATTCTGAAAGGCACTTACTATATCTTTAAAGTCGTCTTTTAAAACCACGTATAGGACAATTATAGTTACTATTAATACTAGAAATGTATTCTTTTTTATACTATTTAATACTTTCATGAAATCATCCTCTGAATGTCTTTTGTTTCTTCTTTTTCTTTTAGATAAATGATCTTGCCATCTTGTTCTCCTAAGTTCTCATAACCATCAGAATCTAAATAAGTCATTAATGCTTTATCTTCTGAAGAAGCTTCGACAAACACTTCTTCTACTTTCAAAGTGTGAAATGCATAATTGCATACGTATGATATGAGTTTTCTTGTTTTCTCTTTTATTTTGATAGGTGCCATATTCAAACGTGCTAATTTAATATCTTTTTCCACATGAAGATGGCACATATCTGTTATTTTTGATTCTTTTTCTAAAAATAGATTTTCTTCTATTTCATTTTTATTTTTTTCATTGATGTAGGTTTCTTTTGGGACAGAAGCGCGCAATTTCTCTAGTTGTTCTGACATCCTTGTGCTGATACTATTTCTTTGTTCAAATTCCTTTAGCATGTCTAAATGCTCATTATTATATGGATCTAATAGAAATAATCTTTCTGTACTCAATTCATTCACCTACTTATCATTCATCAATGGTTTTTATCCATGATTATTGAATTACTTTTACCCCTGGTAATTCTTTTCCTTCTAGGTACTCTAGAGTTGCTCCTCCACCAGTAGAAGCATGATATACTTTTTCTTTATAGCCTGCTGTTGTAGCGGCTGCTACTATATCGCCACCACCTAAAATAAGTTTAATATCATTTTTTACAGCAAAATCTAATAATGCTTCTGTATTCTTTTTGTACTTTTCAAATTCATATACACCTAATGGTCCATTCCAAATAGCAATGGCAGCAGTCTTTAAGATATCTTCAAACATTTTTAAAGTGTTATCTCCAATATCTAAGCCCATTTCATCAGCTGCAATATTAGTTGCTTCTTTTTGACGATATTCTTCATCATTTGTGAATTCATTTGTAACAGCATAATCTACTGGTAAAACAATTTTATCTCCATGTTCAGCTAATACTTTTTTACAGAAATCTAAACTTTCTTCATCTAATAAAGATTTTCCTATTTCATGTCCTTGTGCTTTTAAGAAGGTATAACTCATTCCTCCACCAATTAAAATCTTATCGGCTTTATTTACTAGATTTTCAATAACACCAATCTTATCAGCCACTTTAGCTCCTCCTAGAATAACAACATATGGATGAGGAGGATTATCCAAAATACTTAGAGCAGTTAATTCTTTTTCGATTAAGAATCCAACTGCTGATGGTAAATGTGATGCAATTCCTACATTAGAGGCATGAGCACGATGAGCTGTTCCAAAAGCATCATTGATAAATACTTCTCCTAAAGATGCCCAGTACTCACCTAATCCAGGATCATTACTACTTTCCTTTTTACCATCTAAATCTTCATAACGAGTGTTTTGAATTAGTAAGATGTCTTTTGGTTCCATACTTTCAACCATACCTTCTAATTCAGCACCTCTTGTTTTCTCACTAAATAATACATCTTGATGAAGAAGTTCAGCTAAACGCTTTGCTACAGGAGCTAAATCATTTTTAGCTAAATCAGCTTCTTCCTTTACTCTTCCTAAGTGAGACATTAGTATCACTCTACAATTTTTATCAAGGCAATATTTAATAGTAGGTAATGATTCTACTATTCTTGTATCATCTACAATTTTTCCTTCTTTAATAGGTACATTAAAGTCACAACGAATAATTACTTTTTTATTTTCTAAATTTAAATCTTTTAACGTTTTCATATTCTATCTCCCTTAATTAAAATTATACCATACTTTCTTCTAAGACTAAACAAAAATCAAAACAAAAAACTCAAAAATTCTTTATGAATTTTTGGATTTCCTTCTATTCTCTTTTCTGTACCTACACTCGCAGTCGCTCGTTCGGTACGTTCGTCACTTTGTTCCTCAACATCTTTTGTTTCACAAAAGATAGATTCTAGATTCACAGATTCGCCTTACGGCGCGCTGGGACCAAAGGACCAGGCGACTCACTCTTGAAGGGAAGAATCTCCACCACCGGAGCCACCACCACCAGCATTAGGAACACCATCACAGTAAGAAGTGCCGTCCACACCGACGCTACAGTCGAAGTAGTCATAATACACATACACATTGCCATTCGAATACGCATACGCAATCAAGCCGCCGGCCGAACACGAGTAATATTCTCCTAGTGAATCTGTACCACTTGAACAATTTGAAACTCCAAAGGCTGTTTGTAAGGTTGTTATATTGCTTGCATAGTATTGACTATCTTCTTCACTACAATTTATTGGTTGATAATTCACTGAATCCCATTCACACATTGCTTCTCCTTGTAATATGTATGTACCGGCTGTCATTCCTGGGTTAGCAGTTGCTAAGTCTTGGGTGATTACAAACTCTACATAACTTTCTGTTACAATGTTATTAGATACAGTATGTTTTAAATAGATTGGTCTTGCTACCGTTCCTCCGGCTAGTGTATTTAGAGCTGCCATTGCTTCTGCTGCACTACTATATTGGGTTATTGCTACTGGTATTGATTGCCCTATCCATATCATTGTATCTTCTTCATGATTTTCATCCCATATATTAATCGTATAAACAGTTGGGGTTGTTGGATGAGGTACGTCTATAGCAGTACTATCGCTTTGGACATAGCTTACTCCAAAACTAAATGCATTAGACTGATCCGTTGTTGGGAGATCACTCTCTTCTATATCTCTTTTAAATTCTACTCTTACTTTGTAAGTTTCAGAGTCTCCTGCCTCTAATAAATGATTTGCGGCAATAGCTGTTCCATCTTCATAAGTTACAGAATAATCTAGGTAAGCAGGTATTTGATTGGTGGAACTAATTGCTACGTTGTTTAATTTAGATGTAATAGAACCTATCATTCCATCTACTGTACCATCGTTAACAGCATCTACTGTAAATTCATAGAAATCTCCTGGTACATTTAGAGTTACTGTGTAATTTACTAAGGTATCGTCATTGGCATCAATTGCTGCGGCTACATCTCCTGTTGATAAAGTAACACTATTAGAATTAATCACTACATTTTCAAAATGAATATCCCAAGTATTTCCTTTTACTTTACTTGTTCCTAAGATTGTTAAATCTTGTGATAGAAGAGCATAACCTAGACTAATTCCTAACAATAGAATAACTAGTAAAGGCATCAAATTTTTCTTTTTATTTCTTCTCATAGGATCCTCCCATTCTGTAATTATTATATCTATATTTATGTGGTTTTGCAATAAACATTAAAAGAAGGCGTATTTCTACATCTTCTTTTTCTTTTAAAACTCTATTACTTTTGGTGCTTCTGTAAAAGATGAAATGGTAGCTGTAGCATGTTCAAAATATAGTACTTCGGTATTGTCATCATTTTCATCATACATACCTCTTAGATTAGGATTTTTATCTAACATGTCTTTCTTAGCTTCTACTCTGTCATCTCTTACTAATTTGCCTGTTACTCTTATCCATCTGCCATCTTTAAAGGCACATAATTCTACATTGGGATTCTTTTCAATTTGTTTAGATACTTCTTTTTTCTTACCTGTTTGAATATATAGGTGTCCTTCAAAGATTTCAGCTGTACCAAAAGGTCTTACTCTTGGTTGATCTTTCTCTACTGTAGCAAGATAATATACTCCACAGCCTTTTAGAAATTCTTGTACTTCTTTCATTATTATTCCTCCTTTATTTTCTTAATCTTAATGAATTTAATACAACCGTTAAACTACTGATTGTCATAGCTATACTAGCAAGCATTGGACTAATACTAATTTCTAATGGCTTTAGTAAACCTATTGCAATCGGTATCATTAATATGTTGTAGATAAATGCCCAAAATAAATTTTCTTTGATAATATGAACTGTTTTCTTACTAATTTTTATTAAAGTATTAATCTTAGATAAGTCATCTTGCATTAGAATAACATCTGCTGAGTCTCCTGCAATATCCGTTCCACCATTAAGGGATACTCCAATATTGGCACTAGTAAGAGATGGAGCATCATTGATGCCATCGCCTATCATCATAACATTGTGTCCTTGATCCATTAATTCTTTTAGTACTTTTTCTTTCTCTTTAGGAAGAACATTAGCAATTACTTCTTCTATTCCTAATTCTTTCGCAATAATACTGGCAGTTTCTTTATTATCACCTGATAACATAATAATCTTTTTTCCTAGTTTTTGTAATTTTCTAATAGTTTCTTTGGCATTTTCTCTGATGATATCTTTTACTCCTATTAGAGCTATTACTTCTTTATTTTCTACTACGTAGATGATACTATTACCATTTTTTTGAAGTTCTTTTTCTTCTTTTACAAATGGGTTATTTTTTATATCTTTTAATATTTTATTATTTCCTACTAATAGTTCTGTTTTATTTATATTGCCAGATAAGCCTATTCCTGAAAGTGTTTGGAATTCTTCTACTTTTATGTTTGAATTGTAATATTCTTTAAATGCATTGGCGATAGGATGAGTAGAATTCTTTTCTAGACTTGCGACCAGCTCTAATAACTCATTTTCTGGATATTTTAGTTTTCTATATACTTTGGATATTTTTAAATTACCATAAGTAAGCGTACCTGTTTTATCAAAGACAATTGTATCTACTTTATGAGCATTTTCTAGTGTTTCACTAGTCTTAATTAAGATTCCTTCTTTGGCACTTCTTCCTTCACTTACAACAATAGCAAGAGGAGTAGCAAGACCTAAAGCACATGGGCAAGCTACTACTAAAACTGTTACAAAAGAAGTAATACTTTCATTTAAAGAATGTCCTAATAATAAATAAATTATAAATGTTAAGCAGGCAATTACAAGAATAGCTGGTACAAAATAACTAGATACTTTATCTGCTAATCTTTGAATGGGTGCTTTGGTATTTGTAGCTTCTACTACTAATCTTACTATCTCAGAGATTGTTGAATCTGGTCCTATTTTTTCTGCTTTATATTCAATATAACCATCTATATTTATAGACCCTGCGATTACTTTATCATTTTTACTTTTTTTAGATGGTGTTGATTCGCCAGTGATAAAGGCTTCATCTAAGTGTGTTTCTCCTTTTACTATTATTCCATCTACAGCTATTTTCATTCCTGGTTTGCAAATTAGAATATCACCTTTTTTTACTTCATCTATTGTTACTTCTTTTTCACTATTTTTTTCTTTAATAAGAGCTGTTGTTGGGGTAATTTGAACTAATTCTTTAATAGCTTCTTTGGTTTTCTCTTTAGATTTTTTATCAATAAATCTTCCTAACTTAATAAAATAAATTATCATAGCAGAACTTTCAAAATATAGATTCTCTACTAATTCTTTATTACCTAGAATTATTAAAATTAAATTAATAATACTATAGACTATACTGGCTATTACTCCTATTGTTACTAGAGTATCCATATTAGGACTTTTATGAAGAATCTTAGAAATGCCACTTCTTATAATATCTAAACCAAATAGAATGAAAGGAATTGTTAATAAGAATAAGGCTATTCCATAAGTAATAGGATTTTTCATTTTATCTAAAATAGAAATTACTGGTAATTTTAGCATATGAGACATAGAAATATACATTAATATTCCTATTAGTATGGCAAGAATTATTAGACAATACTTGGTATTATCTTTTTTTTCTTCTTGGTTTTCTCTATAGACTCCTAGGCTTTTATAACCAGATTCTTCTACAAATCTTTCTAAATCTGATAGATTTACTTTATCTTCATCATATTCGATTAGAGCTTGTCCCATTACAAGATTTACAGAAGCAGATACTCCTTCTTGTTTATTTAAGTATTTTTCTACTCTGTTTTGACAAGCACTACAGCTCATTCCTTCTATTTTCAATATTACTTTTTGCATTTAGGATTTCTCCTTTCTATTACTTATCAATATTATATCATTCATAGAAGAAAAAAGAGAGTTAATCTCTCTATTGGTCTTCTTCAAATACTGCAACTATTTCCATATTCTTATCAATTCTTATATTCATTTGTAGTTCTGTTGTATATTCTTCTCCATCTACTAGCCATCTTACAAAATGATTACCCTCATCTGGTCCAGCATCAAAAACTAACAATGTGTTTTCTTCAATGTCTAGTTGTAGTGATTGTATGGGATTTTCATCACTAAAGGATAAAACTCCTCCATCTTCTGTATAGGCAATTTGTCCCATACCTTCTGTTGTTGCGGATACTTTATATGTTGTTTTCTTTTCTTCTTTTTTACAACCTGTTAGTCCTAGTACTAGAACTCCCATTAGTAAAACTAAAAGTAATTTTTTCATTTTCTTACTTCCTTCCTTATATAATACTATATCATATTTTCACGTACTGCTAAATATATGAATATTATTTTTTATTTGAAATACTTGCTTTTATAAATGACAAGAATAATGGATGAGCAGAAGTAGGTCTTGATTTAAATTCTGGATGGAACTGGCTGGCAATAAAATGCTTATGTTCTGGAAGCTCAATAATTTCTACTAAGTTAGCTGCTTCATTGATTCCTGAAAATACCATTCCCTTTTGTTCTAATATTTCTCTATACTTATTATTAAATTCATATCTATGTCTATGTCTTTCTAGTATTTTAGTTGTTTTATAATCTTTATAAGCTAACGTGTTTTTAGCAATTGTACATTCATAGTTACCTAGTCTTAATGTTCCTCCTTTGTTAATGATAGACTTTTGATCTGCCATTAAGTCAATGATAGGATTCTTAGTGGTTGGTTCAAACTCTGTAGAGTTAGCATCTTTAATGTCACATACGTTTCTAGCAAATTCTATTACTGCTAATTGCATTCCTAAACAAATTCCTAAGAATGGTATATTATTTATTCGTGCATAATGAATTGCTTTAATTTTTCCTTCAATGCCTCTACTACCAAATCCACCAGGTACTAAAATACCATCTATATTCTTAAATACTTCTTTTAAATCTATATTGTCTTTTTCTAAAGATTCCGAATCAATCCATTCTATTACTACATTTTTATTATAAACATAGCCAGCATGGATTAGAGCTTCATGAACAGATAGATAGGCGTCATGTAACTCTATATATTTACCAACTAACGCTATTTTTACTTCTCCTTTTAAGTTGTTGACCGTATCAATTAAGTCATTCCAATATTTTAGATTGGCAGTTTTTACTGGTAGATTGAATTGTTTCAAAATAATTTCATCTATGTGTTGATTGTAATAGTTTATTGGGATTTGATAGATATTATTTACATCAACAGAATCTATAATATTTTCAATTGGTACTGAACAGAATAAAGATAACTTACTTCTAAGCTTTTCATCTGTTGGATAAGGTACTCTACATACTAATGCATTTGGTGTGATACCCATGTTTCTTAAATCTTTTACACTATTTTGAGTTGGTTTTGTTTTTAATTCACCTGAGCCAAATAATAATGGTATTAATGTACAATGAACAAAGAAAGTGTTTTCTTTCCCTAATTCATATTGAATCTGTCTTAAAGCTTCGATGAAAGGTTGGCTTTCAATGTCTCCAACAGTACCACCTATTTCCGTAATGACAATATCTGCTTTGCTGGATAAACCTGCTTCAAAAACTTTATTTTTTATTTCATTTGTTATGTGAGGAACCATTTGAACAGTTGAGCCTAAATATTCCCCTCTTCTTTCTTTTTCAATAACACTACTATAAATCTTACCACTGGTAATATTAGAACTATAATTTAGTTCTTCATCAATAAATCTCTCATAATGTCCTAAGTCTAGGTCTGTTTCACAACCATCATAAGTAACATAAACTTCTCCGTGTTGAATTGGATTCATAGTCCCTGGATCTACATTAAAATAGAGATCAAATTTCTGCATAAAAACTTTATATCCTCTTGCTTTTAATAATAAAGCAAGTGAGGAAGCAGTAATTCCTTTTCCTAATCCAGATACGACTCCTCCTGTTACAAAAACATACTTTGTCATATTTTAATACCTCACTCTCATGTTAACATTATATCATTTTTTAGTTATTTTCAATCCCTTCACTTCCATAAATTAAAAAGACTAAAATATCCATTCTAGTCTTTATTCATTTCTATTCTGTTATCTCTTTTTGTATATAATAAGTTCTGGGTTTTCTCCATTTTCTTCATATTCACATACAAGTAAGAAATCTGTATTAGCTACTAATCCAAAGCATTTTTTTAAGTCAGAATCATTAAACTCACATTCTACTTGATTTCCTAGATAGCTTTCATCCTCACATAAGAATTTTATTTTTTCTCCATTTGGCAGTCTATACTCTAAGTTAACAAAAGAACCTTGTAGAGGATATAATTCTTGAATCTTTGGCATTCCTTCTATATTTAGAGAATTAAATTCTTCTATTAATTGTTTCTTTAGAATTTTAAAATTATCTTGTCCACCTATTGATATATAACTTGCGATAAAACATTGTTTACCAAAAGGACAACCGTTAGTTTCTCTACAACCTGAACATTTATTATTTTTTAGCTTTTCACATTCATCACAATTTGCACCACATATTGCTTTCATATTTACACCTCCAGTTGTATAGTACATCGTATTTTTTATTATTACAAATCTTGAAAAAAAGGCATTTTTGTGGTAATATAAGCCACTTATTTTGCTTGTGATTTTTCACTTGATATAGATTGGTCATACACATCTTTATATTTTTCTAATGATTCTTTAACATCTATATTATAATCAACAACCATACAATGTGAATTTTCATCATAGTATTCTTTTATTCTTTCTCCGCCTAAAGCTTCCATAGTTTTCCATGAAGCTTGGTTATCTAAATTGGCATCCATAAATACTTTATCAATTCCATATTCATCACATACTTTTAAGCCTAAATATAGATTTATTTTATTGTATCCTTTTCTTCTTTCGGTAGGTCTTATACCGTATCCTATATGTCCACAAGATTTTCTTAATTTTTCATTTAGGGCCGTACGTATATTAATCATTCCAATTATTTTGTCATCATTTTCTCTAATTAGAAAATAAGTTCTCGCTGGCACTCTTTCTTCATTAGGAACAGCATCATAATCCTTTTCCAATTTAACTAAC
>JAEEGL011410970.1_pt1 | contig 11267 bp, 11 predicted proteins | sample 9134231 | NCBI WGS metagenome assembly JAEEGL01 (sample SAMN16246548, study PRJNA631951) | gut metagenome | biome: gut microbiome; feature: rumen; material: fiber-attached | host: Bos | place: Iran: Karaj | collected 2018-10
GGTCTTGCTCAAGCGTTCATAATAGGGGAGGAATTCCTTGGAAATAGCGCAGGTGCGATGATACTTGGAGACAATATTTTCTATGGTAACGGTTTCAGAAAGATCCTTCAGGAAGCTGTAGAAAATGCAGAAAAGGGCAGAGCAACAGTATTCGGACATTTCGTTCCTGATCCTGAGCGATTCGGAGTTGTGGAATTCAACGAAAACGGAAAAGCTTTGAGTATAGAAGAAAAGCCAAAAAAACCGAAGAGCAATTATGCTGTGACAGGCCTTTACTTTTATCCATCAGGTGTGTCTAAAATGGCAAAAGACGTCAAGCCTTCTGACAGAGGAGAATTGGAGATCACGACGCTCAATGAGATGTATCTGAAAAAAGGTCTTCTGGATGTTCAGACTTTGGGCAGAGGGTTCGCTTGGCTCGATACTGGTACTATGGATTCTCTGCTTGAAGCATCTAATTTTGTAAAGATGATACAGGATATGCAGGGGATAACCATCTCTGCTCCAGAAGAGATTGCGTATATAAACGGGTTCATAGGCAAGGATAAACTGCTGGAGGCTGCTAAGAGATATGGAAAGAGTCCTTACGGTGAGCATTTGAAATCTGTAGCAAGCGGTAAAATACAGTATTAGTTGATATATAGAGGAAAATGATATGATTCACTTTAACGTCCCTCCGTTTACAGGGAAAGAAATCGAATATATGAAACAGGCCATCGATAACCATAAAATATGCGGAGATGGTCCGTTTACTTTTAAATGCAATGAATGGATAGAGAAGCGTTTCGGAGCCAAAAAGGCTATGCTTACCACCAGTGGATCTACTGCTCTTGATATGGCAGCTTTTCTGTGCGATCTGAAACCCGGAGACGAAGTAATTCTTCCTTCCTTCACTTTTTCATCAACAGCCAATAGCTTTGTTCTAGCCGGAGCGACATTGGTTTTTGTCGATATCAGGCCTGACACCATGAATATCGATGAAACTAAGATCGAAGAAGCGATAACAGATAAAACAAAGGTAATATGCGTGGTCCATTATGCAGGCGTAGCCTGTGAAATGGATACGATCATGGATATCGCAAAAAGACACGGACTTAAAGTTGTTGAAGATGCAGCTCAAGGCGTTATGAGTACATACAAGGGCAAGGCTCTTGGTACCATAGGCGATTTCGGATGTTTTTCATTCCACGAGACAAAGAACTACTCCATGGGTGAAGGCGGAGCTATACTCATCAATAATGAAAAGTATATAGAAAAAGCTGAGATACTCAGGGAAAAGGGTACCAACAGAAGCCAGTTCTACAGAGGCCAGGTAGCAAAGTACAATTGGGTAGATTTCGGAGACAGCTATCTTCAGTCAGACCTAAACGCAGCATATCTCTGGGCACAGCTGGAAGTTGCAGATCAGATAAACGACAACAGACTCGCAACATGGAACGCTTATCATGATGCATTCAAGAAATATGAGGATGAGGGAAAGATAGTTCTTCCCACTATACCGGAAGGCTGCGTTCATAACGCCCATATGTTCTATATCAAGTTCAAAGATCTTGATACAAGGCAGTCATATATAGAATTTATGAAAGAAAACGAAATCCTCTGCGTATTCCACTATGTGCCTCTTCATTCTGCGCCTGCAGGGCTTAAGTTCGGAAGGTTCCATGGTGAAGATGTGCATACTACCGCAGACAGCGATAGACTTGTGAGGCTTCCGATGTACTACAATATGGCAGCTGAAGACCTGAAGAAAGTTATAGATAAAACATGTGAGTTCATAGAGAGAATATAGATGATCCGTATAGCTCATGTTGTAGGAAAAATGAATTCCGGCGGTAAGAAGAATCTTATCATGGAATACTACAGACACGTCGACAGGTCGAAAGTACAGTTCGATTTTATTTGTGATGACGATTCCGAAGCTATTCCATATGAGGAGATAGAATCTCTGGGCGGAAGGGTATATGTAATACCGAAGTATCAGCATATTTTTGCTAATATGCGCGAAATGAAGCGCATTTGCAAGGATAATAAATATCCGGTAATGCATGCCTGGAACAGCACTATGAACCTGTTCCCTATGAGAGTTGCGAAAAAGGCAGGTATTCCCGTAAGTATTTCCGAATCTCTCTCCATGGCACACGAAAAAGACTGGAAAACGAAGATCAAACTGATGCTTCGCCCCATGTCCAAGATGTACGCTACTCACTTTATGGCATGCGGAGAAGATTGCGGACGCTGGCAGTTCGGAGACCGGCTTTTTGATGATGGAAAAGTTGATGTTTTCAAAACTGTGATAAACACAAAGTTCAACGATTACGATCCGAATCTTCGTGAGAAGACGAGAGAAACATACGGTTGGACAGATAAGATCATAATAGGACATATTGGCCGTTTCGTTCCGCAGAAGAATACGGTGAGACTGATAGAGATATTCGGTGCAGTTAGCAGAAAAGAGCCTAAGGCGGAGTTGTGTCTTATCGGAGACGGAGATCTCAAAGAAGCGATGCTTTCCCAGGTAAAAGAACTCGGTCTTGAGGATAAGGTTCATTATCTCGGAAGAAGAGAAGATATACAGCAGTTTTACAATGCGATGGATTGTTTTGTTCTTCCCAGCCTTTACGAAGGCCTTCCGGTAGTAGGTCTCGAAGCTGAGAGCTGCGGGCTTCCTATGTTCTTCTCGACAGAAGTCACAAGGGAAGCAAACGCATGCGAACTTGGTCATTATATTTCTCTTGAAGAAAGCAATGACCATTGGGCTGATGAAATATTAAATGCGGTTTATGATAATATGCCAATAAGACGCAGTCATGCCGAAGAAGTCAAAGCAGCAGGCTTTGATTCAGAATATGAATCTATACGTCTTCAGGAATACTATTTTGACGCTATAAAGGAAACTGAATGATCAGTATCATAATCCCGGTCTACAATACAGAAAAGTATCTCACAAAATGTATCGACTCCATTCTCGGACAGAGCTTTGGAGATTTTGAACTTATCCTGGTGGATGACGGTTCTACAGATTCAAGCGGAGCTATGTGTGATTCTTATGCTTTAGAAGATACAAGAGTAAAGGTACTGCATAAAGAAAACGAAGGGCCTTCTGTAGCAAGAAACTATGGTGTTTCCAAGGCAGAAGGAGAGTGCGTCACGTTTATTGACAGCGATGATTTTGTCGGTACTGACTACCTGGAGATACTGCATAGTTCTATGGAAACATACAGCGCTGATATCAGCGCTATTCTTATGACGGAAATAGATGAGGGGCAGGCACCAACCAGTAGCGGAAACGGAGAAGTACTTTTGCTTAACGGATATGAGGCTTTGCTGGACGTTCTTTATCAAAAGAATTTGGATACCACTCCATGCGGAATGCTAATAAAAAAACAGATCGTCTTAGACAATCCCTTCCCGCCGGGAAAATATCATGAGGATGATTTCACCACCTTCAGATACTTTGAATCGGCAGATAAAGTGGTAATAAACAAATGCGTAAAGTATTACTATGTACAGCATGCCTCAAGTATAATGCACTCCGGGTCCGCAAAGATCATAAGGGATGAAATCGAAGCCGCTGACAATCTTGTGGGATATTTTGAAGGAAAGGACGATAGTCTCCTGAAAGCAGCTAGATCCAAGAAATTCAGCAACTATTGCCAGATAGTTTTGAGTGATAACGCAGAGTCTTGTTGCAGTAAAGAAGAGTATAATAGTATAATCAATTATTTAAAGGAAGAAAGATTTAACGTTCTTTCTGACAAGTATACACGCTTCAAAAACAAAGCAGCCGCTTTGCTTCTGGTGTTTGGCATAAGGCCTTTGAAACTTGCAGGAAAACTGCTTGGGTAGAGGAGAATATCTTGGATCTTAAGAATAAAAGGGTGCTGATGTTCACCCCGGACTTTTTTGATTATTACAAGGAAATAACGAAAGAACTTGAATCCCGCGGAGCCTCTGTCAGCAGCATTCTCGAAAACTATGCAGACAAGGATCCGTTGTACCGGTTTTTCTGGATAAAGAACAAAGCGGCAAGGCAGGCTTATGCCAAAAGAAAGCTAAAAAAGGAAATAGAAAGTCTGTCTTTCGAACCGGATATAATATTCGTGATCAGAGGCGAAGCATTGAGCACCGATGTGCTTGATGAGATCAAAGAGAGATATCCTGAAGCGGTATATATAATGTATCAATGGGATTCAGTTAGAAATAATCCCAATGCACTTGATATACAAGGATATTTCGACAGAGTGCTGACTTTCGATCCTGTAGATGCCAAAGAGTTAGGATGGATATATAGACCGCTCTTTTTTACAGATTCTAAATCTGTCCCGTATGGTGAGAGACAGTATGATATGGCGTTCGTAGGCACACTGTACTACAAGAGGGCAGAACTGCTTAAGAAACTGAAAGCTTTATCGGACCGAAAGGGCTACAAAATATTCGATTATCTGTATTCTTCCAAACTTGTGTTTTACCTGCACAAGTATGTTATGAGAGATAAAAGATACAGGGATATCTCTAAGGATGAGACTAAGTTCAAAAGCCTTGCACTTAGCAAAACGCACGAAGTATACGGAAATTCAAGGGCGCTCATAGATTATGCGGCTGATGATCAGACCGGTCTCACTATGAGAACTATCGAAAGTATAGGATACGGCTGCAAGCTTATAACGAATAATAAAAAAGTTGCGGAAGAGCCATTTTATGACCCTTCAAATATATATATTTACGAAATAGAAAGTTTTGATGGTCCGGACGGGTTCATACAGACCGATCACATTTCTTTGGACAGTGATTTGTTCAGGTACTACAGCCTTTCCGGATGGGTCGATTCCATTTTCGGGTAGGTGGATTGATTTGGATCTGAATAATTTAGCAGGACATATTAAAAGAATACTGATATATAAAAGACGGTTCTATCACATAGGATACCGTTCTCTTATCATACGACCGCTTCAGATAGATTCTCCTGAAGCTATTTCCATAGGAGACGGGGTATATATCAGTCAGCAATCCTGGCTCAAAGGCGGAATAGAGGGCAAGCTTACTCTTAAGATAGGAAACGGTGTTCAGATAGGTAATTTCGCGCACATCATTTCCAGACACGATCTGTGTATAGAGGATGATGTTCTGATTGCCGATAGAGTATTCATTAGCGATTGCACGCACAATTATGAGGATGTATCGCTCCCCATTTCTGCGCAAGGTGTGAAGCTTCTGGATCCCGTGGTGATAGGTGAGGGATCCTGGATAGGAGAGAACGTTTGCATTTGCGGAGCTTCGATAGGGAAACACTGCGTAATAGGAGCTAATTCAGTCGTTAACTCAGATATACCAGACTACTGCGTTGCTGCAGGGAGTCCGGCAAGAATAATCAAAAAATATGACTTTGATTCAAAGAAGTGGGTCAAGGTTTAAGTTAGGAGCATAAATTGGGACAGATAAAAGTATACAAAGACTTAGACGGAATAGAAGGTCTTTGCATTATAGAGCCTACGGTTCATGCTGACAGCAGAGGCTATTTTTGTGAGACATACAACCAAAAAGATATGGAAGAAGCAGGCTTGGCTTTTTCTTTCGTTCAGGATAATCAATCGATGTCTTCCAAAGGGGTGTTGAGAGGACTCCATTTCCAGATCAATTATCCTCAAACAAAACTCGTAAGAGTGATCAAAGGCGAGGTTTATGACGTCGTTGTCGATTTAAGAAAAGGCAGTAAGACCTATGGAAAGTGGCACGGCGAACATTTGACGGAGGAAAATAAGAAGCAGTATCTGATACCTAAAGGCTTTGCACATGGATTCCTCGTTCTTACCGATACGGCTGAATTCTGTTACAAATGTGATGAATTCTATCACGCTAACGACGAGGGCGGTATCGCCTGGAACGATCCGGAAATCGGCATCAAATGGCCGAAACTCAAAGGAGAATATAAAGGGACCGCATCTTCAGAAGGATATACCGTAGACGGTGCTGAGCTCATCATGTCAGAAAAAGACCAGAAATGGCTTGGAATAAAGGAAACATTCAAATGAGGATACTTGTTACCGGAGCAAACGGATACCTTGGACAGGGAATAGTGAAGGAGCTTCTTGACAGAGGCGCCGAAGTGATTGCTGCGGATCTAAAACTGGACAGAGTCGATGAAAGGTCAGATAAGAGAGAATGCAATATCTTTTCTCTTGAGTCTCCTTTTGAATATTTCGGTAAACCTGACGTTCTGCTTCATCTAGCATGGAGAGACGGATTCGTCCATTATTCCGATGCTCATATAGAGGACCTTCCCAAACATACAAGATTTTTAACATCGTTTGCAAAAGCAGGTACAGATAGGATAGCCGTAATGGGATCGATGCATGAGGTAGGTTTCTTTGAAGGTAGTATCAATGAAAATACTCCTTGCAATCCTATGACGCCGTATGGAATCAGTAAGAATGCGCTGAGACAACTGACAGAGATGCTCTGCAATCAGAACGGAAACAAGTTTCAGTGGCTCAGAGGCTACTATATTGTCGGGAATAGTAAATACGGTTCTTCTATTTTTTCCAAGATAGTTCAGGCAGAAGAAGAGGGAAAGAAAGAATTTCCGTTCACTATGGGCCTTAATCAGTTCGACTTTATAGATTACGACGATTTCTGCAGGCAGGTAGCCGCTGCGGCGATGCAGGACGATGTTCTCGGTATAATCAATATATGTTCCGGGCATCCTGAAAAACTTTCTGACAGGGTGGAGCGATTCATAAAGGAAAACGGATTCAATATCAAACTCAAATACGGAGCATTTCCGGACAGACCTTACGATTCAAAGGCTGTTTGGGGTGACGGAAGTATGATAGAGCAAATATTAAAGGCATCAAAATAGGCAGCTATGGTTTCATTTGGAACTGACAAAAATACATATGATGTAAGCGTACTTGTTTTGACGTATAACGCTGTTTATGCCAAGCTTATGGATACTGTCAAATCCATATTGATGCAGGAAGGCGTTGATCTTGAGATAGTGATTGCAGATGACGGGTCCGCCCATAAGGAGTTCGATAAGCTTAGAAATCATTTCGAATCTTGTGGTTTTACTGATTACATATTTGTTGAAAATGAAGAAAACCAAGGAACGGTTAAAAACTACTACAGCGGTCTTTTGAAATGCCATGGGAAATACGTTAAGGCAATTAGTCCCGGAGACAGACTGTATAAGAATGATACTCTAAAAGGTTGGATCGAATTTGTAGAGAATAAACATTTCCGCTGGTCTTACAGCGACTACATTAGTTACAATGTTTCTGGCGAAAATGTCGTACCGGTTGCAGCCAGAGCTCATCCGAGGAATATAGATATATATAGAAATGGTTCTTTCAAAGAGCAGAGATGGCAGTATCTCGCTCTGGACGATCTCTTCGTTGGAGCCGCTATGATATCGGAACTGGATCTTCAACTATCTTACTGCAGAGAAATAATTGATAAAGTAGTCTACGCTGAAGATAACGTTTACCGTTTGATGATGTTCGACGGAGTACCGGGAGGTTTCTATCCTGTCCATACCATATTGTATGAATACGGTGAGGGCATCTCTACGACAGATGACTGCAAATGGGGACCTTTGCTTGAGAAAGATCACGATAAAACAAATGAGATAATCTATTCCCGTGAGAATTTAGATGCGTTTCAAACTAAGCTAAAGAAGGCTATCAGCCGAATTACTGGAAATAACAAATTTAAAAAACTGCTGATCAAGGGGTTTATTCCCTTTAAACTGTCGGAAGACAGACAAACAATAGATTATTTACCATGAAATATAAGGAGTAGATATGAATATACCTTTTGTTACTTTCAAACCGCTTGAAAAAGAACTTGATAAAGATCTTCGCGATGCCTTTGAAAGGGTATATATGCGTTCCTGGTATATCGAGGGAAAGGAAGATGAGGCATTCGAAAAAGCATTCGCTGAGTACTGCAATGCTAAATACTGTGTGGGTGTCGGAAATGGGCTGGATGCACTTTATTTAGCGCTGAAGGCCATGGATGTCAAAGATGGAGATGAGGTAATCGTTCCGTCCAATACATATATTGCTTCTGCCTTAGCGATCACCTATGTTGGTGCAAAGCCTGTTTTTGTCGAACCTGATATAAGAACATTCAATATAGATCCGGCAAAGATCGAAGCGGCGATAACCAACAGAACAAAAGGCATCATGCCGGTGCACCTTTACGGACAACCTTGCGATATGGATCCCATAATGGATATAGCAAAAAGGCATGGACTTTTTGTGGTTGAGGACTGCGCACAGGCACACGGAGCAAAATATAAAGGTAAAGTCATAGGATCTTTCGGAGATGCAGCGGGCTTCAGCTTTTATCCCGGTAAAAACCTGGGAGCTTTAGGCGATGCAGGCGCTACAGTCACTAATGATGAGACTATCGCCAAAAAGGTAAGGGCACTTGGAAATTACGGCTCTGACTATAAGTATCATCATATACTCAAAGGGAACAATTCGCGTCTGGACGAGCTTCAGGCTGCGTTTCTTGCAGCAAAGCTTCCTCATCTTGACAGGATCAATATTGACAGAAGAAATAGCGCTAAGAAGTATTTGGAGGGTATCAACAACCCTGAGGTCGTGCTCCCGTATGTTCCGGAATACGCCGAACCTGTCTGGCACATCTTCGGTATCAGATGCAATAGAAGAGAAGAACTAGAGAAGTACCTCAACGATGCGGGAATCGGTACAAATAAACATTACCCCATACCGATGCATCTTCAGGAATGCTACAAAGATCTGGGTTTCAAAAAAGGTGATTTCCCGATCGCTGAAGAGATCAGTGCCACAGAACTAAGCATACCCATGTATTATGGTATGACAGACGAAGAAATACAGTACGTTATAGATACTATCAACGCATTTAAATGAGACTCAGAGATTTAGAACTGAAAGACGCTCCGTTGATGCTGGAATGGATGCACGATGAGAACGTTATAGAGAACCTTCGGGGAAGATTCGCAGAAAAAACTGTTGAAGACTGCCGAAACTTCATCAAAGCTGCAGAAAACAAAGAACATGACATCCATCTTGCCATCGTTTCTGACGAAGATGAGTATATGGGTACTGTCAGTCTAAAGGACATAGATAGAGAAACCCTCAGCGCAGAATTCGCGATCACTGTAAGGAAAGCGGCCATGGGCAGGGGTTATGCCTGGTTTGGCATGGAGGAGATCATAAGAAAAGCCTTTGATGAATACGGACTAGATACTGTCTATTGGTGTGTGTCCAGACAGAATGAAAGGGCTGTAAGATTCTATGACAAACACAATTTCCATGAAGCTGTAGACATTTCTTCCAATATCCTTGAGCGATATGCAGGAATGAATGACCTGAAATGGTATTCTGTACTCAAAGGAGATGTGCTCGATGAAAGGAAAGAGGTTGCCGGTTGCAAGGTTATTCATTTAAGAACAGTACCGACTATAGGGGCCGGCGAGCTTTCATTCTTTGAATCTTCCAACGATGTGGATTTCGAGTTCAGAAGACTATATTACATTACTAAGGTTCCTGAAGGTGTCAGAAGGGGTTTTCATGCTCACAAGACCCTGAAACAACTCTTGTTCTGTCCTTACGGCAGGATCCAGCTTATACTTGAGAATAAGAATGGCAGAGAAGAGATAGAGCTGTCGGATCCTTCCATAGGTGTGGTTATAGAAGAACCGACATGGAGAGAAATGCTCTGGCTTCAGAAAGACTCTGTACTATGTGTCGCAGCATCTGATTATTATGATGCAGACGACTATATTAGAGAGCACGACGTTTTTTTAGAATTCATTAAATAAATAATGGGATTTATAAAAGAAAAATGGGATAAAATACCGCTTACGGTAAAGGTCTCCACAGCCTATGCCACTTGCAGTATCCTTCAAAAATGCATATCCTTTTTTACACTGCCAATCTTTACGAATCTGCTGACTACTGAACAGTACGGACAGCTCGTAGTTTATTCTTCGTGGACAGGTATATTATCTATCGCCCTTACCCTAAATCTCGGGTACGGGTCTTTTTCCACTGCGATGGTAAAGTTTGAGGACAGAAGATCCGAGTACATAACATCCATCCAGGGTATCTGTTTCCTGTTATCCTGTGCATTTATAGCGATATATCTTCCGTTCAGGAATCTGTGGAATATACTATTCAAGATGCCAACAGGTCTCGTGTTGCTGCTCGTCGCAGAGATATTTTTCTCCACGGCAACTCAACTTTGGATGGGTAAAAACAGATTTGAATTCAAATATAAATCTGTTGTCGCCGTGACATTGCTCACCAGTATTTCTTCGCCGCTTCTTGCATACTATCTTGTTATGCACACTGAAGAGAAGGGCTATGCCAGAGTATTTGCATATGCCGGGGTAAATATTGTCGTAGGAATAATCATTTTTATTATTCTCGGATTTAAAGGAAAGAAGTATTACAACAGAGAATTTTGGAAATATGCTCTCGGATTCAACATCCCACTTCTTGCTTACTATATTTCCCAGGTCATATTCAACCAGAGCGATCATATAATGATCGATCATCTTCAGGGTACCAGCTATGCTGCTCTTTACGGTCTTGCATACAACTTTGCCATGATACTGAATTTTATTCTTAATGCCATAAACGGTTCATATGTACCGTGGCTTTACGGAAGAATTAAAGAGGGTAAAGGCGAAGAAAACAAACCCGTATCGATCATATTGTCGATATTGATGGCACTTATGATACTTTGCGTTATTTGGTACGCTCCGGAAATAATAATCATCATGTCGAGAGAGGAATACCTGGGCGGACTCTATGTCATCGCTCCTGTGTCCATGAGTCTTTTACTTCTTTTCTATAGTCAATTTTTCATCAACATCGAGTTTTACTATGAAGAGAAGAGGCTTCTGGTTTACGGTTCCATCGGCGCGGCGGTCCTTAACATCGTACTGAATTTCATTTTGATCCCAAAGTTTGGCTTTGTTGCTGCAGGTTATACAACTCTCGTAAGCTACATAGTGTTTGCTATATCAAATTATTTCAATATGAAATCTGTGCTCAAGAAAAGAAATATCCCAGATAATCTTTACGACTATAAGTGGCTTATCATAATTTATGTGATATTTATGGCTAGTGGATTCCTGGGAGTCGTTCTCTACGGACATCTAATTGCGAGAATAGTGATAACTCTTATAGTGCTCTGCATAATGATAGTATTCAGAAATAAGTTCCTGGATGCTCTTAAACGTATCAAGGAAGAATAGTGATGATCAAGGA
>JAEEGL014816174.1_pt1 | contig 11267 bp, 12 predicted proteins | sample 9134231 | NCBI WGS metagenome assembly JAEEGL01 (sample SAMN16246548, study PRJNA631951) | gut metagenome | biome: gut microbiome; feature: rumen; material: fiber-attached | host: Bos | place: Iran: Karaj | collected 2018-10
CGGGATTCTCAATTCTCTCATCGATCGCTTCTTCCGTGATCGGTTCTTCAGGGATCCCTTCCTCATCGATCTCCTCTGCAAACTGATCGGCGCCCTCTTCGTAATCCAGGACATCTTCCGTTGCTGCGAAGGCCTCAATGGACAGTGAACTCAGGTTTCCAAGGAACATGGTAAAGGACATGAATCCTACCAGGACCTTTTTCCAAAGTTTTGTCTTTCTCTTCTTCATAGTGTCTCCAATCTCTCTTTGTGCCTGACTAAATGTCTGTTCTCTCTGATGGTTTTCATGAAGGCATGATATGCCTATATAGAGAAACCCTCAATACAAAAGACGCATTGAGGGGTCCAAAAGGTCCAGTTTTTTCAAGAAAAATCAAGGTTTTTCGGTAATTTTACAGGATGCCGAATGCTTTAAGGAGTAGAACGAGTAGCATAACGGGTGCTATGAATTTCACCATGACTATGAAAAGCCCGCGGCGCCTGAATTTTTCGCCGTTTTTCGTCACCTCTCCGATAACGGTTTCGGGACCGACGATCCAGCCCACAAGAACGCAGGTAAGGATCGCAACTATGGGCATCAGAAGGTTATTGCTCACATAATCCATGATATCGAGGATCTGGGCAATGGCTCCGTTGGGAAGTTCGACCTCAAAATACAGCTTGTTATATCCCAGACAAACCAGGAGTCCTAAAGCAAGTGCTATCACACCTTCCGTGATGACTGCAGCCACACGTGACATGTTAAACTTATCCATGAAGCTGGATACTATAGCCTCCAGAATGGATACGGAACTGGTGAGCGCCGCAAAAAGCACAAGCGCAAAGAACAGAGTCCCTATATAGTTACCTACGGATCCCATACGTTCAAATACCCTGGGAAGAGATACGAACATAAGACCGGGACCCGATGCTTCCATGCCCTCACGTCCCATGAAAACGTATACGGAAGGGATTATCATGACTCCGGCGAGAAATGCGATACCTGTATCAAAGATCTCTATCTGACCCACCGAATGGGACATGTTGTCTTCATCGCGCATGTATGAACCGTATGCGACCATTATGCCCATCGCAATGCTCAGGCTGTAGAAAAGCTGCCCCATGGCATCCATCAGCACAGAGAAAAACCTGCTTAACGTAAGTCCTTCGAAATTCGGAATGACCAGAACCTTCAGACCTTCCAATCCGGTCCGCACATTTCCAAGCTCATCGGTATCCGATATCGTCAGAGTGAAGACCGAGATGACTATGATCAATATGACAAGCAAAGGCATGATGACCTTGGAAAAGCGCTCGATGCCCTTGTCAACTCCTCCGAGTACTACGATCATGGTCAGGAACAGGAAAACAATGGTCATGCCTACCGGAGATGTGGTCCCCGTGATAAACCCGCCGAAATATCCGTCCTGAGCGGTAGTAAATCCCGATCCGGTTATGAATGCCAGGAAATACTTGACTACCCAGCCCCCGATAACGCAGTAATAAGGCATGATCAGCATCGGAACGATACATGCCATAACGCCCAGCGGCTTAAACTTCTTGGAAAGCTTGCCGTAGGCGGTCAGCGGACTCTGCTTGGTCAGGCGGCCCAGCGCCACTTCGCTCGTCAGAAGTGTATATCCGAATGTCAATGCGAGGACAAGATAAACGAGAAGGAAAAGTCCTCCGCCGTCCCTTGCCGCAAGATACGGGAATCTCCATATATTTCCGAGGCCCACGGCACTGCCGGCTGCGGCCAGAACGAATCCTATTGAGCCTGTAAATGAATTTCTGTTGTTTTCGTCCATGCTCTTAAGCCTCTGTATCCTATAACACCTTGGACAGGAATTCCTGAAGTCTCGCATCCTGAGGATTATTAAAGAACTCCTGCGGTGTATTCTCCTCTTTGATGATCCCTTCGTCAACGAAAAGGACTTTGCTCGCCACTTCCCTGGCAAATCCCATCTCATGCGTGACCACGACCATGGTCATGCCCGATTCGGCCAGTTCCCTCATAACCTGAAGAACTTCACCGACCATTTCGGGATCCAGGGCGCTTGTCGGTTCGTCAAACAGCATGACTTCCGGATTCATCGCCAGACTCCTGACTATCGCTATACGCTGTTTCTGTCCTCCGGATAACTGCGACGGATAAGCATCCGCCTTTTCTCTAAGGCCAACTCTGTCAAGGAGTGAGAGCGCATTCTCGCGGGCTTCCTCAACCGACTGGAGCTTCAGTTTGACCGGAGCCAGCGTAATATTGTCCATTATCGTCAGATTATTGAACAGATTGAAATGCTGGAAGACCATGCCCATCTTACGGCGTATCAGATTAACATCCGCCTTCGGATCGGTTATCTCCTCTCCGTCCATCCATATATGTCCGCTGCTGGGTAACTCCAGCAGATTCAGGCATCTGAGAAACGTCGATTTACCGGAGCCCGAAGCACCGATGATGACGATCTTCTCACCTTTGTCTATCTCGTAATTGATACCGCGGAGCACATGATTGTCATCAAAATACTTGTGGAGGTCTTTAACGGTTATCACTCTTACGCAACCTCCTCTCAAACAACGATATCAGATAACTTAATACCATAACAAAAGTCAGGTATATAAGAGCAACGGCAAACAGGGGTAACAGCGCATCAAACGTCGTACCTCTGATGATATCTCCGCCTCTCGTCAGTTCGTTAAGTCCGATATATCCGCAGATGGATGTCTCCTTGAGCAGTGCTATCATCTCGTTGGCCAGTGCGGGCAGACATGCCTTCATGGCCTGAGGGATGATCGTATATCTCATGGTCTGTACATAGTTAAGTCCTAAGGACCTTCCGGCCTCCATCTGTCCTTTGTCTATCGACATGATGCCGCCGCGGAATATCTCGGCAACATAGGCTCCGCTGTTGATGGAAAAAGTCGCTACAGCCACCACGACCTTCGACTTGGCGGATACCAGAATGATGAAATACATGATCAGAAGCTGTACGAGTACCGGCGTACCTCTGATCACGGTAACATATATCCTGCAAATCATATTCAGGAAATTGAGCACGGCTCCGACGGCACCCCGGCGTTCATTGCTGCTCTGCTGATCATGTGCGCATCTGATGATACCGATGATCAAACCTATTATGGTACCGAAAATAAGAGCAAGGGCAGTGACCTCCAGGGTCACGCCCAGCCCCTTAACGATGAACTTCCATCTGTCATCGACTATAAAATCCTGTACAAAATCGTTAATAAAATTATTCATAAAAACCCCGGATCATGCGCGATCGCAGATCATTATTCGGCAGGGATATACTTGTTGATGATGGAATCAAGAGTACCGTCAGCCTTAAGCTCGGCAAGAGCACCGTTAACAGCCTCAAGAAGTGCTGTGTTCTCTTTGTTGAGTGCTGCGGCATACTCCTCGGTAACATACTCAGAATCAAGGATGGTAAGGCCTTCATTAGCGGCTACAAAGCTCTTTGCGGGCTCATTATCGATGACAACCGCATCAACCTTACCGGCAAGAAGTGCCATGACGGCATCATTACCCTTGTTGTACTCCTCTACATTTTCGGTACCGAAATCATCGCAGCAATAGATATCACCGGTAGTTGCAAGCTGAACACCGATCTTTTTGCCCTGAAGATCGTCAACGCTCTTGATGTCGCTGCCTTCGGGAACGATAACAACCTGAACACCTGTAGCATAGGTATCCGAGAAATTGACATTCTGCTTACGCTCTTCGGTAACGGTCATGCCTGCAAGACCCATATCAGCCTTGCCGGTGCTGACTGCGGTTATGATGGAATCGAACTCCATATCCTCGATCTTAAGGGTAAGTCCGAGTTTGTCAGCTACTGCCTTGGCGATCTCTGCATCGATACCTACGATATCGCTGCCCTCATAGTACTCATAGGGCGGGAAATATGCATTGGTAGCCATTGTGAGTACACCTGAATTGACAGTGGAAAATGCTGCATCAGATGCCTCTCCGGTCGAAGCCGCGGATCCAGAACCGCAGGCACACACTGTGAGTGCACATGCTGCGATAAGAACAAGTGAAAGAATCTTCTTTTTCATAAATACTCCTCCTTAGTTGTCGCCTCAGCATGAGGCGTGTCGTTAAACTTGAACAACATAAAGAATTATAAAGTATTTATGAAAAAATAGCAAAGATTATTGAACGAAGATCACTTGGCAACTTCGGTCTGGACCGCATCACCGAATGATTCGTCATAGATCAGATTCTCGCCGATCTTATAAGTATCCTCTATGATGCCGTGAATAACGGTTCTTCTGCCCGAATGAAAACCGGAACAGGTAGACAGAGTGATGACCTTCGGACGGTGGCTTAAGTCCACGCTTTCCGGGCCTTCGGCATATTCATTCTTACTGAGGATATAATCCATGTATTCATCATAGGTTCTGTTGTCGGTAGGGCAGTTATACGTCTTACCGCTAGCCGACTCCAGATAATACGAAAATACATGGCACTTATAAGCCATCGTCGGAGTATAGTAGTAGAAATACGGATCGTTTAAGATGATGCCCTCTTCGTTACGAACTCGTTTAAGGCTGCCGAACATCGATCCGTTACGCATGTTGTGACCGTATATCAGAGTGGTCATGTCCCTTAGGCCGGGGTCCGACCATGCATCGATAAATATGGCTCCGCTCTTGGTCGGGGTACGGTCAAAGGCCATGTTCAGATACGAGAAATCCGCGTCGCCGTGGACGACAGGATAACTTAGGTCAAGTAAAGGGAAATAAAGCCATCCGGTATAATCGGGGTTGATCTCAATCAGGCTGTCATGATCGACGTTCAGATAGGGAAATCCGGCCTGTTCCATGGCAACAGCCTCTTCTGTCTCGGTGCCCGATGTCTGTTCATGCGCAAAAAGAGCGATACCGCTGTATATCGCATCCGCTTCGGCATACGACTTGTAGATCTTGTAGAGATTGAATCCCGCAAATGCCATAACGCCCAGACATACGACAGGTATGACAATATCCAGGATCTTTAATACTTTTTCCTTCTTGGCTTTATTGTCTGCCATGATCTCTCTCCCGTAAATAAAGGGCACATGCGGTCGCATGTGCCCTCTTAGTTTTGTTACTTAACAACCGGGGCCGGCAATCAATAACCGAACTCCTCAGCCCAATACCATGTTCCGCCTACTTCATAGATCGCGATACCGCAGGTCTTGAATCCGCCGTCCATAACATTGGCCTTGTGTGTAGGTGATGCCATCCATGCTGCAACACAGGAATCTGCTGTGCTGTAACCCTTTGCAAGGTTCTCGCCGTACATAAGGTTGGAGTTTACTGTCCACCAATCACTTCCGTTAGGTCTGGTGTGTGACCATGTGGTAACGATCTCCTGTGCACGAACCATAGCTGCCTGCTCAAGTCCGTCGCTCCACTTCATCTGGCCGAGTCCTGCGTTTGCGCGCTGTGCATTGCATCCGTCGAGAGCTGCCTTGGCCTGAGCTCGCATCTCTGCGCTTCCTTCTGCGTTACCGGCTGCTACTGACTGTGCAAGAGCAACTGCTTCGCTGTCGAAGTAAACGTGATCTGCATCTGCTTCCGACCACTGACGGGTTGCTGCCTCAGAGAAAAGTTCTCCGTTTGCTGCTCCGCAACCTACTACACCGATTACCATCGCACCTACTAATAAAAGTGAAAGTACTTTCTTCATAGTTGCTTAATCTCTCCCTTCTTAGCTGGAACTGTTACGCGTTTCTACCGCAACATTTCTTGTACTTTTTACCGCTTCCGCAGGGGCAGGGATCGTTGGGATACACCTTAGCCTCCTTACGGACCGTGGTCGATGACTTCTGTTCCTTGTAGAGGGCTTTGCGCTTCTCTTCATCGAAGATGTCATCCCACTGTTCTAACTGGTATAACCAGTCTGCATCGGCTGCTACCATATTCTTGTAGAGGAGTTCCAGGTCGAAACCCAGCTGGACTTTGGTGTCCTCGTCCATCTCTTCGATGGGGTTTGGCTCCTTCAGGCTGTCGTTGATGCCATCCAGGAAACCGGTCATCGTCAGGATGTCTGTATCATACTTCTCTGCAAGTTCCCTAACGGTGCCTTCGACTACCGTGTCAGGAGTTTGAAGAAGCTCGGCGTATATTTCTTTCTCCTTTAGGAAGTAGTCCTGCCAGAGTCTCTGGAGATCACCTTTGTTGGCGGTCTCGGAATACGCCATGTCGCGCCACTTCTTGAGCAATGTTGTAGCCATAATTCACTTCCTCTGATATAAAAGACTCATGTAAGATCACAAAAGGTTCAAAAAAACATGAAAAAGTTTCATTTTTTTCAAAATATTGTGCTTACACTCCCATAAGTTTACCATATCTGCCTATAATATTCCACTAAAAGATCAACGCAGGCGCCGTAAGTTTCGCGGCCGAGTTCCTGATCATATGACTTCAGAAAAGCATCATAGGTATCGGATACCGCCTGATGAACCGCCGAGTCGCGGAAACTGTTCCAGTATTCGCGGTTTTTGGCCAGATCGGCCTGCACTCCTTCGGAATATGAGGAGCGTATCCTCTCCCATTCTTCAACATCTCCGCTCTTGTAAAGAGCGTTCTGCAGATGAGAAAGCGCGAACAGACTTGCCGAATACACATAATCGGCATCTCCGTCCTCCAGACACGTGATGACGGCTATGAAATTGGCTTCATCCTCCGCAGCGATCCCGCGCTGGTGCGCAAGTTCGTGGGCTATCGTCACGGGTGTCATCGATGAAGGTGAATCGGTATTGATGCACGCCTCCCCCGTAAAAGGAGAAAAGAACCCGGTAAAGTCCATATAACTGAGTATCCTGGAAAAGAAGAACTTTTTGGGCCGGTGAGTTACCGCCTTAAGCCCCGGATACTTAACGGATATATTACGATACAGGACAGAGGCATGCTCGAAAGGATCTTCGGTATTGGTGAAATACCCATCCGCGTCTCTGGATACTTTGGTCGAATACTCATTTGCAAGGTTAACGAATCCCTCATCAACCGCGATCAGGTCGGAATGAAGCACCCCCCCGGGATTTGCTTCGATCCCGCATACTTCGGAAACATCCGGTGCCGAATAATACGGTCCCCAAAGCATGCAGAATCCGCCGTAGATCAGGCAAAAGAGCATGAAAAACGTGAGCAGGAACGAAAAAACGCGCTTCAGAGCGCTGCGCTCCTTATCCTTAAGATCACGTATGAAAAAGATGACGGAAAAAATGACATAAAGAAAGACCGCCAATACAAGGCAGACAACGAGGATCTCAAAGACACAGACCGGCGTGAGATCACAGAGGCCGGCAAACAGGTCATGAAGCGGTCTGGCGAATTTCTCATATATTCTGCGGGATGCCGATGGGATTCTGGAGGTAATGAAATATACCGCCATCTGACCTAGTCCGAATATCGATAATATAATCCTGGCCATGCTTACTCTTCTTCATCCCCGGGAGTGTTTTCCTCATTCCCGAGATTCAGATCAAAACTGGCGGGAGTATGCTTGTGCATCATAGCTCCGTACGCCCACATGAACACCCATATAGCTATAGGCAGTGCTATCGTTACGATGAGGCAGCTCCTGAAATATACACCCGAGGAGTCCAGGATAGCACACAGAAGAGTCGCCAGCACCATGATCACTATCAGAACGACTCCCGTGAACGCTATGATGCGCTTACCCTTTTTCTTATTATCTTCCGAACTTGTGTTGGTTGACATAATACAGCAATCCCTTATCTGTTATCGATAGCGGTACGAATGTCCGTTATCATATCTTCCACTGCCGCACGCGACGCATCGGCATATGCTGCCTCGCCGTACGAAGCGTAATTTTCATTCTGATATGCGGCTATGATGCCGCGTGATGAATTGACGATGGCTCCGAGCCCGTCCTTATCAAAAAAGTGAACAAGATCCGCGCCTTTTCCGCCCTGAGCTCCGTATCCGGGCACAAGTATGAACGCACGGGGCATGATATCCCGCAGGATCCTGCCTTCTTCGGGGTATGTTGCTCCGACGACCGCACCCACATAACTGTAGCCGTCTCCCATAAGATCAAGCCCCCATGAATCCACGGCCCTGCCCACGATCTCATAGAGTTTCTTTTCCGAACCGTCATCGTCGATCACGATCCTGTCCTGGAACTCCTTGCTTGAAGGATTGGAGGTCTTGACCAGAACAAAGATACCCTTATGTTCCTTACGGCACACGTCAATGAATGGTTTGATCCCGTCTATGCCAAGATAGGGGTTTACAGTGGCAAAATCCTCTTCAAACACCGGAACGGACGAAGAACCCACCTGAACATGGCCCAGATGCGCGATGGCGTAGGATTCCGAAGTGGATCCTATATCTCCTCTCTTAACATCACCTATAATGATGAGATCTTTCTCACGGCAATAATCAACGGTCTTCTTGAATGCGATAAGTCCGGGGATACCGAACTGCTCATACATGGCGATCTGAGGCTTGACTGCGGGGATCAGATCGTATACCGCATCTATTATGCCGCGGTTGAACTGCCATATTGCTTCGGCCGCGCCCTCAAGAGTCTCACCGTACCCGTTAAATGCGGTTTCTTTGATCCCGGCGGGAACAAACTTCAGATTGGGATCCAGGCCGACCACTATGGGGGCTCCTGTTTTTTTGATCTTATCAATGAGCTTATTGATCATCGGAAACTACCTCGTATTTGGAAAAACTACCTCGTCTTAAGAAATTCATATTCTCTGAGCGCTGCCGCATCATCCGGATAGAGGGCGATATAGTCCTTCATCAGATTGGCTGCCGTCCTGAACTCGCGCATATATTCGTATGCAACGATCTCATTGTACTTGAGAGTCTGCATGATGGATTTATCTTCTGTATTCATGCCGGCCTGGAAGGAACTGAGCGCTTCGGCATACCTCTCCATCTTCATCTGGCAAAGCCCCATCTGGTTATAGATGTTCGGAGCGTTGTGATTCTTATCAAGATATGTGTTATAGAGGCTTATCGCATAGTTATAGTCTCCGAGAGCCTCGTAGGTCCGGCCGAGGAAAAGCGTGATCTGGGCGGAATCGCCTTTATCGGCGTTCTCAAGATAAGTCTTGGCCGAATCGAAATTGCCGAGATAATACTCGAATCTGCCGTAATCATAATCGGATATGTCGGAATGCGAAGCGATACATTCGCTGATGATATCGCGGCCTGCCTCCTTATATCCCTGGGCGGCAAGTATCTGATAGACATCTATGATCATGTCGCAGTCACCGTCGTTTAAACTGATGGCTTTGCGGAAATCCTCGAGCGCACTCTCGTAATCTCCCATCTCGAGAGAAACGATCCCCCTGAGATAGTGAGCATTGTACTCGCCGGACTTAAGGGTGAGGATCGCATCATATACTCCGTGGGCATCCTCGAGTCTGCCGGCCTTATAATATGCCGCAGCCAGATAATAGTTCAGATCGTAATCCAGGCTCTCGGGAACGCCCGTACTTAAGTTGAGCGCCTGTGTAAAAGCATCGATAGCCTCATCGTAACGAAGCTGAGCCATATACACCATGCCTCTGCCGCGCAGGATCAGCCTCATGTTCTCGCCGGCTTCCTCCGCGGAATCAAAAGCTTCCAATGCGCCGGTATAATCAAGCGACTCGATGGCTGCCATTCCGGTGTCGGTAAAAGAGACTTCTTTGTCGCCGCATCCGGTCAGCACGATCAAGGCGATGATCATGCAGGATATGCAATTAATAACTCTTGATATTTTACGCATGTTTCCCGGAAATCAAACCTCTTCCGTTCCTTTAAGTTCCCCGATCCTGGTAAGGATCATCTTCTCATTGAATGCAAAGAACAGCAGTGCACCGATCAGGCATGTCACGAACGCGATCACAGCCGTGGCGCGGTAACTTGCCTGAGTCTGGGATACCGTTACCGAAGTAAAGATCACCATGGCCAGAGCCTGTCCCATCTTGAAGGCAAATGTACGTGCGGCAAAGAACATGCCGCTTCTGTCCTCTCCGGTCTCGAGTCTGGTAAGTTCCGCAACGTCGGCAACGCAGGCCTGAGGAAGTATACCGAGGATTGCCATGGGCACGGACGCCGTTACCGCTACGATAAAGCCCCAGTACAGGCCCTGTCCGCATGCGGCGGTTATGGCAAACACGATACAGTATGTGAAGAATCCGATGATGATGAGCATTTTCTTGCCTATTCTTTTGGCCAGGATATTGACCACCGGATACAGACATACGCTGATGGCCGTCATCGTCGCTGTCAGAACGAAGGTCCAGGTATCCTCAATTCCCATGAGCTGAGTCTCATAGAAAGCGAGTCCCGTCTGGAACAGGGTGAGTGCGAAGAAATAGATCACATCGGAATATACGAATCTGCGGAACTGCCCGTTCGAAAAGGTCTTGATCAGCGAACTGAACGGCTTGGTCTCGCTGGGCTTGGAATCGATGTAATCGCGTTCATTGATATAGAACGCGGACAAAAGCATGGCCGCACAGGCTATCGCCGCCATGATCGCTACAGCCAGATGTATCGAATGAGCCTGTCCGACACTTCCTTCGAGCATGCCTGCCAGGTTGGGAAGAAGGAACGAGATACTCTGACCTACTATAAACGTGAATGAGATGTATGTGGATACATTGATCCTGTGCTGCTGCGTATCACCGAGTTCGGCGATCAGCGCATTATACGGTGTACAGAACATCGTCATGAACAGATAAAAGACGATGAGCAGGATAAAGAGCGCCACATCATTAAGTGCCACGGAGCTTGTCTGAGGAACAAGGAACAGGCCTACCATGACCAGTGAAAAGGGAACTGCCATGGCACGCATGAAAGGAATGCGGCGGCCGCCCTTATAGTTGCTTCTGTCAGACCAGCCGGCTATGAGCGGATCGGTGATCGCATCGAAGATACGTCCTACCGCCAGTACCAGTCCGAATAATGTGAGTTTAAAAAATATGGGCTCCTGTGTGATGCCGGAAGCAAAGATTCCGGTGTTCGGATTCTGAACACTCGGGCTTCCGGTATAGTAATATACCATCCAGTTGGAAACGACGCCGGAAAGAAGGCTCCAGCCGAACTGACCGATGGCAAATATCCAAAGAAGTTTGTTGGTGATGGGTTTGAGATTCTTCATAGATTATTCTTCCTTTCTTTGAATAATGTCAAAAAAGATGTTCATCTATACGAGTATAGCAAAATATCATGCGTTATGTATATAATTACGCATCAATTTCATCGTCTTCGATCAGAGTAGGATCAACATAGAATACACCTACTTTTTC
>JAEEGL014904756.1_pt1 | contig 11267 bp, 9 predicted proteins | sample 9134231 | NCBI WGS metagenome assembly JAEEGL01 (sample SAMN16246548, study PRJNA631951) | gut metagenome | biome: gut microbiome; feature: rumen; material: fiber-attached | host: Bos | place: Iran: Karaj | collected 2018-10
TCACAAGGCTTGTGAACAATAATTTTCCACATTTTTATCCCGAAAAGTTTGGAAGTATAAAAATAAATTCCTATCTTTGCAAATGACTCAGTTAGTCCTGCAAGGGGCAAGAGGGTCAAGACATGTTGGAAAAAGGACGTTTACGAACGTTATCTTCAGAGTCTCAAATCTCGCAAATTTGAATCTTCATCTGAGGAAACGCAACCGAAACGTCCGCGTTGGGTGTATTGTATCCTATTACAATATCTCACGACGTGGGCTAACTCGAGTTGCTTATTTTGATGAAGGGGCAATGCGAGAGCCTGAGACTTGGGATAAGCGCGAAGTAGTGACTCCCACGTCTTTCATTTATTACCTAAAACAAAAAGCCGAAACTTGGGAGGTCGATAGGCACTAATTGATATGGATAAAAGAGTATCAATATTAGGTATTTCTTTTCGGGTTGAGCCTTCAGATAGACAATTAACTAACACGAGTCTTTCTTTATTTTTGGCAACATTACTTCTTCTGTTTGTTGGTTTTTCAACGATGGGATGCAAATCTCATCGAGGCTCTAGGAAGTCCTCTGAAACAAAAGACACTGCGACTGCATACATTTCAGCGGTAGAATTCAGTCCTATCATTAATGTATATATAGAAAATTCAGGAAGTATGGATGGCTATGTCAAGGGCCAAACAGAGTTTGAACAAATTGTATATAACTATCTTGTAGACTTAAAACAGATTAGAATAGCCAAAGAATTGAATCTGTATTATATCAATTCACAAATTTTACCCCAACAAGATGACATTAGAGATTTTATAGAGAAATTAGAGCCTTCATCTTTTAAGGCAAAGGGGGGAAATCGTGGAACATCAGATATCGCACTAATGATTAAGGATGTCTTAAATGAAATGAATGATTCTATAGTCTCAATTTTCATCTCGGATTGCATCTTTTCGCCAGGAAAAGGTAAAAATGCAGAGGAGTACTTGGTAAATCAACAAATAGGCATTAAGAATTTTATTGGTGATTATATCAATGAACATCCCAATTTTGCTGTTTTTGGCTATCGTTGTATGTCACAATTTGAGGGATTATGTTATGACAAAAATGATTCTGGAAAATATTATAAAGGTTCTCGTCCATTTTATATATGGCTATTTGGAGGTCAAGGTGCCATAAATCGGATTAGAATTGAGATGCAAAGAAACAACCGATATTTGAAGAGCGCAGAAAACGTATTCACAGTTTTTGCTGGTGGAATAGATATGCCTGATTCTTGCTATGCAATAAAGATAAAATCAGGAAATTTTGACCTTGATAAATTAGACCCCAAGCATTCAATTAAGAATCTCAAAGCAGACAAGAGTGGAAGAATTAGATTTTCTGTTGAAGTCAATTATGCACCTTTGATATTGAGCGATGATTATTTATGCAACACAGAGCTGTATGAATTGAGTGATCCTAAATTTGAACTGGTATCAGTGGAGAGAATAAATGAGTATAAGAAATATAGTCATTTACTAACTTTTGAAACAGAGCATGTTCATCCCACTACACTTGAAGTATCGATAAAAACGGCTATCCCCAAATGGCCTGAGTTATATAATGACAACGAAGGTAATGAGATTACCGAAAACAATGCTGATAAGACTTTTGGCATTAAATACATGACAGAGGGCATTGCTTCTGCCATTATTAAAAAAAGATATTATACTAGAATGACAATCAATATTAACAAATAATTATGGAAGAAATACTCGGAAACATTTACAGCCTTTTAGACTCTTTTTATGGGAAACCACTCTCAGAATACCTATGGGGTTATAACTGCGAAAATCAGGACTATAGCGGCGATCTAATCTACAATCAAATTGGTATTATAGCTATCATTTTAGCCATCATTGTACCACCTCTATATTATTATATTTGGAACCCTGTTCGTAATCAGCGTATTAAATATTGGGGATTGATGGCAGTAACAGCATTTGTTAATATGTTAATAGCCTACTTTATGATATCAAGTGATTATGATAATGGTCTCATTGGCGATTGTCTCCTTTATGATGATAAAGGTGTCACCATTATGGATACAACAAATATATTAATGTTTGGTCTTGTAAATGCACTATTTACAGCCATTCTCTTTTTCGGATTTTCAATGCTCTACAAGAGGGGGAGCAAGACTGTTAAATATTATCCTTTCTAAACAATTATTATTTATGAAAACATTCGTATTCGGTATAGGAGGAACTGGGGCAAGGGTCCTTCGTTCACTAACCTTGTTGCTCGCCTCAGGTGTTGAATGCAAATCTGATATAGTTCCTATCATCATTGATCCAGATATAAATAATGGTGATTTAACAAGAGCTGTCAGTCTGATGCAACGTTATGTAGCCATTAAGGAGAAACTGAATTTCAACTCTAACACGAGAAACAAGTTTTTTGGAACAGGAATTATAAACAAGGCTAATTTCAGATTACCTATAAACAATTCTCAGAATATTTCATTCAAGCAATTCATGGACTATGACAATATGAACGTGGCATCAAAGGCGATGTTGCAGATGCTATATTCCACGAAAAACTTGACAAGCGACATGGTCGTTGGTTTTAAAGGCAACCCGAATATAGGAAGTATAGTACTGAATCAATTCTCTGATACGATAGAATTTCAGAATCTAGCTAATGACTTCTCTCAAGGTGACCGAATCTTTATAATTAGTTCTATCTTTGGAGGTACAGGAGCAAGTGGATTCCCTCTACTCCTAAATACTTTACGCAAGAATGAGAATATAGCTAATCATGGTTTGATCAATTCTGCCACAATCGGAGCCGTCACAGTACTACCTTATTTTAAGGTAAACCAAGACGATGAAAGTAGCATAGAATCGGATACATTTATCTCAAAAACTAGAGCAGCACTGGCTTATTATGACAAGAATATTGGAGGAGATATTGATACCTTATATTATATAGGCGATAATAGTACATCTCAAAAAGCATATGATAATCACGAAGGAGGTGATGAGCAAAAGAACAAAGCTCATTTAATAGAATTACTTTCAGCAATGGCTATTATAGATTTTGCAGACGGACCAGAAAGGAATGGGAATACCACCTATAAAGAGTTTGGTCTTTCTTCTGATGATGTGATAGATGCTATCTTCGGTGATTTTGCTCCAGAAACAAATAGAATAATTAGGAAGCCATTAACACAATTCATGTTTTTCACTCATTACCTATCAAAAATGAAGGTGAATAACTATCTGAAACAACAATGGAGTCGTGAAAATGGTCTAGACAAGAACTTCTTCGATTCAGATTTTATTGCAGATATTCGCTATGTGCAAGAAGAATATGTAAACTGGCTAAAAGAAATGGAGTCTAACAAGATGGGATTTGCTCCATTCTCATGGAATAACAATAGATTATTTGATATCGTGAACGGAGTTGCTCCTTCCAGACCATCCTTACCTCTATTACAAATGTTCCAAAAAGGCGATTATGAACAGTTCGATTTTATGCTTGACAAAAAGCGTGTATCAAATGCTAGTGGTAGTAAGGAACAGAACTTTATGGAACTATTCTTTCAAAGTACAAACGATTTAGTTCAAAACAAACTTAATATGTAAGAATTATGGCTAAAGTTTTCAGATTATATAAAGGTAACAACAATATTCAGGACTGGGGAAACTCTATTTCCTACGGCTCAAATGCTATTGGTCAAATCGAAGACCCTAACGCAGCAAGTGTAAAAAAAGAGATAACATCTATACCATCTCCATTCGCACGAATTGATTTGGTAAAGAACGCATATAGTGAAGTCGTTAAATCTGGAGAACTGCATGGTGAGACCATATTCCACAAAATGGTTTCAGATTCATTGGATGTTGCTCAGATATTCTTTAACTTACCTAAACTTTCAGACAGAATTAAGGTGATTGTTTGGAATGTAGAACAGGAGCTTGAAAATCTTAAGCATAGTTCTTCTGATGAGCACAGAAGAGTTGGTGAGACCTTGGATTTGTTCCTTGAACAAGATAAAGACACCTACAATTTTGATAAGATGAAGTCGGTATATCTTCTCCATTACATTGGGAAATATCGCCAGACACAACTTGATATTATTGGTGCGACATCACCCGCAACCTTATTCTTCTGTTCTGCTAACGATTTTTCTTATCTTTCGGAAGACATCCGTTTCGGAAAAGACAAGGTGTTTGATGCTCAATTGGCATCTCTCGATCAAAGAGATGAGCAATTCGTGATATTCTATTTTGCATTTCAGAAAGCATTTCCAAACTTTGCACGTTTATTTCCAGAAGTAAATGAATACATGGAGTTGGTATATAAAAACGGACTGACTCCTGAACAGAAAGACAAGGTTGACAGTTTAACAGGAAATTCTATCAATGAATATCCAGAATTGATTATTACTCCTAATAAAGTTGATATTAACGGAATAATATATCGGCAATGCCCAGAAAATGTTAAGGTAAAAAGTGGTTTTGAGATTAAAACCAATATTGCCAAAGAAGAAAAGTTACCTCTCGTCCTTCCAATTGAGAGTGGAAGTATTTATACCAATGTCTATTATGTTTCTGACTATTGGGAAAACACTAACAAGGCACCATTTGTTGACCCCAAACCAATTGAAGAACGCAGACTGCCAAAAGCCAACGAAATGTATCCCTATCTAACAGTAGGCGATTTTTTGGAAGATGTTCTCATTCGTGTTCCTAATATTAATACTGCTGATGACGCATTTTTCGGTAAGTTTCTTCAAGACTCAACATTCCGTTATTTGCTTCCATTGAAAGACACATTCTTCCACTACTTTACCACACAAGAATTGCAAGGAAAAGTAGGTGGTTTGCCTATGATTGAAATTAAAGAAGTGCTTGACGATAATGTCAAAGTAACATTACGTATCCCAATTCAAGGAAATCGTTTTATTGAGTATACCCGTCAATACATTGAAAATGGAGAAATACGCCCAGAACAAAATAAAGGTTTACTTATTGAAAAAGCCTTCTCTATAGGTTTGTTCTCAAACATTCGATATGAAAATGAAAATGAAGCATACTATAGAGTATTCATCATGAGCGAATTTGATGACAAAGATAGTTATCGGCTTACTTTCAAGAACGGAGAAAATGTCGTTAATGTAGTTGATCCTGTAATTAGAAACACAGACGATTCCAGATATTTGAGCTATAAGGCATACGTTATAGAGCAACAGTCATTTAACTCGATTAGAGTTGGGTGTGATGAATATGCCGGTGTGTTGGTTCCCATCATGCAGCGCAAGTCAGGAACAGACCAATTTACCTTTGCTATTGATTTCGGCACAACAAACTCACATATAGAGTTTAGTGTAAATCAAGGCGCATCAGAACCTTTCTGTATGAGCCAACAAGATTCAATGCTGAAGCTTTGGGGTTATGTCGAGAATCAGGCTAAATATATCTTTGGATATGATGTCTTACCAGAAAGCATAGGAGAGGATTCTTTGTATAAATTCCCTATGCGCACAGCTCTTTGTATAGCATCATCTACAAATTGGAATAAAGCGGTGTATGCGTTAGGTCACACCAATATACCATTCCCATATGAGAAAAAACGTGGCTATGCATACGACAGGATACTTACAGACTTAAAATGGTCTAATGATCCAAACAACACAAAGCGAATCAAAAACTTTATAGAGTCGCTTTTCATTATGTTGCGTACAAAAGTTTTGCTTTCAAATGGAAGTCTGTCAAATACAAAGATTGTCTGGTTTTATCCCATCAGTATGGTGGAAAATCGGTATAATAGTTTCAGTGATGTTTGGACAAAAGCTTATGAAAAGTATTTTGGAGGTGACAAACGTAATATTATCCCTATGACAGAATCGGTTGCTCCATACGAGCATTACCGTAATGCAGAAGCTAATGTAGGTAATATTGTCACCATTGATATCGGTGGTGGAACTACTGATATTGTTTTGGCAAAAGACGGGAATGTGAATAATATCACTTCATTTCACTTTGCTGCTGATTCGATATTCGGCGATCCGTATATTAATAATCGTAGTACTGCTACTGTCAACAAACTTTTGGAACAATATGAAAACTCAATTAAAGCTGTCTTGGAGGACAATTCTTTAAGTGACCTCTTGGAGATTCTAGAACAGCATAAGAAGAGCAGGAACTCGAGTAATATTGCTTCATTCTATTTCTCTCTGAAAGACAACAATGAGATTGTTGCTAAAAAACTCTCAGAAAATATTGATTTCAACAATATGTTATTGCTGGATTCAAATTACAAGATAGTTTTTATCTTCTTCTACGCAGCTATTATTTATCATTTGGCTCTCATTATGAAAGCAAAATCGCTTGAAATGCCACGCCATATTGCATTTAGTGGCAACGGCTCAAAAGTTATTCGCATCTTAACTTCAAGTGAGAGTACATTGGAAAAATTTACAAGGAAAATATTCGAGAAAGTATATGGGAAAAGTTATCCTTCTGATGGCTTGACTATTTTACAGAACGAAAAAAATCCTAAAGAGGTTACTTGTAAAGGTGGTCTTTCTAATCCTGTCTATCAGGAATACGAAGACATGACCTCAATGAAAATGGTTTTTAAAACTGTTCAAGACGATGGAACAGCCTTCGTAAATGGAGATACATATGCATCAGTTAACGAAGCATATATCAACAGAACTGTTGATGAGGTTAAGAAATTTGTAAACTTTGTAATGGATCTAAATAGAGATTTCTCGTACAAAAATAATTTTGATGCCGCAGAATCTTCTATTGAAATTGCTAAGTGTGAGTGCTTTAGAGATCTTGCAACGTTTACTAAAAATGGACTTGATATTAAACGACAAGAGGTTTCTGACAATGATGTCATTGAAGAAACATTGTTCTTTTATCCTCTGAATGGCATGTTGAATGCTTTGATTTCTGCAATATATAAAAAGAACAATTAAATTGGGAGGTATTATGGTTGACATAAAATTTTTAAACGACACAGATACACTTTTCCTAATAGTCATCTTAGAAACTATCATAATATTCGGCATTTTTATTTTATATCTTGTTAATAGGGAAAGTGGTCAAGATGATAAATATAAAGATGCGAATTATCACAGGCCAGTTATTAACCATAAAAAGGACACAAACATAACAGATGTGATAAGTGAACGTAACAAGTTAAAAACAGAATTGGAGAATCTAAAAAGAGAGTTAGAGAAAATGGGGATTCGAATAAATGACAATCCCAATTCCAATTCGCATCACGTACATCATAAATGGAGCACTGATTCTGGCATCAAAACACAGCGAAACGAACCAGATAATACCTATGCTGATTATACTGAGAAAGAAAGGTCAAAGGGAATTTATGTGCAAGAAAAAACGAATGATGATGGGACGATAAAGAGAGAGATAGAATTTGATCTTACAGATGAAAAAACTGAGTATGTTCAAAATCCCCCCAAATACGACTATCTTGAGGCTGCAAATGCTGGTCATTTTCGCAAATTATTGCCTTCAGATGAAAAATGTTTCTTTAGGACTTGGGAAGAAAATGGTAAAAGGAAATTTGAATTTCACGGCAATATTGAAAAAGCTCTGGCTAACATCAATGCCATCTTTGATGATGTCTGTGAAATTGAGGGCAAACAGAATGGAGCTTCAAATATTACTAATGTAGAACCTGGCATTCTCGACAGTAAGTTGAAGGTTGAGAAACCTGCCAAAATCAAATTGACATAATAATGTATTTCGTTACTTTTTTATTAATCACTATTTTTATTGCTTGGGAGGTATTCCAATTTAGCAAAACTCAACAATTAATTCGCAGATATCAAGATCTCTTTCCTGATTCTGTTCAGGATTGCGTAACCTTAAATAAAGATCTGCAAATAGAAACAGAACATAGTTCCGAGACTTTTGACAATATAGTTACAACTCTGAATCGCTACCTTGATGAGAATTCAGAGCAGGTAAGTGACTATCATTTAATGAAAGATGTTGTTGATAGGAATCGTGAAATATCTGAGTCAGAAATAGAAACACTTATACCTTTTACACAATATATAGGGCTCGTTGGCACCATGATTGGCATTTTTATAGGTGTCTCTATATTGGTTTTTGGAGGTGGAGTCGAAAGTTTAATGTCTGGAAGTAGTTCTGCCTTATCTGATAGTGGTGTTACTGATCTACTTGGAGGAGTCGCATTAGCCGTAATATCAAGTGCTGTTGGTCTTGGACTTACAATGAGAGCCTCGTATCTTTTCAAGGAAGCCAAACGTGAAGTAGAACTAAGAGAGAACAATTTCCTTAGTTGGATTCAATCAGAACTTCTTCCTAACTTATCAACAGACTTTACGTCTACTTTGGTAAAGATGACGAACAACCTGAGTGACTTCAATAACACCTTCTCTTCCAATACTCAAAAGTTGGATAAGACTTTGTCCAAAGTAAACGACTCATACTTGGGCCAAGCTAAGCTACTGGAAGAACTCGAAAAGCTCGATATTACAAATATTGCTGCTGCGAACGTGATGGTTTATCAAAATCTGAAAGATTGTTCTGAAGAAATTGGTATGCTTGCAAAGTCACTAAAAGATGCTCGCTCGTATGTAAGATCTGTTAAGGAACTGACTGCTAAGCTTGGGGAGGCAGATGAACGGGTTAAAACATGGGAGAGAATGGGGCAGTTCTTCGAAAAGGAAATTAATGAAATAGAAAAGCGTAAGGCCTTTATTTCAGAAGCAGTGGGTAATGTTGATGAAAAACTAGAATCTTCGTTTGAACAACTTGGTAAACTATCTAAAGACAAGGTCGATAAAATGGCAGAAAAGATAGTCGATCAAAATGAGAAACTGGATAAGGCAATGTTGATGCAACAGACGTTACTTGAAAATAAACTAAAAGAAATGTCCGATGCGATAGAAAAGCGTAATCAACGCCTGTCTGAAACATTTGACTATCTTGACAAAATAGTGAAAGCACTACCAGAACAAATGAGCCAGTCCTCAAGAGAATTGGCAAACCTATCCAAAATATACCATGGAATAGAAAACTTGCAAAGAGCTGTTGAAGAAAACGCAGGCAGTAACGTAATAACTGAAACTGGTACCGTAGTCACACAACCCAAGCAAAAATTCCCATTGATGTTGAAATGGGCGATTTACCTCATAGGAGCATATGGTCTCATTCAAATCATAAAGGAAGTAATAATAATCGCCACTAGTATTGTTGGAAATCAGTTATGAGTAAACAAAGATCTGATTCACACTTCTGGCCAAGTTATTCGGACTTGATGACGAGCCTGTTTTTTTTAATGCTCGTGATGTTTGTGCTTACTATTATTTCTTTGAGAAATTCTATTCTAGAGGCAGAACGTCTGCGACAGGTCTCTGAAGAACAATTACGTAATGTACAGCAAATTCAAGAAGCAGTTAAGCAACTACCTGCTGACTATTTTGAAGAAGATGCAAGCAACCAGCGGTGGATTTTAAAAAAGACATATTCTCCAAGTTTCAATGCTGCTGATTTTGACATTAGGGTTTTGAATGACACCACACGGCTTATAGAAGTGGGAGAATCTCTGATGGGTGTCATTAATAAGTTGAATATGATGAAAGATGATCCAAAGTACAAAGATATGGATATAACATACCTTGTAGTTATAGAAGGTATGGCATCAAAAGATTCCTATTTTGACAACGATGCTCTTAGCTATAAACGAGCATTGTCGTTATATTATTTGTGGAAAAGGAACGGAATTTCTTTTGAGAAATCTCAGTGTGAAGTTCAAGTTTCTGGAAGTGGCATTCGTGGGCGAGGGCGTTTCAATGATGATGGGGAAAAACCTGATGAAGAAGTTAAGAACCAACGAATTATTATTCAAATAGTCCCTAAAATTGGAAATATTGGAAAATCGAATGAATAGAATAATAATGACTAGAAAATCTAATCCAATTCTTTTAATTTGTCTTCTTTTGTTGGCGGCAATGACAATTTCATGTCGACCATACAGAACTCCGAAAAATATTACTTTCACGAGAGTTACTAAATCTAATAGCAGGCAAACAGAAGAACCTCAAAATACAAATAGAAATCAGGAGCCTTTACGTGTACCAGATTCTCAATTCCAGTTTTGTATCCCCGCAAAATTATCAGGCTATTCGGAGCAGATTATCCAGCGTAAAGCCTATATCCTATCTTATAACAAGGATACAAAATGTCCTAACTGGGTTGCATGGGAACTGACATCTTCTCATGCTGATGGTGATTTACCTCGAGATAGTAAGTATTATGAGGACGATGAAGTCCCTTTGCCAAGGTCAACAAATGAAGACTATCGTGGTAGTGGTTGGACAAGGGGGCATATGTGTCCTGCAGGAGATAACAAGTGGGATGCAGATGCTATGAGAGAATCAAATCTCCTTACTAACATGTGTCCTCAACATGCTAGCTTGAATAGTGGCTTATGGAACGTAATTGAAAGGGATTGTCGCAAATGGGCTAAAGCATATGGAGATTTATATATTGTATGTGGCCCAGTCTTGCTCAATAGAGAACATGAGACTATTGGAATGAATAAAGTGGTTGTTCCAGAAGCATTCTTCAAAGTGATATTGCGTTTATCTCCAGAACCTGCTGCTATTGGATTTGTAGTTAGGAACAACGAAGGAAAGAAGAAGAAAGATCAGTTTATAAACACTGTTGATGATGTCGAAAGGATTACAGGTATGGATTTCTTTCCGGCTCTTCCAGATAGTATAGAGAATATTGTAGAAGCTTACGCAAACTTGAATGATTGGTAATATGAATAGACAACTCTACTTATTCCTTGCAGCCATGCTGTTGCTTTGTTTGGCACCTATGCCTTACGGATACTTCATGTTAGTGCGCTTTGTGATGATGGTGGCATGCGGATGGATGGCCTATCAGTACTATCAGCGCCAGAAGATTGTAGCGATGTGGGTATTTGGAGCATTGACCATATTGTTTCAACCCATATATAAGTTGGCATTGGGCAGGGTGACTTGGAATATTGTAGATGTCATTGTAGCCATATTCTTGATAATATTGTTCTTGGTAGAGAGGAAAAAAGAGAAGAGTGAATATGTGACATTTGAAGCATTGCCTCCTGATAGGGACCCGATAGACGGGAATAATAAATATGAGTTCAAGTTAGAAGGTAAACTGGATGAAAACGAACTGATATACGTAGCCAGCGAAGAGGATAAGGAGCTGACAAGATTGTTGGAATCACA
>JAEEGL015418827.1_pt1 | contig 11267 bp, 15 predicted proteins | sample 9134231 | NCBI WGS metagenome assembly JAEEGL01 (sample SAMN16246548, study PRJNA631951) | gut metagenome | biome: gut microbiome; feature: rumen; material: fiber-attached | host: Bos | place: Iran: Karaj | collected 2018-10
AGCTCCCCTTAACTAAAAAAGGAGAGTATGTCTTACCTTCCTTAAACCAAGTAGAGGCATCCTGGCTCGTTGTCCCTCCTTCTGCGCACCATCTAATGATTCCTGCTAGATATTCAATGTATCTATGAGTCTTTAAGTCTGATATTTCGTGGTTAAGATCATCCTGTTCGAATACAAAACCATAGACAGTCTTATTTACATATGGTATTTCTATACCTCGGTCAAATACTACTATATAGTCATATTTCATCTTTTTATAACATGTTATTTTATACGATATTTATGAATATAGCAAGAGATAGTTATATCTTTATCGATTATCTTTTTTAGAGGTATAAAGGTTTAAGGTAATAGGGGTCTATAGAATTTGTTATAGAGCCCTATAAAGCCTCACAGACATCTAAATAAAGGCTGATGGTACATAATGCTTACATGACCTTTTTTGAAGCCTAAAAAGGACTCTATAGACTGATATTTAGTATCCTAACTTTATAGGACATAGATAGCTTATGATTTGATAAACAATCTTAGTTGATACTTAAGAATAACACCTCTCATCTATCTTATCTAATAAGTGTGTTAAGACAAATCCTATGGAATGAAATGGAATAGGATTTCACTTCCACCACTGGTGGACCATACTATTATCTCTACCTCACTATAATAACTACTATATAATAGTATTACTTGTTCTACCTATCTTTATTTACGTTTTTTAATAGCCAATAAAGAATATCGAAGAATAGTATTTCACTAATTTCTTACCTTACTCGTTCATATGATAAAAAGTCTATGAAATGAAATGGAATAGACTTTTTCATCCCACCTTGGTGGGTAATTTGGTTAAAACAATAATCTTATTATACAATTTTATTACTTACCTAGGAAATCTCTTCGTTTTCTTTTTTTCTTTTTTAAAAATATATTATAGGATGATATCCTATATATATCATCCATATATACTTTATGTATATATCTTTAGTTCAAAAGAACCATATTGTATATTCAAAAGAACCAGTTTTTCATTCCTTGAAGTATAATCAAAAGAACCAAGCAAATATGTCCCATTGGGTTCTTTAGAACATACTTGCTTGGTTCAGCAAGACATACTTTATAATAATCCCAAATTCTTAATTTGTTTTTTAAAATCTTCTTTGACTTTATTAAACCTCTTAATGGTAGAAATGCAGACACCACACTCAATAGCATTCTGACTTATTGATTTGTTTTCATCGTATTTTTTAAGAATATTAATGTAATTGCTAATCCTTTTTCCTTTGGCTTGCATACTTGCTTTCGTTTTCTTGTCCATCACCTTCAGCTGCATTGGATCTATACAGAATGCTCTAGTGTCCTTAAGTTTATCGTGTGTTTCCAAGGGCACTTCTGATGTAAGAATACGTTCAGCAATCTTATATAGAATGTCCTTGTTCTTCTGATTACAATCGAAAGCACTACCATAAATATTTACTACGTCACTTATAAAACATATCATATGATATACTAATTCTTCTTTCAGACTTACACCAAGCAGACTCTGAAATCTACAAAAGAAAAATAGTTCAATAATTGCAGACTTAGTGTCTTTCAGAAAAATGCCCTTTGCCTTTCCATTCTTAGTCCTATACTCTTTGGGGAATCTCAACCAAGTACCATCATTGAACGCAAAATTGTTTTTAAACGTCTTGGGAGTTTCATAGAGCGTCTCCTTATATTTCAGACTCCCCCATATAAACTTCTTTGTTGTTGGATCTATAATACTAAACATCATTTCGTCTTTTAAGGCTGATGCATACCTTTTCCATTCCTCTTTTTTTTTATCCATTATATATTAATTTATAATTACCCACCAATATTAGTGGTTCAATATAAAAATAACAAAAAAAGTATAATTCATATGAACCAAATGGAAATCAAAGAATCTATTGTCCTTTTTTCTAAGGAAAAACACTGTGATTGGGAGAAGAACAAATGATTCAACCACATATAAATTTGGACATCCAAAATATATTTGCAAAGAACATTTGTTACATTTGAAGTATTTACTTATACTGGGAAGAAAGAGATTCTTAAATTGCTGATATTTAAAATATTCCACTTCTAAATGTAAGGTTAAATGAAATGTATATATGTTATATTTGTCAAAATGGTAGCCTGAATATAACCTTTTAATTAACATCTTTGTACCTACACTTCCTCATGTCATCTAACACATAAACATACTTATCTAAATAGTATTAAGGTGTCTTGAGAAGGTTGAATAAAGTAGATAACCAAATAAAATCGACCTATATATTAAATAGAAACACTAATTCTTCTAACATACTATTATGATGCCATTGGCTAACTATTTGAAATAAAAGAAGTATAACCAATAGACCTATAAGTAAAAATCCAATTAAATTGACACATTTATCGATTTTTATTCGTTTTTTTGATTATAAACAGATATCTTTGCAGGCAATTAACTTAAACAAATTTTTTATGAGTGAAATTCTATATCCAGACATCTTGCATTCCGTTTATCATATTATGGTAGATGGAAAACAATACAATAGAGAAACATTACTACCATTGGTACAAAAGGCTTGTGCTTACACTGATGAGCAAATGGCAGAAATGACTAAAGGAGGGATTAGTCCCCGGGTAAGGGAGTATGTTGCCTGGGCAATTACACATCTTTACGGTGCAGGTTTGATTTCAAAAGTATCTAGAGGTGTTTATGAGATTGTATCTCCCCAAGACCACCTGTTGAAATTGAATGGGAAGGATTTTGAAGGTCTGGTTCGAAAAACATATAAGAGTAGGAAAAATGAAACTACCCCCAAACAGAATAATACGAAAACAAAGAATGATGTAAGTATTGCCAAGGTTAAGGAAATACTCCCACAATTATTTGATAAGAACCATGACTGGATGCTGCATTGTGTGGGATTTATGAATACAGCACCAAATGGAGCAGATATCAGGAAAGGTATTCGCTCTCTTTTAGTCGATGCAGAAGAGGAAATAAGTATTGAAGAGTTGCAAGAACTCTTGAAGGAGGCTATCGAATTAAGAAAAATACAGTATGAACTTGTTGTGAAAATGAAGAACAAAGGAAACAAGAAAGACCCCAAGATTATTGTCGATTTCACAGTAAAGGATGATAGGGGCAAAGAATATCCTTTGCGATTTGAATCTTTATGGAAGGCTATATATTTGACATTCCTATATTTGGAGGGAAGAACGAGTTTGATGGATTTCTGTAATGCGACAAAAAAGCCCAATATGATTTTTCAGAAAATATACAACTCTTTGTATAACAAGAAGGGTACGGTTAAAGCTATAACATTTGAATCACAGAATGGGGAACCCGAAATTATGGCATCGAAGCAAGAGATCCTTATACAAAATATATCTAGAATAAGAAGTAAAATAGCCGAATCCTTGCCTAATGACAGGGTTGCTCGTCAGTTTGTGATTGCAGATAAAGAAGAAGAGCATTACTTCTCTATAATGGCAACGAACCAATCTATTAGAGAAGCTATTAAGAAGACTTTCAACTTGAAATAGTAATTCTTTATAATATGTTCAAAGGAGACCATTTTGGTCTCCTTTTTTTGTGCTATTTCTATTCCCAAGGTTGAGAATAGAAATTCTTTTGTATTTGCAAGTACTTAAACTTCAGTCTTTTAATTCAATATACAGGTTTCAATTTTCCCAACCTTGGGGATAAACTTTTCCTCTTTTTTTCAAATTCTTATGTTTACCTTTGCAATATCAAAACAAGGAAAACAGAGTTCTTTGACATATTTAGCAAGACCTAATAAAGGCAATATAGCTTGTTTTGGGAGCAATCTGTTTTTGACAGATTGTGGGGAGTTCGATTCTCCCCACAAGCACTATTTATTAATTTTTAGAACCTAAGTCGCTGTGTAGGTTAAGCGACATAATAAAAATGAAGAAAAATTTATACATTAAAGAAACAGATAAGTTTTCTGGTGAAACTTGTCGTAGCCTCACTGAGGAAGGACAAAGAGAACTTATGCGTTTGGAGAAAACAATCTTTCCATATTTAAGTTCTGTAATACGTAAGAAAATTCTTTCATATTCTGATGTGGACAAACTTGAGTATCTTATAAGAAAAGAGAGGAAAAGAGAAAAAAAAGAAACCACAACAAAGGAAGTAAAACGGACAACATTCACAGATCATCTATTGACTTATCCGGAAATTAATTGGTTTATGTATGACTATGATCAGATTGAAAAGATAGATCATTATCTCAGAAAACAATTGGAGGATTGCGAGGCCATAAAGGAACTTATCCTTGAAGATTATATGCAACAACCAAATGTCAGCTTAATAGAACATAGTTCATCATCGGTTACATAGAGTTTTGGACTTGAAAAAATTATGGAGCATATATCATCGTAAATTACGAAAATAATGGTCAGATGACATTATTTTCTCATTCTTCAAGAAAAAAATGTCATTCTTTGTTATGTTTAATTTGTAAAGATTTAAAAATATGGAAACAAAAAATGGAATAACAATCTTAGAAAAAGTTGCTAATGAACATAGTTTTCTGCACAATATGTGTGGTGGCACTTTCTTAAAGGCTATTTATGATTTGTACGTCACAACAGAAGGGGTGATGGACAATGAAGTAGCCAAGTCTTTTTTACAGTTATTTGCGGATGTGAACGACATTGACTGGAAGGATGCTGTAGAATACCTCTATTATATTATGACAGAGGCATTCCCAAAGTTCTATGAGGAGAACTCGATTTGTATGAAGTGGGAGTCTATATCATCTGAAAGCAATGATGCTTATGGAAATTTCCTGAAGATCAAGGATAATAAGAAGTATGCAAGTAAACAACTCTTTGAGCTTTTCTGTGCAAGAGCAAACATAAATGTGGAGGATTGCATAAGAGAATTTGTTATGGATGCATATGGATGGAAAAGAGTCATCAAGGCTTTGGCTATGTATGTTATTGAGGAATATCTTTCTGTAGAAGATAGATTTGAGGATATGGATGAAGTAGGCAAGAATACGGAAGTTGATGATTCTAAAATTCCACAGTCAAGAATAAAGGATATAGAAGAAAGCACAACAAATGTTGATGGATCTTCGATGTATTCTGTTGCTACAGAAGAACAAAATAAGGATTCTGCAATAGAAACATTAGAAGAATCAATTTCAATGTCTGAACAGCAAGGTGAAGCCATAACATCTGAGATTATCCCTTCATCAGAAGTCTTGGGGAAATATGGTATGAAAGCAGAAAAAGCGATCTGTATAGATGATGGTACATCCAAAATTTTCTACTCTAGAAAGGATATGTCAACAGAACTGGGTATATGCTATGGATGCATAACAAACTTCTATCGTGGTCAAAGATGTTATTGCAAAAGTAAAAAAAATGGGAAGAAATACAAGTTTGAACGTATTCTTCCAAAGAAGCAAGAGAAAACCCTTATGGTAGATGCCACCACCAAGGAAATCGTCAAGTACTACACTAATACGACAGATGCAAGTAGGGAATGGGGTATCGACTATAATAGACTGCAAGGCGTATTAGGCAATAAGACCTCAGAACACCATCTTATTGATGGATATGAATGGTGGAAAGAGTCTGATTATGCAAAACAATACAAAAAAGTTACATAAATTTAAATACATATAAGTATGGAGAAAGACAATTTATTCTCTTATGAGAAGTACATTGCAGAAGAACCATCTATGGTAAAACCATATGAAGATGGTAGGGGATATAACATAGTGGTTGGCTTTATAAAAGCTGATCTTAGCGACCCCTTTGACAAGGCAGGACGCTCAGTCTTGAAGAATGTGGAATTTCATATTAATCCCAAATCCAAAAAGGACAAATGGGAAATTGTGGGTTATGGTAAGTACAAAGTATTGTCAAACTTGAACGAGTATGAAAGAACTAAACTTGAAATACTGAAAAGGCAGATTCCACATTTTTTCAATAAGTACAAGGATGCTACACCAAAACAGTTTACCATCTTTGCAAGAAATCTGTTGAGACCAATGAGGAACTGTCTATGCAGATATAAGTTGAATCAAGTCAAAAAGGATTTGTTCATAGTGTCTAATCTTAAAATTAAAGAGAAATGAATAATATTGAATTGAACAAAGTTCATTGTGGAGATTGTTTGGAACTCCTCAGTATGTTGGAAGATGAGAGTATCGATCTCATTATAACTTCACCTCCATATAATAAAGGTGGGAAGAAGGATAGTAAGAGCAATATCTTCCATTCGAAGATTGAATATGATGAATATGTGGATGATAAGAATGAAGAAGCTTATCAGTCATTTGAACTTAAGTGGTTGTCGATTGCCTTTACAAAGTTAAAAAAAGGTGGTAGCCTGTTTTACAATCATAAAGAAAGGCAAAATGGTAAAGGAGGAACTATTATACCAGATGAATGGTTACAGAAATCTCCTTTCAAAATAAGGCAACGTATTATTTGGGACAGAGGTGGTGCTTTTAATAATTGTGGAACCTTGTGTTCTGACCAAGCAGAACTTATATACTGGATGACTAAACCAGATGATAAAGGGAAGATAAAAGTCAATAAGCAAAAGTTTCTTGATGAAAAGGGCAAACTTATCGGTCTCACAAACATTTGGAGGTTCTCCCCTGAGATGAAGAAAGCATTTAATCATCCTGCCCCATTTCCTATTGGTCTTCCAAAAAGATGTCTTCATCTTATCCTTGGTCAACCAGAGAGGTATAATTCTGATGAACCTTTTGTCATACTTGACCCATTCTTTGGAACTGGTACAACTGGTGTAGCTGCATCTCAATACAGAGGGGTATCTTGGTTGGGGTTTGATATAAGTAAGGACTATGCCAAGCAAGCACAATACAGAGTAGATGAGTTCAAGAAATCTCTGAAAGAGAAGGAAAAGGACTCCATTTGGGAGTAGTACTATTACTGCTGTTTTTTTCAGAGCAACATTGTCGTAATTAGTTTTATCATTCTTCTAATTCCATTCAAAAACAATATAATAATGAATACTAATACAAGATTTTGAGGATATTGGAAGAACATTTTGAATGTATATGGTACTTCATATACAAAATCTGTTACATCAAAATAATCAACTAAAAGTCAATGTTGACACTTTAGTATTAAATTAATAATTATTTTAAATATGAATAAAGTATTTTTAAACAAACAGCTGCTGGAAGAAAAGTACAGCTCTGTTCTAAGTCAATTGGTTGAGTGCGGAAATGACAATCTTCTTCTTGCACAGGTGTGTGAATCTGCATTTATGGATTTGTTATCCACCCTAGACCCCAATTCAATACATGAGTCTACCGATATGAATATTCCATATAGTAAGATTTACATAGATTTCTCAGAATACTATTCTGGCACAACCTATGGCAAGAGTATGGAAGTCTGCAATATCGTCGAGCATTATAGTAACGACAAGGCTTTTGTGGAGAAGATGTTGAAGCACGCAGAGCACTATCTTAACTCAATTGGTGTTGCTGCATAAGCAAAACTAAAGAACAAATGGTGTGGGAGGAGCAATCCTCCCACCCAAATACAAAAATTATGCTCAAATGACATTTTTTTGGGGAAAATGAAGAAATGTCTATCATCTTTTGTTATTTTTATTTTGTAAAGGGTTCAGAACTGAACAATACAATTGTTTAATTTAAAATTTAAAAAAATGACTAAGTACAGAATTAAAAAGAATTTAGAAACAATTAAAGCGTTTCTGAATGAAAATTTGAGTAATCCATTCCTTTGTAAATTCAAGGTAAAATACCACGATTGGGGTTTCAAGGCTATCATTATTGATTGCTGTGAGTTATGGAAATTCACAATTTCTATTGATGATGACTATATCAATATCTCAACTAGAAGGGGGAGGGGGTTTGGACAATATGACCTTGAACAAGTTATTGAGATATTGGATTATAAGGAAGATATCATTGATATGTTGTTTAAAGAAGATTAAAAAATAGTATAAGAATATGTGTGTAACAGTTATAATTTTAAGAAGCAGATTGGGGAACTATTCCCCAATCTGTTTCAATGGAGAAAGCGAAAGATTTGGCTGAAATGTTTGAGGCAAAGAAAGAACTGATAGGGATAATAATAAGGTCTTTCTATGTTGCGGAGAGTGAGCAGTCTGAAGATATTGAGAGTAGTATCAACTCTGTTATGACAGATTGGTTTAGTACAGAAGGATTTTTGGAACATCCTATTTATTGGCAGACAATGTTGGAGGTGTTACTCACCCAGTGCTCTATGATTGTTGGTGGCAAGGATTACAGAGAGTATTACAAAGCATTAACAGACATTTACATTAAAACATTGGAGGGAACATTTGGTAAGGTGGCAATTCAACAAGATATTGATTGGTTTAATAAGCATTAAGAAATATGGAAAAGATAAGAAGTGAAAATGAACTTTATGCACATTGTGCAAGTCTTACTTTGGATGATATTGATGATAACATCCAGTTTGACAGAGAAGGAGAGTTTATCAAAATTGATTATCCAAAGTGTGAAGTTGTGAAGATTCAACCAATAAATGACTTGATTGGACTTATTAGTGAGTTCATCATGTATTTCCAGACTTGGGAAATGGATGAGTCTTATCAGAGATGTCATTGGGTAAATGACTATTATATTGAGGGGGGCATTTTGAGATGTAATTGTGCAATCATTGCGATTGACTCATAAGAGAGGTTGCTTTATTATGTGAATCCTGGATGCTATAACAGCATTCAGGATTTTTTGTGTCCTTATGTTTGATATACTAAAAGATTCATTGGAAGATGACCAATTATTCTGATATTGTCATCCAAACTTGTTTTATCTGCGAATATTCGTTAAAGTTCTGATATTGCGGCAATTACGTTTTGAATTAGTTTGCGTGTCTCAAACTAAAGCGTTACTTTAGCGACAGAAATAATAACTTATATAATCAAAGATTATATGTTTCACCAAAATGAGAACAATATGAATACAAAAGAAAAAATCAAAAAGTTCTTCTTACTAGCACAGGAATTGCAAGAACTGGCAACTGAAGGAGAGGACAACTTCTTTGAACTTCTAAAAGAGGCTGAGTCGGAAATGGACTCCGAAGAAGAGTTCCTTCTTGAAGATGTGGCAAGGTTTGCTGTAGATTTGGAGGATGCCATATCACATGGCTATTCAAATTTGATAGATTACTGGGATGATTAATTTTTTTAGATAAGAAATGAGTGTGCTTGGTTATATATTGACAACTATAGGGACATTGGTATTCACTTGGTTGTGGGATTTCATCAAAACCAAGATTTCTGACATCATCTACCATTATAAATGGAGAGCCACATTGGATATTGGCTATGTCAGTAGAATCAGGTTCTATGAAAGGAAACCTTGGTTATCTTGGATGAGTTGGTTCAATCGCTTTTGGTGGCTAAGATGATATTCCCAAATTTATGTGTTCAAATTGTTTTGTCGTCATTTAATTTAGAATACACATTTGATAACAAACAATTTTGTAATCGAATAACTCAAAGAATTATATGAATATGAAAGCTGTCATTTATGCAAGAGTGTCTTCTGTTGGAGATAGACAGGACACCACAAGACAGATAAGAGATTTGGAGAACTATTCACATGAGCACTCCATTGTTATTGACAGAATATTTGAGGAGCATATCTCTGGCGCAAAAAAGACCAAGGATAGACCTGTTCTCACAGAATGTCTCAATTATTGCTTCAATAACAATATAGATCTGTTACTAATCTCTGAGTTAAGCAGATTAGGCAGAAATGTGGATGATGTGTTGGCAAATGTGAGACTATGCAAAGAGAATCACCTAAATGTCTATTTCCAAAAAGAACAATTGTCCATATTTAATAAGGAAGGTAAGGAACATCCTTTCTTGACTATTTTCATTTCAGTACTTGGCACCTGTGCAGAAATGGAGCGAGAAAACATTAAATACAGATTAAATAGCGGCAAAGAGAAATATCTTGCTGAAGGAGGCAAAGTGGGACGCAAGGAAGGGTACAGGAAACCAGATGAGAAGTTCCTTGATGAGTATGCTGGTGTTATCAAGCAGTTAAGAAAAGGCTATCCAATAAGAATGATTGCCAAATCAGAGGGAGTTGGTGTCAGTACCGTTCAAAGAATAAAAAAGAAGTATGTAGATATTACCATTTGACTACTTCACAATCAATCATAATTGGATTATTTAAATAACATTTTGACTATGGCAGGAAGAAATATAGGCTACAGGAAACCCAAGGCAGACTATTTGAAGGAATATAGATATGAACTAAGACTTTTGGCAAATGGTGTTAGCCTGCGTGATATAAGCAGAATAAGCGGACATTCTGTGAATACAATAAGGAAGATAAAACAATTTCTATGAGGATAGATTATGTACTATATTGCAGAAATCAAGGAAAAGGGTAAGTCTGGTATTCTCAGACCATCTCATTATTGTAAAGAAATGACCAAATTTGATTTAATCAATTTTTGGGGATTGGATGATGATGATGTGGAATGGTATCGACTATACAAAGTTATCAAAGGACAAAAAATAGAAATATGAGCATTTTTTTTGAAATAAAATCCATTTTCCTCAAAAAAAGCAAAGTTATTTGTTATTTTTAATTTAGAAATTTATTTTCAAAATGGATAATCATAACGAAATTACATTACTTGACACTAGGTGTTGGGGTAATGTGCTTGAAGGTTTGAAAAGTACCTTCAAGGGATGGGTGAGAGAGGCTGTTGAAGATGTTATCTCTGAAAAGATGTGTAATGTTAATCTTGAGGACAAAAGGTTAACAGTGGTAGAATTATGCAAGAGGTGGAATATCAGCAAAAACACATTGTACAATTGGGAGAGGAATGGGATTATCCAACCTCTTCCACTTAAAGGGAAGAAGAAATTGTATTCTATGGCAGATATCCATTCTGCTGAAATTAATGGTTTTGTAAAAACTGCTTGCTAATGTTGAATCTAATAATTAGAACTAAGAAGAGAGAGGGTAGCACCCCTCTCCTCACCAAAATGAGAACCACAGAGAAAGTAGTATGGGTTAATCTGAGAATGATTGTAGATATATCCAAATGGAATGAAGTCTCAAAATCAAGCATTAAAACAAAGAACTACCTTGAGAAATTGGGGCATTTTAGGAAAATACAAGAAATCGAGGTTGCATTTCAAGAGTTAAAACTATACAACAAACTAACCCAACAAAACATAGAATGTGCTGTGC
>JAEEGL015493913.1_pt1 | contig 11267 bp, 9 predicted proteins | sample 9134231 | NCBI WGS metagenome assembly JAEEGL01 (sample SAMN16246548, study PRJNA631951) | gut metagenome | biome: gut microbiome; feature: rumen; material: fiber-attached | host: Bos | place: Iran: Karaj | collected 2018-10
GATATTCTGGTTGGAGATGAGGCCGGGGGTGTCGCGGAAGCTGTCGTTGCCCGCCGTGAAGAACAGCAGGGGCACGCCGTTTTTGTCGAGCGCGGCGCCGCCGGACCATACGCCGTCCGGCACAACGCTGTTTTCGGTGGGAGTGATGGCTTCCTTAACGGGCTTCCAGTTGACCATGTCGGGGCTGACATAGTGGCCCCAGCAGATATTGCGCCAGTAGGAGCCGGTCATATTGGCCTGGTAGAACAGATGATACATGCCGTTGTAATAAACGGGGGCATGGGGCTCGTTCATCCAGAACTGGTAGGGGCCGGCGTGATACTGGGTGCGGGTGTGATCATCCTGCAGTATGTTCTGCAGCCAGATCTCCTCGAATTCGATCTCGGGCACGGTGATCCCCTTGTAGTAATCGGCGATCTCCTTATCGGTGAGCGCGCAGGAATAGAGCCTGACCTCGTCAAGATAGCCGCTGGCCACGTTGAGATAGCCCGCGGTAAGGCGTTCCGCCTCAACATTTCGGCCCACGGTGAGCGCGGTGCGCTTTGCGCCCGCTATCTCCGCGCCGTTCGGCACTGAGCGGGAGGCGACCATCTCGCCGTTGAGGTAGAGCGCCATCTCGCCGGCTTCCGCGTCGAATGTGGCGGTGACGAGGTTCCACGCGTACTTCACAAGGTTGTCGCCGTTTGACCAAACGGTCAGCCAGTCGTCGCCGGTGCCCGCCTGGAACGTGAGCCTGCCGAAACGCTCATAACCGAGCAGAAAGCCCTGGTTATTCGCCTTATTGGACTGGCTGATTATGCCCGTGGGCGAATCGGTGCCGTTGTTTGCGGCGTTGGGATCGTCCCACTCAAAGGTCCTCGGCGCGATCCACGCCTGCACGGTGAACGCCTTGCCTTCCACCGTGATATCGTTTCGGTTATAGGTGATGTAAGTCGATGCGCCGTCCAGCAGCAGGCATTTCCCGGCGACGCCGTCCTCGCGCCATTCGGGATCGCGGTCGTCCATGTATGCCGCGCCGTGGAAGGCGTAGTTCATGTCGGTATCCGGGAGCTTGCCTGCGGCGTCCCTGACGGTCAGCCCCTCGCCCTCATCGAGCTTGAGGTAGAGCAGCAGGTCGTTTTTATGCGCGTCCATACCGCCCCCGCTGCAGGCGGTCAGCAAGACCGCCGCAAGCAGGACGGTGCACAAGGTTATGAGAAGCTTTTTCATAAGCCCTCCTAAGAAGCAATGTTTATGCAAGATTCTCGGCAAGCTGCCAGGGGATCTGGATCTCGCCGGCCTGGTTGCCGTCCATAACGGTATCTGACATGTTGGCGTAATCGGGCGCGGTCTCGTAATAAGTGATCACATCGTCAAAGAACGCGTGGGACCAGCCCTCGACCTCTTCATCCGCAAGCACGATGTACATCTCCTGACCGATGTATTCGGAGAGATCCATCACATAGGTGCCCATATCAGCCCAGGATCCGCCCGCGCCGACGGAGGGGAAGAACTCGTCGTGCCACCTGTTCTGCTGATAGTAGCCGATCTCGGTGCCGTCGGCAAGGTACACATGCACCGCCGCGGCGTGGCCGCCCATCTTCACGGAGATGAAGCCGGAGCCCGCCAGGGTGAAGTTGGTTGACTGTACCTGCCAGGTGAGGGGCTCGTCGATGCCGGTGTTCCAGCCGTCGAGATGGTATTCGCCGGACTGGTTGTAGGGCAGCTCTTCGCCCCAGTAGTTCACGGCGGAGATGACGCCCGCATACTGGCCCTCGACAAAGGCCCAGCCGTCGGTGAGGACGGTCCAGCCGGCGAGGTTGCCGGCCTCAAAGCCGCCGTTGGCGACGGAATTGCGGTCCGCCATCGCCACCACGGTGAACGAGGTCTCGGCGGTCTTGCCGTCGTGCTCGGCGCCGTAGAATACTTTATAGTAACCGGGAGCGCTCATATCGAAGGCGTCGAAGCCGTCCGATACGGTATTGCCCTCGAACTCAACGCGGCTGATCGCCACGGGCACGTTCTCGGAGCCGAAGGCCGCTGCCGCGTCTGCCACAAAGGCGTTGAGATCGACCGTGCCGCAGTCAACGACCTGATTTTCAGCATACGCGGTGATGGTCAGGGACTGAAGAGGTACGGGGTACGGATAATTTGCGTAGAAATTGCGAAGGTTGGTGAGGTCGTCGTAGGAGGGGGAGTTGTAGGTCTCGTTCTGGATCTTCTCCATCTGCTCCACCTCGAGCGCCGCGACCTCGTCGCGGGTCATGCTCACACGGAAGTCGTCCGCGTTGATAAACGCAAAGCCGCCGTTAGAGCCGTCGTTTGCGTCAACGACCTTCATATAGCACACCCTGCCGATGTACTCGCTTGCATCCATATAGAAGCGGAGCAGCGTGAGCGCAAGCGCGGGATCGGAGAAATAGGTGTTCTCCTGCTTGATCAGCTCCTCATCGGTATTGCCGTCGCAGAGGGCAACATATGAGCCGCCGTTGCCGGAGCCCATCATGAATGTGATGAACCCGTCGCCCCCGAGGGTGAACTTGGTGGAGCGGATGCTGCCGGTCAGGTTCTCCTGGATCGCGCCGTTGTTGGAGCCGTCAAGATAGTATTCGCCTTCGCCGTAGACCATGCGGTCGTTCCAGTACATCTGCGAGGTGGGCACGATCGCAGCGCGGGTGAGGGCGGTGCCGTCCAGCAGCAGCCAGCCGGTCAGATCGCCGGTCTCAAAGCCGCCGTTCACGATGGTGTTGCTGGTCTCGTCCTCCTCGAAGGGCTTTTCGCCGTAGGTCTCGATCTGCTTGTCGTGCTCGGCCTTCGCCGCGTCGACCTCGGCCTGATCCTTGCAGACCTTGAAAGCGTCGAGATTCAGCCAGGAAACGTCGTTGCCGTCGTCGTTATCGGTCGCCACGATGTAGACTGTCTTGCCGATGTAGGCGGAGAGGTCCACGATCTTAGTGATGAGATGATCTGTGATGAATACGCCGTCGCAGTCGTCGTTGGTCACCTTGGCGATCGCTTTATCGTTCCCCTGCTCGAAGAACTCGACATAGACCTTGTCCTTGTTCTTGCCGCCGCCCATCTTGAATGTGATGAAGCCGTTGCCGCCGAGCTTGAAGGGATCGCTCGTGAGCGTGCCGCGCATCGGGGGATTGCCGCCCACGGTGCCGGCAAAGTAGTACTGACCGCTCTTTTCCATCGGTGCGCCGTTCACCTTTTCGGCGTCGGTCACTCCGCGGAAGTTGAAGGCGGCGTCCTTGCGGGTCCATCCGACCCACTGTCCGCTTGAGACGTCCTCAAAATCGCCGTTCACTATATCTTCGGCGACATTCGCTTCATTGCCGCCGCCGTTTCCGCTGCACGCGGCAAGCGCGAACAGCATCATCACGGCCAGCGTGAGCGCAAGGATACGGGTTAGATTCTTTTTCATAATACCATCCTTTCAATGACAAAAAAGTCGGTGTGCCCGCGAACAGCGCCAAATGGGCGGAGCGAGCGGAGCGGGGTTTGGTGAGTGTAACGTTTCACGATTGCATAGCCTAAGTATATCAAACCGACCTTGGTATGTCAATATACATTTCGGTATATTGTGCGAGAATGAATAAAAAAATCACCGCCGATTAATTTGCATCGACGGCGCTATCGCGCGTGTAACGTTATTCTTTAACCTTGACCGCTTTATATATATCCTCTTCCGAACCTGCCGTAAAACCGCTTTTTGCCACCATTATCGCCTTACTGCCGACTGTAAGCAGTATCAAAAGGCGGTCGGACGAGAGCATTTTCACTATGCTGCCGTAATCAAACTCCAGCTCGCGGCCGGAAGCGTTCACCGTAAGCGCGCTCTCGTAAAAAACGATCGTGCGATCCATATCCTCACCATACTGTCCGACGAGCTTGTTATACGCCCTTCTGCGCTTGTGCCACGGCAAATACACCGCAAGCCACAGGCAGACGAGCCCCAGCACGACGGCTTCGAAAGCGATATACAGCGGGCTCTGCTTTAATATCAGCGTTACTGCCGCCATCACAGCCCACGCGGCAGCGATCCCAAGCATCGCTTTCATGGCAAAGGGAGCGTAATTCTCCTTTGAGACACGTTTTGCGCCTTCGTAAAACAGCTCCTTAGTGAGCGTAAAGCGGTTTTCGGCAATTATCCTGTTCACGGTATGTACTCCTCCTCCGGCAGCGTGCCCGGGAATGCCTCGCGGATCTGCTCCTCTACCCTGAAATCCTTATCGAGTGCACGGTAGATCATGGAAAGCGAAAGGAACAGTATGTACCATATGCCGAGGAACGGCACGACGAAGCCCGTCCACGGCAGAAAAAGGAACATGATCAGCCACCACGCAGTGCGCATCGCGGCCATGCCGAGCATGCGCCAGAAGTGAAATATCGCGAAAAACAAGCTGTTTTTAAGCGTTATCAGCGTCTTCTGCGAAAACAGGACAAGCTGCGCCCACCACACCGTGATGATCATAATAAGTATGAGCGAGCCGAAAAGCATCAGCGCCAGGGTGCCGAGCGAAGGCTTTGAAGCTCCCCACAGCATCAGCGCGCCCGCAAATACGATCATGCCGGTGAATGCACACTGCACTATCCCGGGCAGGATGGCCGCCCGCCAGTTCTGTCTGAACGCCTTTTTCCAGCAGAACCACCAATCGGAAAGGTCATTTCGCATCCGCCTCAGAATAAGGTCATACATGCATGCAAGGCCGGGACCCGCAATGGCGCCGCCGATCACCCCCGCAGCCAGCGCGATCAAAAGGCTTTTGGAAAGGATCGCGTAAACCATCCCTCCGACGAACGGTATAAAGAACACCAGCGTATAGAAGCCCACTATCATAAAGGCCTTCCAGTTCGCTTCAAGCAGCTCACGGTAGCGTGCAAAGCCGACCTTCCTTATGCCGGGAAAATGCTCGTCTTCATCTCTTGAAAAAATACCCATAGTTCAGCTCCGTTTCAATAGTGCAGGCCCTCGAGAAAGCGCAGCATGACCGCATCCGCGTCGACTTCACAGCCTTCTGCGCACAGCAGTTCGACCGTTATCGCGTTCGTGCCGCGCAGTGCGAACACCGAAATGCCGTGGTGATACGGGTTTTCGTTCCTGGGCGCGGTCATCGAAAGCAGTGTGAACTCCTGCCCGTTGACGGTCACGGTCCGTTCCTCCTCGGTCTCATAGCTTGCTTTTTCGCGCTTTATCCAGTCGGCTATATCCGCCTTCGAGCCGCCCTCGGTCTTGCCTTCCTTCAATAACAGATAGATCTGTGCGTCATAGACCCTGGCCTCGCGCCCCTGCGGATTCGTTATCTCCCTGCCCTCGCCGGCGGTCCATGTGGCGTAATAAAGACCGGATATCGAGAGCACGTCGTTCGATTCGTTGAATTCAAAGCCCTCCGGCTGTTCTGCGGCAAGAACGTCGCCCATCCGCAGCCACGCGCCGTCCCATTCGGGATGTGCGTCCTCCTCGGGCGGCCTTGCGCAGCCCGTGAGCAGAACAGAAAGCAGCAGGATGAATGTAAACGCTCTTTTCATTGATTCGCTCCTTCGGTAATGGTCTCCCAGAATGCCGCGTCCTCTTCGTGAAGCCGCGCGTCTTTGCCCACGAAATACCTTCTGCCCAGATACAGCTTCGAAAACACGGCCTCATCCAGGCCGAGCGCCTTGAGTGCGGGGCAGTCCGGCCACGCAAGCACCTTGTCCTCGGCAAAATAATCGTCCTCGTCCGGGGCCGAGCCGTCGCGCCCGGCCAATATCTGATATGCTCTCTGCACCGCGTCCGGGTCCTCGGTCAGGAAAAAATAGCTGTCGCCCTTTGTGATGTCGGCCACAACGAGCGTATCCGCGGCATAGCCGTAAAAGAGCGAGCTCGCGGAGTCCGTGCTCCGGTTCGAGGGATACTGATTGAGCTTCACCACGATCTTTCCGTCGCCGTTCACGTCCTTTCCCAACGAGGCAAGCCGCTCCTCGAATGCCTTTGCCTGCTCCTCCGGGATCGCGAACCGGCCTATATAGGCAAATGTGTAATCCGGATCGATCCTGCCGACGCCGAGCAGGTTCCAAACGATGCTTCCGGCGATCGAAATCAGCACCGCTCCGATCAGGAGCCAGTACCAGTTGTAATGCAGCCAGTTTTTAAGCTTTTCCTTCCGCGTCATCGGCGGGGAGGGCTCTTCGGGCTTTTCGTTTCTCGCAAGGTATTTGAAGTATTCGCTCGCCATGGCTCGTTCCCGTTCTTCCCGGGTTTATTTCAGCGTCGTGCCGCCGAACCCGTATGTGACCGGCAGGCAGACAAGGGAGGGAAGCTGCGCCTTATCCTCATTGAGGAGCAGGTTGACACAGGTCTCCGCAATAGCTTCAACGGGTTGGACTATCGTGGAGCAGGTCAGCTCGAGATCGCCGAAATTGCGTATGCCGTCAAAGCCTATCACCTGTACATCGTCCGGCACGGAGAGGCCCATCTCGCCGAGCGTGCCTATGATCTGGTGCGCGACCGAATCGGTAATGCAGAAAATACCGTCGAAATCGAGTTTTCCGTTTTTATAATGAAGATTCAGAAAATCGACGAATTCCTGATACGGCGCTCCGTCGTCCAATATCTTCTGATCGTATTCGAGCCCCAGGGCCTCGCATGCCATCACAAAGCCGTCGCGGCGCTTGGAGGGCTCGTGGGGAAGACGTGAGCCTATGCGCAGCATTGCAACGCGCCTGCAGCCGTTTTCCTTAAGCTTTTCCGCCGCAAGCCATCCGCCGCCGTAGTTGTCGCTTGCCACGCAGGGGATCTTGGCCCCGAAATAGCGGTCGATGGAAACGAGCGGCGTTTCGTCGGATACTATGAGCTTCGGGTTATAGCTTAAGCATATTATGCCGTCCACCTTCTGCTGCTCGGCCATGTGAACATATTCCTGCTCCTGATCGGGATCGTAATCGGTGCCGAAATAAACAAGATGATACTTTCTCGCGCTGAGCACGCGGCTTATCGCATTCACAAGCGATGCAAAATACGGGCTCACAAGGTTCGGCATAAGCACGGCCACCGCCATCGTGCGGCCGCTCTTTAAGCCCTTTGCATAGCTGTTGAGCTTATACCCCAGCTTATTGATCGCTTTCTCCACCCGTATCCTGTATTCTTCGCCCACGGGGATCCCGTTGACTACCTTTGAGACCGTTCCGAGCGCCACTCCCGCCTCGCGGGCGACGTCCTTCATAGTCGGATTATTTCTCTGTTCTGACATATTCAACACTCCGTTTCGTGAAACAATATGAAATCGTACCCTTAATATACACTATTGCTTCATGAATGTAAAGAACTATTTCACGAAAATGTGAGAAATTTGATATTAAAGCCTAATTTGGGCATTGACAGACAATATAATTATATGATAATATTTATATAACGTTTCACGAAGCCCGTACTGCCCGTTCAGGTTGGTGACCCGGCGAGGGAGGAAGGGCACCCAACACCCTATGTCAAGCAAGGAGGGATTCCTGTGACAACACTTACGAAAGGCAGAGGGAAAGCGAAAAGCGTCCTGAGACCCGGCAAGCCGCTTGGCCGCCGGATACTCGACAACTGGCAGCTTTACCTCATGCTTCTGATCCCCGTTGCGATCACGATCGTGTATAAATACATACCCATGTACGGCATACAGATCGCTTTCCGCAATTACAAGCCCGCGCAGGGCTTCTTCGGAAGTCAATGGGTCGGTCTTCAGTGGTTCGAGCGCTTCTTCACCGCTCCGACATTCGGGCGAATGATCAAAAACACCGTTCTTCTGAGCGTGCTCAGTTTGGTCTTCAGCTTCCCCGTTCCCATCCTGCTGGCGCTTGCCATCAACCAGCTTCGCTTCAAACGTTACAAGAGAGTGGTACAGACCGTTCTCTATGCTCCCCACTTCATTTCCATCATGGTCGTCTGCGGTATGATCCGCATTTTCCTCAGCCCTTACGGCGGTCTTATCAACCTGCTCACCGGCAATCAGATCGACTATATGACGCTGCCCGAGGCATTCCGCCCGATCTACATCATATCCGGTATATGGCAGGACGCCGGTTGGGGCACCATTATCTACCTTGCCACGCTCTCTGCGGTCGACCCGGGCCTGTATGAAGCGGCCAAGATCGACGGCGCGTCCATGTTCCAGCGCATCAGGGTCATCGACATTCCCGAGCTCGTCCCCATGGTTATCATACAGCTTATCATGGCTGTGTCCGGCATCATGAGCGTCGGCTTTGAAAAGGTCTTCCTGCTCCAGACGCAGCTGAACAAAGCCACGAGCGACGTCATAGCCGTTTATGTCTACGAGCAAGGCATTGTTGACCACGCCTACAGCTACTCAACGGCGATCGGCCTCTTCAACACGGTCATCAACATCATACTGCTGGTCATCGTGAACAAGATCGCCAAGAAGGCCGCTGACGTCAGCTTCGTGTAAGGGGGTGCCGATATGAAAAAGAAACAGGGCATGCATACAATGTCGGATAAAACGAGCGATATAGTCCTCGTTATACTCACAGCGCTTATCATGCTGATAATCGCCTATCCCCTTTACTATGTCGTCGTGGCTTCCGTTTCCGATCCCTACGACGTCTATGCCGGCAAGACCTTCCTCTTCCCCAGCCAGTTCACTCTTGAGGGCTATGCGAGGGTCTTCCAGAATTCCAACCTGCTCAACGGCTTCCTGAACTCCATCAAATACACCGTCATCGGCACGCTCTATTCCGTTGCGATGGTCTATCTGACGGCCTATCCGCTGAGCAAGAAGAAGCTTCCCGGCAGAAAGCTGATCTCCATATTCTTCATCATCACGATGTACTTCGGCGGCGGTCTTATCCCCACTTACCTCGTCGTCCGCGATACGGGCCTTCTCAACAATATGTGGGCGCTGTTCCTGCCCGGCGGCGTGGCGATGGGCAACGTGATCATCGTGCGCAACTTCTTTGAAAACAACATTCCGAAGGAGCTTATGGAGGCGGCGGAGATAGACGGAGCGAACGACTTCAAGACATTCTTCAGGATAGTCGTTCCGCTGAGCCGCTCCATAATGGCAGTCGTCGTGGTATTCTCGATGGTCGCCTACTGGAACGACTGGTTCACCTCCCTCATCTATCTGCAGAAGGATCAGTATCCCTTCCCGCTTGTTTTGAGGGGCATCCTTATCACTACGGAGGCATTGAGCCAGATGACGCCTGGCCTCAGCTATGCGGAGACGAACCGTATCTCCGAGCTGGTCAAGTTCGCATCCATGATCGTCGCGGCGGCGCCGATGCTCATCATCTATCCCTTCGTACAGAAGTATTTCGAGCAGGGCTTTATGTCCGGCGCGGTAAAAGGCTAATTCAAAAAAAGGAGAAACGAACATGAAAAAAGCATTATCCATTCTATTGGCGGTATTCTTTCTGCTGTCCGTCGCTGCCTGCGGCAGCAGCGGCAACAGCGGCAAGAAGGACGAGAACCAGACCGATTTCCTGATCGTGGGCGGAATGAGCGTGCTTTCGAGCGGAAACGACTCGAACCCCGTGCTCACCAAGCTCGCCGAGGATGCGGGCGTTGAGATCGAATGGGATCTCATGAGCGACTCGCTCGGCGAAAAGGTCGGCGTGCTCATCGGCGGCAACCAGCTTCCCGATGCGTTCATCGCGGTCGGCTTCAGCCAGAACGATATCAATGAATACGGCGCTGACGGCACCTTCATCGATCTCACCGAGTACATCACTCCCGAGATCATGCCCAAGCTCTGCGCCATATTCGAAAAGCATCCCGAGATCAAGGCCGGCATCACCCAGGCCGACGGCAAGATCTACGGTCTGCCCTCCGGCGAGATAATGGGCACCGCGGCCATCGGCGCAACGGATGATCTTTCCATCTATGCCATCCCCGAATTCTCGATGATCAACAAGACCTGGCTCGATCAGCTCGGCCTTGAAGTTCCCACCAACCTGACCGAGCTGCACGATGTGCTCGTCGCCTTCCGCGACAACGAGCTGGGCGGCGCAGGCGCCACCATTCCCATGTCCACCGGTTACGACCAGTGGTGCTGGGGACAGGAGATCTTCTATGCCGGCTTCGGCTTCACCAACTTCACCTCCGATATCTGCTTCGATCTGCTCGCCAAGCCCGACGGCACCGTTGAATTCGTCAGCGCAACAGACGCTTACCGCGACGCCGTCACCTATTTCCATGATTGGTATGCCGAGGGGCTGATGGATCTTGAGATGTTCTCCCAGTCCACCTCTCAGCTCATAGCCAAGGTCTCCGCCGGCCGCGTCGGCGTCACCACCTGGTGGGAGATCAAGGAGATCGCCGGCGAGCATGCCGATGATTTTGTATTCCTTCCCCCGATGTACGGTCCCGTGGGCACAAAGTATGAGAACGTGCGCAACCTGACCATCCGTTCCGGCCCGGGCGTCACCTCCGGCAATCTTAACATCACCTCCGCCTGCGGCAATCCCGAGCTGCTGCTCAAGTATTTCGATCAGTGGTACGATCCCGAGACCGTCATGCAGCTGCAGTACGGCCCCATCGGCATCTACTTCAGCGAGAAGGACGCCAACGGCGTATGGCAGGTCATCACCGACGACGAGGCTCAGGCGCAGTACGGCAAGAGCTCCGGTGAGCTCAAGGGCCAGTACGAGGTCTATGGTCCCCGCCTCATCCTCCCCGAATACTACAACAATGTCTTCGCCATGGAGGATCGCGCGGTGGAACGTCTGCACCAGATCGAGGAATACTGGATGCCCTATGTCGAGGCGCCTGTAGCCTATCCCAACGACGTCACCTTCACCGATGAGGAACTCGAGGTCATCAGCCGCTATAAGGCGGACTTCGTCAGCCAGGTTGCCGAATACGAGGGCACATGGCTCAAGAACGGCGGCCCCTCCGACGCGGATTGGGAAGCCTATCTCAATATGCTGAGGGATAACTGCGGCATGGATCGCCTGCTCGCGGTATATCAGGACGCTTACACCCGCTATCTCGGCAGGAAATAACGCTTTTCATTTCAAGGCTTCCCTCCGTGCTGCGGCAACGGGAAGCACTATCACTCCTATTCCCCCCTGCGTAAAAGACAGCGCAGGGGGGTATTGAAAAAACAGGAAAGGAGCTTCATATGAAGACAAAACTGCAGAAGGCCCGCGATTTCGAGAACAAGTATCTCAAGCATCTGAATCCCGCCGATCAGCCGCGGTTCCACGTGACGGGCGGAGTCGGCTGGATAAACGACCCGAACGGTTTTTCCTTATATAAAGGCGAATACCATCTGTTTTTTCAATACTATCCGTATGACACAAAA
>JAEEGL015862239.1_pt1 | contig 11267 bp, 13 predicted proteins | sample 9134231 | NCBI WGS metagenome assembly JAEEGL01 (sample SAMN16246548, study PRJNA631951) | gut metagenome | biome: gut microbiome; feature: rumen; material: fiber-attached | host: Bos | place: Iran: Karaj | collected 2018-10
CATAGCATATCCCCCTTTCTCAGTTACATTCATTACTATATAAAATTATACGCTGATTCCGCATAGAAAAAAAGAGCCGGACGGCTGCTTTGCACCGACCGAAGCGGAGCGTAGACCGAACCTTGAAATGACTTAAGTCAGAGTCCGTTATGTTCTGCTCCGCCATCCCGGAATTTATAAAGGTTTGCACTGATAGCTTCAGCTACCTTTGGCTATTAATTTGGCTATCGTATGTTTTTTATCATGCTTGTCCGGCAGTTTTTTCTTCCTTGAATATCACCTTACAGAGTTCACCTATCTGCAAAATACACATACAACAGGCATTATGAAAAACTGATGACGATACAAACCTGTCATAGTCATGCTCAAACATATCACAGGCTACGTTAACCTGGTCACAATAACCCAATATCTTCTTTAGTACGATCAGATCCTTACCCTTCATAGATCAACATCTCCGAACCGGCAATAGCTTCTCTGAAAGCTTCCTCTATACCTGCAGTGGTAACAATATCTACTGATATTCCTAGTGCCTCCTGAATATCCTGCCGCATAGATGAAAGAGCCTGAGGCGAGAGCGGACGTCCTTTTTCGATCAGAATATCTATATCACTGTCTTCATTTGCGGTACCTTTCGCATATGATCCAAATATATATAACTTACGGACTCCATAGCGTGAAGCTATATCTTCAAGGACTTTTTTAACTAATTCCATATCCTTCATATGTATATACCTCTCCAAACGGATTTCATTTCAAGTATACCCCGAATCAGGGCAAAAAGAAAGAGCCAGGCGTTTGCTTCACCTGACTCTAACCATTGTCATAATCCCTTATTCTGATGATCTGTTGCACTTCACCGTCCGCGGATACCGTCTTTTCCCGTGCGGCAATGTAATACTCCATAATCGTTTCCGGCCTGTCACCCATATATGCTGCGATCGTCTTCAGTGGTATCCCTTTATTGTAATAACAATCCGTCGCAAAGGTTCTGCGCAGGATATGCAGCGATCCTGTCTCATTGTCTCCCTCATATATCCCTGCATCCCGGTATACTTTTTTCATCCGATGTTCAAGATTACTGTCTGTATTGGGCTTGCCCATCCTTGTTGCACCTATAAAGTCATTCTCACCAGTCCATTTGCTCCTTTCCCGTATCATCTTCAAAACAACTGTTGCTTCGTCGAAGAGTTCTATCCTGCGAGCCTTCTGATTCTTCGTGGACTTCTCTATCTGGATATAATGTCTGTCAGGACCGGCTCTCTCATCCCTGCTCTTTACAACGGCTCTGCTCTTGTTAATCGTCAGGGTATTATTGTCTTCATCGTAGTCACACCAACGGCAGGCACAGAATTCACCTACCCTAAGCCCGGTCTTCAGCAGGAACAACCCGTATAACGCCTGAAGCTCCCCCCTTTTTGTATTCTTGCTGGGCTTTTTAGCATATTCCTCGAACAGCTTCTTCTCCGCTTCCGATAAAACTATGGCGTCCGCATCATTCTCACCCTTCTCACCAAGTCTAGCAATACGCTTCATCAAAGTTTTCTTCACCGGAGCCACCGGATTTTCAGGCATCCCACCCCGATCAACGCTCCAAACATAAGCCGCATTAAGAACATCCACTGCCTTTTTTATGGAACTGGAACTCAGCTTTCCTTCCGTGATCAGTTCCTTCACATGATCCTCAACATCCTTTGATGTCACCGAGACGGCCTGCATATGACCTAATGAATAATCTCCAATATGTCTCCGGATAGTGGTTTCCCGCCTGTCCCAGCTTTTATTCGTCAATTCCTGATTCTGTGTCTGATAAGCCAGATGCTGTTCACACAACGCCAGAACTGTCGTCGTTTTATCTAACGAATCATGAACCTTTGTCTTTCTCCACTCTTCCTCCTTTTTTCTCATAAGCTTGATACATTCAGCTCTGGAAGTACTCGTAACCGTAAAGACCCTCCTAGCTCCGCTGGGAAGAAATCCTACAGTCTTATAGTGCGTCACCGTACCGTTAGAATTATCTCTAAAGGAACCCTGTCCCTTTGCATTTCTCTTTGCCATATTTCCTCCTCTCCGGGGAGGGTATTGCATCTGACCCAATACCCTCCCTATCCTTTCAGTATTAGAGTGTAATAGTCTTAAAAGTACTCTTTTCGAGCCATTCTTTCAGTTTTTCTTCAGCAACATAATATCTGTTACCCAACCTGATTCAAGGAAAACTCTTCGATCTCATCAAGCGATAGGCCACTTCTCTACTCACACCAAGACGTTTCTGCAAGTCTTTAGTCTTAATTAACATAAATCCCCCTTTTTTCTAAATCCTTAACCGCTTTACCGCGTTTCCACATTTTTATGACGTTTTCTTCCTTTTCTGAGATTTCAATTTTGAAAGATCCACATATTCATCCTCTTCGTTTGACGGTCTTAAATTTGACACCTTCTTATCAGCCGCTATCTTTTCAAGTGTTTCCTTCTCTGCTATGTCTGAATGATGCTCTATGACGGGATTCACAAGCGGTTTCTTGGCTGTCTGTTCCTCATTATTTGACAGGTTCAAGTATGCAGCCTTCTTATCAGCTTCCACTTTTTTCAGAGCTTCTTCATACTCCTCCGCCGTTTTATACTCTATGATTGGATTCACAAGCGGTTTCTTTGTTCCGTCATCTTCTTTATCCTTATCCGGATTGTTCTTATTATTTGTAACATCTAACGAAACCAAACTGGTCAAATAATCCTCAACATCCATCTCCCAATTAAAGTTCATATTAAGAGGATTATTCCAACTGTTCATCGAAGCTATAACCCCAGTTTCTTCAACCATCGATGCTGCATCCTTGAGTCTGATTCCCTTAAATCCTCTTTTTCTTGGATCTATAGGATCTCTCTCTGATCCTATATAAGGCAAGCTTAATACCATACTTGAGAATTTTTTCCCTTTGAATTTCCAATCAATTAAGTTTTCATCGCAAAACCGCATAAAAGCGTCAAATAGAACTTTTGATGAAATAAATCCATCCTTATCTGGTACCGTATATCCGTTCAAAAACTCATCTACGATCACTCTCGGACTTTCAAATAAAATGTCATTGTAAAGCTTAATTACCCGATTAGACGAAGTAAATCTACCATTTGCGCAATACATCGCATCAGTGTAAGCATCGACGGCTTCTGACCATATAGAATTCCGTTCCAACCAGAGCCTATACCGCATAGATGTATCCTGCTCTTCAAGAGGAACCGAAGCGGGAAAAGGCATGATCACCAATCTGCTCAACATTGCCTCAACACTTTCAGGCTCCATATCCGGCATCATATTCGAAGCCATCAGCAGATTAACTCGAGGTCTAAACTCCTCCACATCGCAAAACTTTCTTTCAAATTCAATAGTTTCACGAGAAGTCAATGCCTTAAATACAGCGCTTGCCTTTTGAAAACATTTTTTCGAGAGTTCCGTACTTATGTTGACTTTGGAGGTTTTCATTGCATTCCTGCCAAATTTATTAGTGAAATGATCCAACTCGACATGACTCACTAAATTATCAGGCTTTATACAGTCCTCAACAAATCCACAAATCACCGATTTACCCGAATTAGCGGCTCCTACAAGTAAAAATGCCATCTTCATCAATACGTTGGACACAAGAGCTCCCAAAAATTCCAACAGCCTTCTCATATCCATAGCCTGCTCAGAAAAGAATTTCCTATTCTCTTCTTCCGAACAATTTCTGCCCAAAGTCACCGGAAAAGATTTTGATATAAACTCAAGGAAAGCTGGACAGTTCCTCTTTTCTTTCGGTATATATTCTGCATCTACAAAATAGGAGAAAATCCCGTTAAAATCTGTATATTTTATCAAGTTCCGACTCCTCAGATCAAAAATCCCATTCCTCATGGGTATGAAATATTTCGCAACTTCAGGCACATCTAAATCGACAATTTGTATCTGTATACACGGATCATTGCTGAGATTTTCGATGATTTCTTTCAACACCTTGTCTTTCAACAATGCCTGCTCATATTCCGAATATAGACTCCGGATGAGATGAAGAAGATTTTTATTTGATATTCTTTTGTACCCTTCTTCGGTACAGATATAGAAATCCCCTTCATGAACCCTCAAAGGAACATTCTGCCTTACAAAGGTGTAAACCATTTCATGACTGTATCTGTCACTTGTTTTCATTTCGATAAAAGTCTCCTTTCCATCAGGGTGTGTATGCAGTACTTCACACACCCCCTGATCTGTATTAAGATTTCAATGTTCATGACTCGAGTCTTTGATGATAACATTATCCACCTTAGGTTGAGATACTTATAGCAACAGGTTGTTGCCTATCTTGATATTTGTTTTCCCGAATAAATATGAGCTTTATTGCATTTTCTGCTCTATTAACCTATACTTTTTTGCATGAAATATGTTTCAGAAAGGATTGTAAACATATGACATTTGCAGGTGATAATTTAAGAAGACTTCGTGAAGCATATGGAGAAACCCAGAATGATCTGGCAGCCTGTCTTGACGTAACAAGGCAAACTGTCTCCAATTGGGGAAAAAAACTTCGTCAAATAGATGATGATATAAAAACCAAAATTGCCGACCACTATCACATAAGCTTGGATACTTTAATAAATGAACCCATCAGTGAAGAGTATTTAGCCCATCAAACTGAACTAACCAGGCTTACCGAAGCTAAATACAATGCCCTGTTTCCGCTTTCAACATCCGACGAAGCAAATAAGAACAAATCTTTTCTCAGAGCATACAATCTCGATAAAAAATGCACAAAAAGAAAACAATGTTCAGAAACTGATTTAGAAAATATATGTCACAATTATCGAAAGGCACTTTCCGATGGAATTAAAGAAGGAGCCGCAAACATAATTCGACGCTATATGATATACAATTATGAACATCTAAATAGTAATAATAAACTCTTTCATATATGGCCTAATTATGATGAAAATGAAGAATGTAAATTTCCCACAGGACTCAAGGATTGTTTCAATAAACTTAAGGACTATAACCCCGATCTTTATATTTTTTTTCTTGCCGTAATCCAGCAGATGCGCCTTGATCCTATATTAAATGAAAAACTCTCAGAATTTGATTCGGAGCAAAAACCACTTGAAGAACTTGCTATATCAGATAACCGTTACGCAGCAGATTACGATGATTCTATTGCAAATATCATTTTTATGAGCAATTCTGATGATTTAGATGATATAGATGATTTAGATGATTCATTTGATATGGATTCTTTTCTTGAATAGTATGTCTGCATTTCTGCAGAATCTTCTGAAATATTAGGCTTCTTTGTAATGACAAATAATGCAAGAGGACAGGCCTACACAGCCTGTCCTCTGATCAAAATATTCTGTAGTTTGGACTGGTTATAAAGCCCGTCCTCATCTGTTTCTCCGTAAGCCTCCAGCACCTGTTCAAGAGTGGATCCGCATTCAAGCAGTTTCATATACTCCGGGATATCATCTTTCTTAAGTCCCTCGACCTTTACCTTCAGATCAAACCTGCCGTCACGCAGCAGAGCTTTGTCTAACCGTTCGATATGGTTCGTGGTAGCAATGAAGATAACGTCCGTTGGTGAAGTATTACTGTCAAGAAACTGAAGAAGTTTGTTGATAATGCTGTTGTAGTCCTTATCAGTAACGGTAGAATCATCCCTGTTCAGGAACAGAGTATCAATGTCTTCGAAAAGTACAATATACTGATCATCATCCTGATCCAACATAACCGTAAGCACAGAAAGATCTATGTCGGCCATATCCGAAACACTGATCTGACAGATATTCCTCTTATAATATGATGCAATCCCCTTTACCATAGAGGATTTTCCTGTGCCGGGTTCGCCGTAAAGCAGGATGCCGGTCTTGTACGGTATGGATTTTTTTCTGTAAAATGCCACGTTACCGAGAAAGGCATCAATATGGCTGCAGATCCTTTTCAGTTCTCCATGCGAGTAAACAAGCGAATCCAAGGGTCGGTTATCATATTCCAGTGAAGCAATCTCATTGAAATTCCCTCCAACCTTGTTCACGACATAGATAGAGTTCTTGGAGTTCTCCTCCTCATCTTTCTTTAATATGGCCTTCAGCATTTTTGTGAATCTGCCGGCGTTTCGACCGAAGATAAAAATGTACATCTCTTCAGATATATTGTCATCCATCAGCGCAGCTTCCATTTTTCCGGGAATATACTTGCCTGTAGCCACGTAGATATAGGTATCTGGAGAAAGACGGGTAAACTCTACAAAGGGAATTACATCGTTATCTTCCATCTGAAAGTATTTCTCGCTGTAGCCCCGTATGAAATGATCCATAAACTTTCTGAAATGCTTCCCATCCTTTATTATGTCCCGCGGTATATAGAATTCCTGACCCATCTTGTGCTTTAACCTGTTTATCAGTGCGCTTATACCGTAGGTCGATACGCTGTTAAGATACATGGCATAATGGTCTTTAACAGTGCCTAAAACACCCATTTGTCTCACTTCCTTTCATTTATTAGTATCCGCTGAGAGGATCGATATAATATGCCACCCTCGAAATACTCTTTTTAGATCTTGCATTGCTCTGCAATTCATCTTGAATCATGCTCATATTGGGCAGATCAATATCATGTGTCCGCATACGATACCTTATCCTGCAGTTATTTTTACGTAATGTTTTATATTGTTTTGCTTCGTACCTGAGTTTCATAAAGTCCTCCTGTCCCCGGCTGTTTCATTAGCGCCAGTCTGGTCAATACGCTTAAATATCATCCCCTCATACACCCTGACCGGATTTCCGCGCACTATTTTATTATGTTCTCTCCATGCTTCATTCTTCTGCCTGTTCCGACCGTTGGCTTCCATGTGATTTAAGACAGTACTAAGTTTCCTTAGAGCATCCTGCTTGTTCATATACTGACTGCGTTCTTTTGTGGATGTGACAGATATGCCTGTCGGAATATGAATAACTCTTATCCCGGTTTCAACCTTATTCACATTCTGACCACCCTTGCCTCCGCTATGAAACGTTTCGATTTTAATGTCATCGCTCATATCAACCGGCTCTGCTTCCGGAATGATGCTCACATCAACAAACCAGTTCTTTCTTCCGTGATGAGGCCTGTACGGGCTTTTGCATATCCACTGGATACTTCCTTCAAGTGCCGACAGATCGTGATCAGTAGAAAACATTACTGATGTCGGCTCACCGCTGTGCTTTGATCTGTGGATACTTATTATTTCAATATCGGGATACTCTTCCTGCAGGAAGGAGAGCAGTTTTCCGACTGCCAGCTCACATTCTGCAGGCCCCTGTCCCGAGCTTATCTGTACGATCATTCATTTCCTCCTTTGTAGCTGTATACCGGACGTATCATGCGGTCTATCTCAACCGTATCGGAGATCACTTCTGCAATATCGTCCATGCCTCTGTAGGCAAATGGTGCTTCATCCAACGTACCTTTCCCTATACAGGTTGAATAAATGCCTTTCATGTCGGCCTTATATTCTGACACCGTATGAGAATTCTTTACTTCATCCCGTCTGATAAGTCTGCCGGATCCATGAGGGGCAGAATAGTTCCAATCCGCATTTCCTTTTCCGTGACCGAGTATCATCCCGTCCTTCATATTCACAGGGATAACAACAAACTCGTCTTTGAGGGCGGATATGGCTCCCTTGCGAAGCATCAGTCCGGAAGGAGTATCAGAGATATAGTTATGACTCACGGACCGGATCGCGTCACCTTTCCACTTCATAGATCTCATAACGGTCTGAAGTATGAGAGTACGGTTAAATGCCGCATATTCCTGAACCATCTTTACATCATGTATATAATCCGCAAAGAGATCACCTTCCAGAAAGGCCAGCGGGTAAGGGATATCCAAGCCTGATGCCTTAAGTCTTTCTAAACCTTTTTTAAGATAGAACTCAGTCACCTCAACTCCCAGATGACGACTGCCGGTGTGGACTGCCAGATAATGATTTCCGTCTTCATCAATATCAGCTTCCAGAAAATGATTTCCTCCGCCCAAAGTTCCAAGACTCAGAATCGCTTTATCTTTCCGGATGTGCCTGTAACAGCGTAGTCCCGAAAGATCGTAATCTTCAGCGTGATACAGAGCCTTTTCCCTGATCTTCATACCGGAAGGAATGTTTTCGTGCACCATTCTGTCCAGTTTTAGAAAATCAATCTTTCTTACATTATTCAGTTTTACTATCGAGACACCGCAGCCGATATCAACTCCTGTCAGATTCGGCATGATCCTTTTACCCACAGTCATAGTCAGCCCTATGGTGCAGACCTTTCCGGGGTGAACATCCGGCATAACTCTGATCTTAGAGTCCTCGGAAACCGGATCATCGCACAGCATCTTTATCTGAGCTTCAGAATACGGATCCAATGCGGTGTTCTCATTGTTTGTGGTAAATATCTTTGCATCAGCATAGATGCCCTTGATCTCAACCAAAATAAACCTCTTTTCCGGCATCTTTATCGTAAAAAAGGGTACAAAAAAGACGCCTTCATACACAGAGGCGCTTAAACTGCTTATATCTATGCTATCTTTTGGATATGATTATGATATTAAAAGCAGGACAGCGATGCCCCTGTCACCTGTTGTTACCTTATTTGTCATATTTCCTGCGTGCATAACCGTCCTCCTTTCAAAAAATGAATCAACATAAACTTTCCGACGCTTATATCGTCAGAAATACCGATCTTCTAAATATCCCACATATGATTTTTATAATCCTGAAGGTCGTGGAACATATTGTCTATAACAGCATTATCGCCATTTATACGATAAAGCAGATAATACCTGTGCTTTTTAAGATGTATTCTATGATAACCCAGAGCAGCAAGATCAGGATCGTCGTCAAGCTTAAGACTTCCGGCTACTGTTTCTAACTGGGATATTGTGTTATTAAAATCATCCAAAAGGTTACCTGCAGCCTGATCATTCTTCTTAACAAGCAATAGATAAGCCACAAAATTATCTAAATCATCATAAGCCCCATCCGTCACAATAACATGATAGTTCTTAAGACCATTATTATTCTCAAAGTCCATATTTTTCCCTAATCTCATCAGAAGCTTCTTTTGCGTCCCTTACCTTGCCTTCTTCTGCCTGTTTTCTTGATTTTGCAAGTTTTTCAAGTGTTTCTTTTTTAGTCAGGGGCGCATATGGACTGTTATTCTTTATAATGAACCTTTTTACGATACCATTTATAGCTATAAGATCATCTTCCGGTAATGTCTCCAGCATGGATACCGTTGCTTCCAATGTACTCATAGTAATGCCTCCCATAATCATAAACAAAGGTAATACTGTCTGTCCTGATCCTCTATATTATACAAGTCAAATGCCGTTGACGCAATTATTATTCCCGTAATTTTCAGTATTTTCAGCCATTTTTCTATGCTTGTCAAAAAAATAGAACCCGGATGGAAACAGTGTTCTTCCATCCGGGTATTATTATGTCAGCAGGCGACTTCCACCTGAGCAGTACTTTTAACACGAGATATCCTGCCGTTTACCAACTCATAAATGTTATCCGATAAAAATTCCTGTGGAGAAACCTGAGTGCGATTTATTTCGCGGACTATGTTTTGAACTACGGTAACATCCTGATTTGCCTTTTTGAGCAGAATGCACTCATGCACAGAGGAAGGCAGGATATAAAAATCAGAATCTTTCTCCCTGGCAAAATCTTCCAGAAGATGGTCGTATAATATACTTCCTGCACCGTGAAGCTTCTTCTGATTTGTCACTACATACATTACTCTCATCGGATCGTCTTCAAAAGACTCCGGCAGATCTTCCTGATGCATTCCGGTAAGATCGCGTAAGACATCACCCAGTGGAACAATCTCAGCCTCCATCAACCTCGGGGTATTCCTTTTGGCATACTCCCAAAGCGTTTCCTCAGTACATCCCCATTTCTCCATATGATCAGTTTTGATCGTTACTGTTGCAAAGCCCATATTTGTGTCCCCCAAAGCTGCAGTATAGATGATTGCCAGATCCAGATATCTTCTATGCGGCACCGAAGCGAGGAATTCTCTGTTCCTGTCGTAATTAACGATGCGAAATATTATTTTATCCGAGACCTTTGTAAAATCCATAAATTCCTTGGTATCAAAATCGGTTAATTCCTGATTTCTGGCATTTATACGCAGGATAGAATTCACGATCTCATCTATATCCATCCCGTGTTCATATTCTTCAAAAAAATCCTCAAGATATAAAGTCGGTGATATGTTCTCGCCATCCATAATGATTGTTAAGCCCTTAAGTTTAACAGAGTTATTTTTAAGGACGTCCACAAGCTCGACCCGATAGCCTTCGGAATAGATCCCCTGTATCTTATCTTTAACTGTTTCTGCAAATTCGTTAAAATTCATTTTTATGTGCTCCTTTCATTTTACGCTGCTGCGTTGACATCATATACAACCTCTTCATTCTGTACCTCACTCATATCCACGGAAATCTGAGTCTTTATGCTCTCATCCATGGATATCGCTTTCTGGAAGTCGGCCTTCATAGGTGCATATTTGAGAAGCTGTTTGATCACCGTTTTCTTTGCCATACCCTCATAATTTGTTCTCCACGGACTGTAATCAGCAGTGAATGTCTTTGAATAGGTTGCCGCATAGGCATCCATGTCCGGCTTACTCATAAATTCAAAGCGAAAACCTCCGTTATCCAGCTTGAATACGGCATAGAAGCCTATTATTTCACCTCGGTCGGTATATGCCGGAACGTGATGCAGACTGGGTTCAAGCCCGAATTCATAGTGGAATTCATCGTTTTCATAAACGGAGTGAGCTTCGATTGACTGCATACGTTCGTTCCTGTAGGCAAGATCTATCATCCCGCGATATCCGATCTGGAACTGACATTCCAGCTTTCCCTTATTCTTGTAAGGGATAAGATAGGCCTGCCCCAAGGGAGTGTTCGGTTCAAGTCCCAACTGAGCTGCATTCATGAGCGCCGCAATAAAGCTCATAGGCGTACATTCTGCAAGTTTCGGCGTATTATTGATCGCAGATAAAGCCATTCTTGTAAATCTTTCCGGTGTAAGCACCGAAGGCAAAGCTCTTTTTATCTCCGGCTCCAAAGCCTTGACCATATCAGTTATGGTCATTCCCTTTGTAAGTCTTACTCCGGTATTCTTCTTTGCCGGAGCAGAAACAGCTGTTTCTGCTTTTTCGGCTATCATTTCGTTTAAATCATTCATGATCATTCCTCCTTAGGCCGCTTC
>JAEEGL015959925.1_pt1 | contig 11267 bp, 10 predicted proteins | sample 9134231 | NCBI WGS metagenome assembly JAEEGL01 (sample SAMN16246548, study PRJNA631951) | gut metagenome | biome: gut microbiome; feature: rumen; material: fiber-attached | host: Bos | place: Iran: Karaj | collected 2018-10
GTCATCCTGAATTTTTACCCGCACCAAAACCCCTGGGCCGTTCGGGCTAATGGCCTCCACGCTGCCCACGGTTACACCGGCGCAAGCCACTGCATTACCAGGAGTGAGACCAATGGCCTGACCGAAATTTACATAAAGATTATAGCTCTTGTCTCCCCCAAAACTAAAATTAGTAAGAAATACAAACACTGCCATTACCAGGGCCAAGCCCCCCACCGTAAAGGCACCTACCTTAACCTCTGTACTCACCCTTATGCCTCCTTGCCAATATACAGGCCCCGTAAGAAGGCCTTAACCCGCGGATCCTCTATTCTGCGGAAATTATCTACTGTATCCACTGCAATAAGCTTTCCCTCATAAATCATGGCGATTCTGTCAGCAATATGAATCGCACTGTCCATATCATGGGTTACCACCACCGAGGTTACCCCCAGTCGCTTCTGGGTGGAAATAATCAGCTCGTCAATCTTGTCTGTCATTATAGGATCAAGACCAGAGCTGGGCTCATCGTAAAATATAATCTCCGGCCCAAAGGCAATGGCCCTGGCCAGACTTACACGCTTTTTCATACCACCGGAAAGCTCTCCCGGCATCATGTTTTCCGTCCCTGGAAGTCCCACGACCTCCAGTTTTTCCTTAACAATCTCTGCTATTTTCTCCTCGCTGTAGTCCGTATGCTCCCTTAAGCCAAAGGCCACATTGTCCCCTACAGTCATGGAATCAAATAGGGCAGAATACTGAAAAACCATGCCCATATGGAGGCGAAGCTGATCCAGCTCCTTTTCCGGCATGTGGGCAATATCCTTATCCCCCAACCAAATTTTTCCCCCAGTGGGGTGATCCAGCCCTATCATCAGCCGTAGCAAGGTACTCTTGCCGGAGCCGGAACCACCAATAATGGCCAAGGTCTCCCCGTCTTTAATTTCCAAATTTATGCTGTCCAGTACCTTCTTGTCCCCAAAGGACATGGATACATTTTCAATTTTTATCATGGAACCTCTCCACCATTAATTAATACAGTACCATGGAAAGCAGTACATTTAACATAAAAATAACCACGATGGCACTTACCACCGACTTGGTGGTGGCCTTGCCTACTCCCTCAGCACCCTCGGGGGCCTTCATACCATAATAACATCCCAAAACTGCAATTACCACACCAAAAACAACGGCCTTTACAAGTCCCCCTGTAAGGTCGTTCAGCACTGCATATTCGGGAATGGAATTCACATACACATAGGAAGAAATGCCAGCATAATATTTGGCCACACCCCAGCCCCCGACAACGCCGATAACGTCACCGTACACCGTAAGCAATGGCACCATTATCATACAAGCCAGCATTCTCGGCACCACCAGGTATCCCAAAGGATTAGTGCCCATTACCCGCAGAGCATCAATCTGCTCCGTTACCTTCATGGTACTGATTTCTGCTGTCATGGCAGAGCCCACGCGACCTGCTGCCACAACCCCCACCAGTACAGGCCCCAACTCACGGCCAATGGCAATGGCTATAATACCACCAACAGTGGACTCAGCCCCCATCTTGATAAATTCGTTGGCCACCTGCAGGGTCATTACCATACCAGTGAACATCATGGTAAGGGACACAATAGGCAGCGTGTCCACCCCCAGATGGGACATCTGCTGGATGACATGACGCAGGCGAATCTTTACAGGCATCTCCTTTACAGCGCCTATAAACAGCAGCATAACATCGCCAATAAAATATAATAGCTCCAAAACTGAAGCACCAATTATCTCCAGAAACCTAACAACCATATTTTATTAAGCCCTCGTAAAATCAATATTAAAACGTAATGAATATATGTTTATAAGCATATAAATATGGCAGGTATAGTTTACTTTCACTCAGCTGCGGTACTAAAAATATTGTTTTTCAACTATTTGAATAGCAAGAAAAATTACAACTCGCTTTGCTCAAACAAGTAATTTTTCTCGCTAATGCAGGTATGAAAAAAATATTTTCTGACGCACCACAGCTTAATGTTCAAGTAAACTTAACCTGCCATAATAATATCAGTTTTTATCCTTTTTTTCCACAATCTTTAATGTTGTGTGAATTACATTTTCTATAACATAGTCCGTAGCTGTCTTCTGAACAGCCTCCACAGGCTTGGAATTATCCACCTTGGACTTGTTACCCTTTTCTGCCGGCTTTTTGGATTGCTTGATAGCCTCCTTGACAGCTGCCTTCTGCTGCTCCTCAGTCAAAATAGGGGCTGCTGCCGGCTCCACCACAATATCATTGTTGCAGGCTGTCTTCAGCATTTCCTTTATTTTGGCTTCAGTTTTAACGCTCTGATCCTCCTCCAAGGAAGCATCCCCGGACTGCTGGGCCAAAAGCAGCTTTGCCACATTGATAAGTCCGCCACCGTGAAGGTCCAGATTCAGGGTACCAGGAAGCTGAGTCTTTGGAACGGTATAAGGAACATCGATAGTAACCTTTTCCTCACGATAAGGCTTCAAGGTAGTCTTGAAAATCACCTTATCACCGGCGCATACCTCAGTTTTATCAGGAGTTGCTGACAAAATGGCAGCTGTCATGCGCTGGCCCCCAATAAACACATCCACCTTCACATCGTAGATATTGGCTTCCCTGTCCTTATTGGTACAGATGGTGTTCAAAATCTCATTAAGCTCACCCACAGCCTGCTTGCCCACATCGCTGGTATTGTAGAACATGTTGGTACGCTCAATTACACCATTCTCACCCATATCGGTGCGAATGCGAAAATGAAGCTTGGCTGTACCGTTCATAGCCCTGTCTATGGTTTTATACATGGAATCGTACACCATGGCAGTGGTCAGTAAAGGAACCACTTCCTCGTCATAGGCCACAAAGGAGTGATAGGTCTGGGAATTGGCCAAATCTGTATCATTTACAGTAAGAATCACTGGAACATTCTGGGGATACTCACCCAAAACACCAGCTATGCCGTCATACCTGTCCTGGTTTACACGACCAATAATGGAGGTCATGTGGCCAATCTTCATGCCATCCAACGGACCATGGGCAGTGGAGAACACATCTGCCCCAGTCATAAAGTAGTTCACATTGCCCCGGTCTGTATTTCCATGACCGAAGGCCAGAACTCTTTTGCCATCCACGGCGGTTACGGTGCCCATGGCACCCATGTAGTAATCTCCCACAATCTGGGCCACACCTACAGCACCGCCTGGCTCCAAGGTGGCATTGTAATCAATGGTGGCTGGTCCCGCATTGGAATTCCAATTGGCCGCATCCCGCAGCTTTATGCCGGGAATCTTCTCAGAAAGGAAGTCCACCCCCTTATCCGAGAAACCGGATACCATTTTCCAAGCCTTTTCTCTGTCATGTTCCCCAGATTCCTCAGGAGTCTCCACCTTTTTCTCAGGCTCTGCAGCTTCCTTTTGGGCCTCCAGCTCTTCTTTTGTTATATAAGTCTTGTCAACTTCACTTTCAGTGGCAGCTGATTTCTCAGCAGAGTCTTTCTTGGTATCAGCGTCCTCTGCAGAATTTTTCTCTTCCTTGGCTTTTGCCTCTTCCTCTGCTTTCTTTGCTGCTTCCTCACGAATCTTCTTTAAATCTATCTGAGGAAGCTGGGACTTATTCTTGTTGTCCGGTAAATCCCACAACTTCAGCATATATTCAATAGGGGTTACCATAATCCTTTTGTCAAGGTACACATTACTGAAGGAAGCTGAAGCTGCGCCAATGAGCTTGCCGTCCACATAAATAGGGGAACCGCTCATGCCGGAAACAATACCGCCAGTGGTATTAACCATATCTCCGGACATATCAATGAGTATTCGTGGAGAGGCCAGCTTACTGCTGCTGCCATTTACCCCCACCACATCCACATCGAAGGATTTAATCTCCCCGCTCTGATCAATAATGGTGTAGCCCTTGCCAGTCATGCCTGGAGTTACCTCTGAAAGAGGCATAATCTCTGGCATAGCGAAGGATATGGAGCCCATAGCCAGGCTGAGGACAACAGCTGTGGTAAGGGCGCGCTTCTTTAATCTATTTAAAAATCTGTTTATAATAATCACCTCTAACGATTTTGCCATTTAAAACATAAACTAATTATAGCCTATAAATCTGAAAAACAACAGTAGCAAAATCACTGTTTCCGCATAACTAACATTGCATTACCAATACGGCGTTCTACGCCCTCAGAAGGGCTGTTCACAATGCGGTTATTCAGTATCATTTCAGAAGAACCGCCACCATCCAGATTAAAGCCCTTTACTGCGCCGTATTTCACCAGCAGCTGGCCCATTTCCGTAAGGGAAGCACCAATACTGTGACTCTGGCGGCCGTCCACCACCATCAGCAACAGATGACCGTTATCCTTTAAGCCCACAGCAGTTCTTGGAGCACGGCCCCCTGCCACATCATTGCCAAACTGCTCCGCATTGGAAGCCACACTTACTCTGCCGTTGGCCACCAGCTGAGGTCCTGCGCCATAAAAATCAGGGGCATCTCCCACCTCCGGGCCAAAGCCTTCCTCAATAACAGCCTTATCACCGACCTTTATGCCGGCAAAGTTGGCCTGGGACTGGCCATGGACAGAAACCACCACACCATTGGCAGGAATCACGCTGTTACCTTTACCAATGGACTTCACCCGTCCATCCACAATAACATATTCAGTGCCAAATTCGTTGGTGCCGGTGGAATATCCGTAAAGGGAATTATACATAACAATGGAGTCTGTTCCCCTTGGGCAGTTTACACCCCAGAAGGAAATACTGCGTCCCTTCACCTTTACTGCCCCGGAATAGCTGCCACGACCAATATCGTAGGAACCATCCTTACGTTTAATAAGTCCTGTGCGGTTCTGGACACCAATGCCGGCTGTCTTACCATTTATACGGATATCACCAATAAGGAAATCACCGCTCCAATCAAAATAGCCTCCATTTACACCGGCCACTGCTCCGTTATTGCTGGCAATAGTTGTAAGCTTTCTAAGTCCGGAGGAAACCTTTCCTGCCCCAAGGGCCAGGGTAACATCAAACTTCTTTGGATCAATATCCAGCATATAGGCAGTCAGCATACCACGGCCATCCACCCGTACATACTTGCCATTAAGAAGGCCTTCCTCCACCTGATTAAGGGATTCCTCCTCATATTCCTTGGTTACATCAATTACAATTCTATTGGGATTTTGGAGAGTATACACCTTGTTCGGCATGGCTGCCTTCATATCCACAATAACCTGTAGTGTATCACCGTATTTTGCCAAAATGAGGTCCTTTACAGCCCCCTTACCTGCAGGAGCCGCAGCCAAAGGTGAAGTAACCCCATCCATGGTGATAACCAAACGGGTATTATTATTTTCATAAACCGCCGTGTATTTCTTGGCACTGCTCATATCCAGCACAACTCTGGTATATTTGGCATTATCTCCCAGACGGATATTACTTAAAACTGCTGCTTTACTGTCCTTAGTTGACTGTTCCGTCTTATTTGGCTTTACTGACTGGGTAGTCTGTACCGCCGGTTTTTTGTTGGTTTTCTTTGCTGCATAGGAAACATTGTCTCCCATGGCTGCTATATTCAAAGTAAAGGCTGCAGCCAATACAGCTGCTCCGATTTTTTTCTTGTCAAAATTCATGTAAAAAAGCTCCTATGTTCTATAAAATAAGAGGGCTACTGCGTAAAACACAATAGCCCCCATTAATTCATCTCCCAAATCAGGTTCTTACGACCTTATCTTTAGGACTCATATTCTCCACCCGCTGAGTCCAATCTGCTTTGGCCTTATCCTCCAAAGTCAGCTGTCTGTAAATTACATCAGCAAGACCAACGCCACCGGCCTTGGCCATCTGATTCACCATTTCCGTATCCCGCATATCCTGCAAAATCTTATCCGCATTGGAATCACCAAAAAGGCTATTTTCAGGAACGGTATTACGCATTTCTTTATACATAATATTAAGGAACATGGCCTCAAAGCCCTGACAGGCCTCCCGCAGCTTTTTATCATAAGCCAGCTGCTCAGGAGTCATCTTGCCAGTAGGGTCAGTGGCCTGCACTCTTGGTCTTGCCACATATTCGCTGGCCCGTTTCAGCTCATCAGCAAAATTCTGGGCATCCTCCACAGCCTTGGCACCTTTATCGGTAGCCTGCTGAGCCATTATCCAGTTGCTATTTACATTATCAATATTCATAATATCACCCTTAGATAATTTCCAGCTCTGCGTGGAGAGCACCTGATGCCTTAATGGCCTGCAAAATAGAAATAATATCCCTTGGAGTTGCCCCTACAGCATTAAGAGCACCTACAATATCGTTAATATTGGCAGTGGCAGGAAGCACGATGGAATTGGCTGTCTGCTCATCCACCTCAGCACTTTCGCCGCCGGTCACTACGGTGCGTCCCATGCTGAATGGCTCAGGCTGATCCACTTCCGTTTCCTTCTTGATTCTTATGCTGAGCCCACCCTGGGTAATAGCAATACTATCAACGGATACATTGCCACCCATAACAATAGTACCAGTACGCTCATTGACAACTACCTTGGCCACATTATCAGGAGTAACAAAAATATCCTCCAAGGATGCCACAAAATCCACCACATCATTACGATAGTAAGCCGGAATTGTTACATCCACACGACCTGGGTTGGCAGCTCTGGCAATACCGCCATAATTGCGGTTAATAGCAGAAGCCACACGGCTGGCCGTGGTAAAGTCAGCCTTATTAAGAGATAGGGAAAGCTTCCCCCCCAGCTCTGTCAAATCATCCTCCACTGTGCGCTCCACAATAGCACCATTAGGGGTGGTACCTACAGTTGGGAAATTTTTCTGGGCACTGCCGCCACCACGGCCTGCCACAAAACCACCTGTGGACACAGCCCCCTGGGCCACGGCATAAACATTGCCGTTGGCAGCCTTCAATGGGGTCTGAACCAAGGTTCCTCCCTGGATGCTGGTGGCATCACCAATGGAGGAAACTGTAATATCAATATTGTCCCCTTCTCTTACAAACGGAGGCAAGTTAGCTGTTACTATAACTGCTGCCACATTCTTTGGCTTCAGCCCTGAAACATCAAATAGTACCCCAAAGGCATTCATCATATTACCAATGGACTGAATGGTAGGGGTCATTTTATTGGAATCACCAGTACCATTAAGACCAACCACCAGACCGTAGCCCACCAACTGGTTGGAGCGAACCCCCTGCACCTTGGCAATATCCTTTATTCTGGTGGTTGCGCTATCCGCAAACACCACACTGGTAGCCATAATACACAGGCACAGCACCAATGATACTATTCTAACAATGGATTTCATGCTTAATCCTCCATAAAGTTCTTATTTTAGAACAGGAAGTTGAAAATCTGGGTAAGTATACCCTGTCTCTGCTTGGAATTCAATGGCCCCTTGCCATCGAATTTTACAGTAGCCTCAGCCACCCTGTTGGATGGAACAGTATTGCGGTAAGTAATATCCTCCGGACGGATAATGCCCTGAAGAGTAATCTTATGCTCATTCTTGTTGTTCCAAATAGACTGGGAACCTTCAACTATAAGATTGCCATTTGGTGCCACATCCACCACTGTTACCGTTATAGTACCTTTGGCAGTATTGGTATTAGTAGCATTTCCCTGGGCACTAAATTTGTCATTCTGGCTGGCACTGGCAGCTGTCAAGAAGTCAAAAATACCAAAACCGGCATCAAGATTCTGACTACCAGATTTTGAATTGCTGGAATTCTTGGAGGTGGAGGTGCTGGCAGTCTCACTTATGATAATGGTTACAATATCCCCCACCTGGGATGCCCTGCGATCAGAGAAAATATTACGACTTTCCTCGCTCCACAGGCTCACAGCCCCGGCGGTGGCAGGAATCATTATACCCGCCTGAAAAAACATCATTGCCCCCATAATAACAGACAAAACATATTTCATTAAGCTCACCTGCCTCCAATAATACAATCAAATAACTATCTAACGGGAAATTTCCACGTTGTTCTTATCAATAACTTTTCCCCTGACCACCTTATTGGAGGCCAGATTCTTTACATTTATATAGTCACCCTCACGGCCGTTTTCCATAGCCTTGCCCTGGGTGGTCACCCGAATGCCGTTAACCACTGCTGTGAGGTCTATCAAATCTCCGGAATGGATTATCACCGCATTCTGGATATTTCTGGAGGTAACAATCTCCCCCTGGCCGATGCCACGACGGGCCACCTTGCCAAGCACCTGCTTTACATCCGTAAAATAGGTCCAGTTTTCCCCCTTGTACTCCCGCTCATCAATACGAAGATCCTGGGCTGTGATTTCCGTGCCCTGTACCAGCTGCTTATTGGCCACCACCATCATATCGTAGGCCCGCACCCGCATAAGACATCGCATGGTAGTATACTTACTGCCATTTAAAAGCACATCCACATTTACCAAGGTTCCCTTACTGAAACGAACCCCATTGGGAAGGACAACTCTGTAGGTTATACGCCCCTCCGGGAGCCTAAGCCCCGCCGGGACATTTATGGGCTCGATGGTATGTCGCCGGGTCTCTCCCCCCGTTTGCATATACTCCTCAATACCAATCGTGGCCTGCTGAATCAGAGTCTCCCTAACTATCACTTGAGGTAATTGAGCTGTCGGGGCAACTACCACCTTGGCTCCTTCGGAAGCCGACATAGGCAGTAGCAAAAAAACTGCCAATAATAAGCCAAGGACTTTATTCATCAGCGCTTCAACCCGTTGGCAATCTCCAGCATGGAATCAGAGGTAGTAATAGCCTTGGAGTTGGACTCATAAGCACGCTGAGCCACAATCATATTAACCATTTCGTCTACAATCTGAACTGCAGACATTTCCAGCGCACTCTGAATAAGAGTACCAGTACCATCTGTACCAGGGTTATTTTCAATAGGACCGCCAGATGCAGCGGATTCAATAAACATATTCTTGCCAATGGCAGTCAAACCAGAAGGATTTAAGAATCTGGCCAAAGTAATCTGCCCCACAACTGTAGGAACACCGCCTGCCGGGGTATCGGAAACCGCACCAGTGGAAGAAATTGTTATACTGTCAGCTGGTGCATTGGCATCAAACTGAATATTGTTTGTCAGCTGATAACCATCAGTGGTAACCAGATTGCGATCCGCATCCAGCTTAAAGGAACCATCTCTTGTATAGGCCGTGGTTCCGTCAGGGAGGAGGATCTGGAAGAAGCCCTCACCCTCAATAGCTATATCAGTAACATTATCTGTAACCTGAATATTACCCTGGGTAAAAACACGGGTAGTAGCGGAAAACTTGGAACCAAGACCAATCTGCACAGGAGTTGGGAACATGGTACCATCACCGCTTTCAGCACCACCAGCCCTCAGTGTCTGATAAATTAAATCCTGAAATTCAGCACGCTGTGGCTTGGCACCATAGGTATTAACATTGGCGATGTTATGGGAAAGTACATCCATCTGTTTCTGTTCGCCCTTCATGCCTGAAGCAGCGGACCATAATGATCTCATCATAAGGCAAAAACCTCCATTTTATAAACAGACAAAAACACTAATTTTTCTTATCTTAGTATATCGTCAAAACATTATACATACTTAATGACTACATTAGGAAACCATTAAAACCATACTTACATATTGCGTCCCACTTCGTTTACGGATTTTTCAATCATGGTATCCTGGGTAGTAACTGCCCTGGAATTGGCCTCATAGGCACGATAGTTGGCAATCATATTTACCATTTCAGAAACCACATTTGTATTGGAACGCTCCAGCATGCCCTGCTGAATTTCCCCGGTGGCATTCATACGACGCGGATTGCCATTGGTACGGTAGAGGTTATCCCCCTGCTTCATCATCGCCTGGTCCCCACCCTGAAACTGGAACAAGCCAATCTGGGCGATAGGCACATTATCATTCATGGTGATATTTCCATTAGGACCTACAATAATTGTAGTAGCCTCGTCTGGAATATCTATAGGACGGCCCCTGTCATCCAGCACATTGTAGCCGTTTACATTTACAAGACGGCCAGTGGAGGAACGGTAGAAATTACCATCTCTGGTATATCTCTGGCCCTGAGGAGTATCCACCATAAAATAGCCTTCTCCGGAAATAGCCAAATCAAAGGGATTGCCAGTGGACTGGAAAGCCCCCTGGGAATGATCAGTTACGATTTCATCCACCTCGGAACCCATGCCCAGCTCACCGATAACAGGAGCATTATTGTTGAGGGAAAATCCTTTAAATGTAGTAACATCCCTCTGAATCTTTGACATATCGTCTATTCTATGAATGAGCATTGGCTCAAATTCCTTGCTTACAGCATCATCCCGCTTAAAGCCGGTGGTGTTGGCATTTGCCAGATTGTTGGCAATGGTGTCTGTACGATATGACTCTGTAATCATACCCGTAGCAGCAGTATAAAGTCCTCGCCACATAGTAAGTCCTCCTCTTTAGACTCAGTTATTTTCTCCAGAAAGACATGGACTTCTTGTCGTCCAATTTATCAATATTATCAAGGGCCTTGCCGGTACCCAATGCCACACAGGACAGGGCATCGTCAGCCAGGCCAACAGGAATTCTGGTTTCACGGTGAATCAGGTCATCAAGACCATACAGCATGGCACCACCACCAGTAAGGACAATACCTCTGTCCATAATATCTGCCGCCAGCTCTGGAGGGCACTCCTCCAGCACCTTCTTGACGCACTCTACAATCTTTGTAACAGGCTCTCTGAGAGCTTCTGCCACCTGATCAGTGGTCATTTCCACCAGCTTAGGCAAGCCACTGAGCATGTCACGGCCCTTAACCTCCATCTTTCCATTGCGGGCACCTGGGAAGGCGGCGCCAATGGATACCTTGATATCCTCCGCAGTGCGCTCACCAATCATTAAGTTAAAACTGCGCTTTACATAGTCAATAATGGCCTCATCAAAGCTGTCACCGGCAGTTCGCAGGCTATCACTGGCCACAATGCCACCAAGGCTGATAACGGCAACATCAGTGGTACCACCACCAATATCCACTACCATGCTGCCGTAGGCTTCGGAAATATCAAGGCCTGCACCAAGGGCGGCTGCCAAAGGCTCCTCGATAAGGAAGGTTTTTCTGGCTCCTGCCTGTTCTGCAGCCTCCTGCACTGCACGCTGCTCCACCATGGTAACTCCCGACGGAACGCAAATCATAATGCGGGGACGAAATACAAAGCTACGGCCTGTAACCTTTTCAATGAAATACCGCAACATGGCCTCGGTAATATCATAGTCACTGATAAC
>JAEEGL010086571.1_pt1 | contig 11266 bp, 12 predicted proteins | sample 9134231 | NCBI WGS metagenome assembly JAEEGL01 (sample SAMN16246548, study PRJNA631951) | gut metagenome | biome: gut microbiome; feature: rumen; material: fiber-attached | host: Bos | place: Iran: Karaj | collected 2018-10
CTTCTGAATACATCCAGTACTTGGCGAAACGGGTGCCGCGGATCAGTCCGTGCTGACGCAGATGCGCGACCTGATGGGTGGAACAATGCAGTTTCTCTGCGACTTCTTTTGTTGTCAGTAATTTGATTTCCATGTTGACCTCCCTATGTCGATTACTGATATGTGTAACTGGCCGGAAAACAAAAACCGGACAGATACAGACTGTATAAAACAGTGCGTTATCTGTTCCGGTATGACTCATTATGGGTTCCATGCCATAAAGGTTTACTCAAAAACAAATATCAATCTTTTTTTGACCGGTATTCTCTGTTGATCAGCATCAGATCATATATGACTTTCGCTGGAGATATTCTGCTGGGTCATATAAGTCATTCTGCTGCAGGAAGACCTGGTATGGCAGAACAGGATCAGCCCGCCGTTCTTTCGCGGGTATATACCTGCTGTAATAACTCGTCCAAGGGGATTTCACAGTTCTTTGCTACAAGTATCCGGCTGCCGTCTTCTGCAATTCTGTACATGCAGAAGAGTTTGCCTTCTTTTGATTCAATTCGTTTTTCTTCTTTGCTGTTTTTCATTTTTCCTGCTCTTTCTTATTGGGCACGAGCATTGCACCGAATGGATATTCTCCGACTTTATTGTCTCCGAATTCCGGCAGCTGGAAGATTCCGATAGCAGGGGCATTCTCATATTCCTCTGCATTCAGCAGTCTGCGGACGCCATTTTCATTTCTTTCTCCGTAAACCGGCTCGACCTGCATGTTCATCCATTTTGCAAATTCAGGATAAGCTTCAGTACACTTCCGGTAAATCTGTTCTGAATAGTAATCGTCGAGTTCATCGCATGGTACATTTCCAAGTACCAGAAAATGCGGCGCATGATACTGTTTTTTCCGATCGCGGATTTCAATGACATAAACGTTCCGACACTGACTGGGCTTTACTGTTTCAATAATGATCCAGTCAGCAGGAAAGACAACATAACCTTCTTTCAGGTTGATGCGCTTCATCGGCTGCTTCTGCTTAGGAGAATTCTGGTATGACCGGAAGTTATTGAACAGGTTGACGAGCTTTTCGTACTGCTGTGCTTTACTGTTCTGATCGGCTTTTTCAAAGCCCTGTGCTTTTTCGGCATCAGCGTAGTAGGCTTTCATCTGTTCATAACAGAATGCATACAATTCCTCACGGACAGTGTCATCAATGCCGATGACGGATTCCACCAGATAATTGACAATATAGCCTTGGTTGACCACAGTATTCGGAGCTACCATTTCCAGCGAGTCAATAAATGTATCCAGACGATCATAATTGGACTGCCAAAAATCGATGCTCAGCTTTTTCTTTAAAGGCATCCTCATTCTGTATTCCCCCATTTAAAACATTGTCGCAATATTATGATAACACGCTGATGTTATATTTCAAGGCGTAATTTGCTTAAATTCTTTGAAAAGCAATGTGCTCTTTCGATGCTCTAACCTACCACAATGAAACAGTACAGGCGATTCTTAATTGAAACAGATATAGCATATTACACGATTGACAAATACAATCTACATCCTTTGATGTATATGCCTGATCCAAATATTTCGTTGCGGACCTACCGCAGCAATTACAGACATGAGGTTTCTATGACAGTAGGCGGAAATACTACCAAATTCAGAAAGAAAGCAGGCATGACGTCCCGGCAGCTGGCCGCAACTGTAGGGGTTACGCCGGCAACGATATCCAGATATGAGCACGGCAAGATTACTGTTATTCCTTCTGATATGATCAGAAAACTGTCAGATAGTTTGAATGTCACAGTTGAGCAGCTGACAGGTGATGATCCGGATTACTCATATTTAGCCGATCAGAGGACTAAGAAAAACTCCTCCCGAAAAAAGGAGGAGAAAGAACTTCTGAAAGGTTTCTATGGCTTGTCGCCGGAACTTCAGGATGCCGTCAGACGTATCTGTAATACAGGTCTGCCTAAGTAAGGCAGCCTTTTATTTTGCAATACTGCATGAATATGCAGACAGAAAGAAGAAAAGGAATTATTTTTCTGCGGCAAGCATCTGTATGCAATGAATGAGAAAGGAGACTGCCTGACGGCAGTATTCCTGCTGCTCTTCAGTCTGAGTCGGCTTGCCCTGCGTATATCCCGGCTGGTTTTCTTCAATGAAACCATGCAGTGCTCCTTCAAATCTTCTGAAATGAACTTCCGCGCCGTTTCTGATCAGTTTTTCTGCATATAGCATTGCATCTTTGCTGAGCGGATCGGCACCGCATACGGCAATGACAGTCGGACAGATGTTTTTCAGCTCTGTATCCGCAGCCATCAGCGGTGAAATCCAGGATTCCCTGTTTTCATTGTTCGGAAACAAAACTTCCGCAAACAGATTGAGAAATTGCAGTTCTTTTACGTCCGATCCATCGAAATTCACCACCGGATAAGCAAGAACAGCTCCCTGGATCCGGATTCCCATTTCAGCCAGTTTTAATGCGGCAGTTGCCGCGATCTGTCCGCCGGCACTGAATCCGCCGATCATAATCCGGTCTGGGTCAGCACCATACTGGTGCGCATTTTGCTGAAAATGGCGGACTGTGCCGATCAGCTCATCACGTGCATAAGGGAATGGTTTCTCATCGATTTTCCTGTAGTTCAGATTGATGATGAGAGCAGGTATTTCATCTGCCAGTTTCTGACAGTAGGCATCCATGGCAGCCGCATCTCCGGCCAGCCATGCCCCGCCATGCAGATTGATATAGACAGGCAGCGCATCATCGTATTTCTTTTCCGGATAATGAACAAATACCTGAATCTGCTGATCGGTATATCCTGCAATCATTAGCTCTTTGCCTTTCATGCGGGAATGATCATATTTCTTCCGTCTTTCCTTTGCCTGCTGAAACAGCAGGTCCATCTTTTCTTTTGAATTCATAAAACCTCCATATCCTGATTTCAGTTTAGAAAGTTCAGACTGCCGGTAATAGTAAATAAGCACGCAAATATGTAAATTCCGAATGAATGAATATACGCTGTTATTGTTCAGATGCTTCCGACGATATTTACAAAAAAGCAATGATAATTACTATTTTTGGTATCCCTGTAACTATTACATTAAAGGCAGTTGAAAGGCAGGAAAAAACATATGGAGAACTGCAGACCGAAAATACGTTACTGGATACCGGAAGGAATGTGTGAGGAAGAGGCATTGCGCAATGACATCCGCTCACTTGCCGCAAGGGGCTTTTCCGGAGTGGAGATTGTCTTTCAGAATCTTCAGACTCAGTGTATTCCCGAAAACAGACAGTATGGAAGCGCGCATATGCTGAAGATGCTGTCGGTACTGCTTGATGAAATCAGAAAGAACAATATGCGGGCTGACCTGGCCAACGGCTTTCAATGGCCTGTTTCTTCCATGCGGATTCATGACGCGGATGATGAGGCGGCCTCTTTCGAACTGACTTACGGATGCGCAGAGGTGAATGAATCTGTATCTGAAATCAGTCTGCCGCAGCCGGAACACAGTCATGATGAAGGAAGCACGGAACTGGTTGCAGTGACTTCTTATCAGAAGGATGATCAGGGAAGCCTGATTCTGTCATCATACCGGGATCTGACGTCTTCTGTTGACGGACATACCGTCGGGCTTGATTCCGTTTGCGGAAATACTGCAGTCTTTGCATTCTATCAAAGACCTACCGCAGAGAAGGTAGGGGGCAGATTCTATGTTGTCAATCATTTCAATGAAGCAGGCGCATTGGCCTGTGCCAAAGACTGGAGATGGCTTTTTGAAAAGATCGGTACGGAAAATGCGGATGTGATCGAATCCTTTTTCTGCGATTCTCTTGAATATCATGCCGAAAGAGAATGGACCCGTGATTTTCTGCAGGTTTTTGAAGAAAGACATGGATACTCTCTGATTCCGTATCTGGCTGTACTGGGATTTCCGGACACATATCCCGCCTCTTCGTTTACCGGATGCCATTTCGATGAAGTGAATGAAGAAGAAAAGGCAAAGCGGGATTATGCAGAAACACTGACATGGATGTTTACCGAAAGACATCTGAAAACATTGAGAGAGTGCGCTCATAAAATCGGAAAGACAATCCGCTGCCAGGTCGCATACAATAAGCCGCTTCAGGAAGAGCTCTCTGCTCTGTATCCGGATATTCCTGAAAATGAATCTCTCGGCAGGGCATCTCTGGATAATCTGCGTCTGATGTCATGCGCGGCACATCTGGAAAGAAAGAGATATTCGTACGAAGTATGCGCTGAATTCATGAATGCTTACGGACAGACACAGAAGGATATTCTCTGGTGGATTAAGCGGGCATGGATGTGCGGCATCAACGCACAGGTATTTCACGGTGCAAGCTACAGCGGTCAGTACACCGGGGAAGGATCGCAGGCAGGGTGGATTGCGGGCACACAATGGCCCGGTTATGAAGCGTTCGGGAAAATCGTATCCAATTACTGGAACAGAACACTTTCAGAAGAATCCATGAAGAATCTTCTGGATATGATCGGCAATGTCAATAAAATCGCTTCACAGAGAATGATGGTCGACCTTCTGTTCCTGCGGGATGCGTATATCAATAACGGAAAAGGATCGGATGGATCTCATCTGATCAAAGACGATGGCCTTTTGAACAGGCTCGGATATACATATGAATTCATTTCGCCCAAAATGCTGAAACATCATAACTGCATTGTGTCGCACGGCATTCTGGACAGTGAAGGTTCTGCGTATAAAGCATTGCTGATCATGGACTCTGAAAAAATGAGTGATGACACAAAGAACATTCTTGAACATCTGAAGCAGCAGGGACTGCCGGTTCTGACATACAAATCGTTTGAAAGCATTCCTGAGATTCTGAAGCAGAGAAACATTCTTCCCGATGTGCAGTATGTTTCAGATATCCTGCATGCACATTACCGTTATGAAGATGAAGATTATTATCTTTTCTATAACGGAAATGCGGTCCGTTTTAACCCGGAAAAGAATGCATTTGCTTCCGATACGGTCTGTCCGAATCTTGCGGAATCAGAACTTTCCGGATTTTCCGCACAGTTCAGAATCGATGCAGATGCGGATATGATGCCGGTCAGATGGGATGCGGCTTCGGGAAAAACATCAGCGCTTCCTATTGTCAGAGAAGGAAAGACTTTGATTCTTGATCTTGATTTTGAACCGGATGAAATGATCATTGTCCGGCTGATCGGACAGGACGATAACGCAATGACCGCTGAGAAAAAAGTGACTGAAGTGATACCGGTGAGTGAGTGGAGCGCAGAACTGTATGAACTCATTGTTAAAGATCATTCTCTGTCTTTTGAAGACAGACAATACCGTAAGCTGATTCAGAAAGATCATTGCCTGTCGCTGATCATGGATGAGATTGCGGATCTACCGGAGGATTTTGCCGGCTATGCGGTATACCGCACAGAGCTGCCGCAGGTTTCTGATGAAGTGATTCTGCATTTTGGAAGAACAGATGATGCGCTTTTAATCAAAGTCAACGGAAATGAGATTCCGGCTGTTTCTGAGTTCAGCACAAAAGCAGATCTGACCGGAATGCTGAGCAGAGAGAAGAATGAAGTTGAAATCAGTGTGTTTACGAATCTCAATAACAGATTGAATCAGAAAAAACAGAAGTACGGAGTTTACGGCCCGGTATTTCTGGAAAGAAAGGAACGGGAACATGAAACTGTCTGAAGCAAATGCGTTATGCGGAAAAATTCAGAAGATGGTGTATGGAAGCGGTGCTGATCTTCATGAAGTGAATACATACAGATACAGGGAGACTGCGCAGACCTTACGGGAAAACGGTGTGCACACAGTGAATGATATTGTATACAGCGGCGATTACCCCAACAGTGTGATGGATCTCTGGTATCCGTCCGATGAAAACAATCTTCATACATTGATCGTTTATATGCACGGAGGCGGGATGCTGTTCGGTGATAAAGCTTCCGGTGACCCTCTGGCAAAAAACAAAGGTATTGTCGGCCTGCTGCAGAAGCTGGCAGAAAGCGGATATACCGTTGCATCTTTGAATTATGTGCTGGCTCCCGAATATATCTTTCCTGCACAGCTGAAGCAGATTGATCAGGCAATTGCTTTTCTGAAAGAGAATCAGAAAAAATACCATCTCAGTATGGAGGATGTCGTCATTGCCGGCAGCAGTGCCGGTGCAAATCTGACCGGAATCTACGGAACATTGCTGTGCAATCCGAAATATCGTGAAAAGACCGGGGTTCATCCTTCCATTGATTCAAAATGTGTCCGCTGTCTTGTCATTGATGAGGCTGTAGTCGGCATTCACGGCTCGAATGAAGTGCTTGAGGCAATGCTGCAGACATGGACGGCAGAAGAAGATACGGAAAACGGAGAGCGTTCTGTACTTGTGGATTTTCCGCAATGGATCAGGGAAGGATATCTGCCATCCTATGTCATTGCCAGCAATCAGGAACCAGAATTCTGCAGAACAGCATTAAGGATCAAAGAACGTGCGGATGATCTGAATGCCAGAAATGAAGTGTTTTATGCAGCTGCGGAAGAAGAAAGCCTGTCACATGGTTTTCTGACAAAGTTTGATTTCAGTCCGAATGCGGCTTTATGTATGAATAAAATGCTGAAATTCATCTCTGAAAAGTAGTCTGAAATATACAAAATACATTCGAAATTTACATTAATCGAAAGCTTTAGAGAACTATATTAATACCGTAAAGCTGATACAGGCTGAAGAAAGGAAAACAACATGACAGGTTTTGACAAATTCCAGGCGACTCTCGAAAAAGTCCTGGGCCCGGTTTCACAGAAAATCAGTTCCAATTCATTTATTCAGGCGATCGCGGCAGGTATGACAATGTTCCTGCCAATCACACTCGGCGGTGCAGTGTGCTCACTGCTTGCCAACTTCCCGCTTCCGGCAGTGACAGGATTCCTTCAGAGTATCGGACTCGCTCCGATCCTGCAGGCAATCGCTGACTGCACAATCGGTCTTATGGGTGTACTGGTAGTCTTCGGTGTCGCATACCGCTATGCACAGGCAAAAGGAAAGAATCCCGGTCTTTCCGGAATCTTCGCACTGACAACATTCTTCGCATTCATGCCGAATACAGTCGGCGAAGGTGAAAATGCAGTCGCGGCGTTCAAAACATCTTACATGGGCAGCTCCGGAATCTTCGTCGGAATCATTCTGGGTCTCTTCATTAGCTGGCTCTACTGCAGACTTGCAGACAATCAGAAACTGATGATCAAACTTCCCGATTCTGTTCCGCCGATGGTTTCCCAGTCGCTTTCTCCGATGCTGGTCGGTATCATCGTGTTCGGTGTTGCTGCACTGCTGCGCTATCTGCTGTCTCTTGTCACAGACGCCAGTCTGTTTGAATTAATCAACGCGTTCATTGCCGCTCCGTTAATGAAGTTCGGTGCAACTCCCTGGACATTCATGCTCCTTGGTGTTCTCAGCAATCTGCTGTTCTTTATCGGTATTCATCCTGTCTCAGTCACTGCAGTCATGGCACCGCTGCTCATGGCAACCCTGACCAAGGCAATGGAAGAATTTACAGCCGGTGCAGCACTTTCCAATATTGAGACACTTGCTACATACCTGACTGGATCATTCGGCGGTACAGGCTCCACACTCGTTCTTCTGATTCTCTTCCTCATCTTTGCTAAATCCGAACGTTACAAAGCATTCACCAAGGCAACGATTATTCCGAATATCATGGAAATCAATGAACCGGTCATCTTCGGTATGCCTGTTGTCTTCAACGCTTATCTGTTCATCCCGTTTGTACTCAGCAGTCTTCCCGGCAATCTTCTCGGTTATCTGGCAGCGAAAACAGGTTTCCTGTCCACACTGAATCCGCCGATGATGCTGGCTCTGCCTTTCACAACACCGACTGTTCTCAAATATCTTCTGATCGGCGGATGGAAACTCCTTCTGATCGGTATTCTGCAGTTCATTCTCCTGGCTCTGCTCTACTATCCGTTCATGAAGATTCTTGACAATCAGGCTCTGGCTGAAGAACAGGCAGCGAAAGAGGCAGAATAATCATGTCAATTCTGGCTGTGGATATCGGCGGTACTTTCATCAAATGGGCTGAAGCCGATGGCTATGAATTGAAGACATCCGGCAAAGTACCGACTCCCAAAAACAGTTTTCAGGAATTCCTGGAAACTCTGGATGAACTGGTATCAGAACATCATCCGGAAGGGATTGCCTTCAGTCTTCCCGGAACGCTGAACCCTGAGACAGGTCTGATCCTCCAGGGCGGCGCCTTACAGTACAACAACAATGTCAATCTGATTCAGGTATGTAGAGAAAGATATGCACTGCCTTCTTCCATCGAAAACGATGCCAGATGCGCTGCTCTTGCGGAAGCAGAGGCCGGTGAACTGAAAAACTGCAGTTTCGGAATCGTGCTTGTGGTCGGAACCGGAATCGGCGGTGCGCTTGTTCATGACGGTGAAATCCTGAGAGGTGCTCATGGTTATGCCGGTGAATTCTCAGTCATGCTGAAAGGCAGACTGAAAACGGAAGGTATGGGCGCTTTCTTCTCTGATGCCTGCGGCATGGCCGGTTTCACGGCTAAATTCCGCAGAGAGCTTAACGACGGGTCGCTGAACGGTGAATCGTTTATGAAACGGGTAAAGGAAGGCAATGAAACGGCAGCGAAGCTGTTTGATGAATATACGGAAATGTTTGCGGAGCAGCTCTTCAGCCTGCAGATGATATATGATCCTGAAAAGTTTGTGATCGGTGGGGGAATCAGTGCAGATGAATTCTTTGTTCAGAGAATACGGGATCAGTATGAAAGCCTGTTCGGAATCTTCCCGTTTCCGGTCAGCCATGCGGAAGTCACTGCATGTACATATGCCAACAGTTCCAATCTGATTGGTGCACTCGCAAACTATTACAGAAGAAACAGCTGAATCATGACCGCATTAAGAGAACTTCCGGTTCTCTTTTTGTTATAGGAATGGAAGAATTTTATATAATATCTGTATGAAACTGAGTGAACTGATTCTGATTTCACAGAATATTGAGCAGCTGACCGGAATTCGCAGCTATATCATCGCAGCGGATGAATCAATCCTGTATGAGCCGGAAGGCACTGAATACTGGGATTTCATATTTGAAGATAAAAAAGGCATATCACACAATCTGATTGCATATTTCAGAAAAGACGGAAGACCGGATATGGCTGTTATTGAAACAGATCTTTTTGAATCCTATCTGGCTGTACGGATCGTTGAAAACGGAAGTTTTCAGGGCTTGATTTTTACCGGACCCGTCATGCCGAGAGATTTTGATTCCAAAGAACTATATGAAGCTTTATACCGATACGGTATCGCAGCGGATCAGCAGAAATATGTCCGTTATCTGGAGGGGATTCCGGTTTACTCATTCCGTGAACTTGCAGGCCTTGGTGCCTTCTTCTATACAGCACTGTACGGAAAAAGACCGGACATTGAACAGATCATCGGCAGTATTTATAAAATGAAAGATAATTTTTATCAGGAAAGTGTCCGTGAGAAGAGAAGGCTCAGCCGGAAAGCAGACCGATCGCCTGAATATACGATGCAATACGAAAACGAATTGTGCGATGCCATTCAGCACGGAGAACCGGAGCGCATTGACGGAATCTGGAAGAGTATTGCGTCAATTGACGCAAGTGAGCTGGCAGCAGGGGATACATTGAGATCACTGAAGAATAAAGCAATTGCCCTGACAACGGTTGCTTCGCGAAGTGCAGTCCGGGGAGGGCTTGATCTTGAAAGTGCCTTTGCTGCATCTGATCACTATATCGTCATGATCGAAAACATGGCAACAGCAGATCAGGTTATCAGATCAATGCCGGAAATGTGCAGAGAATATGCGGAGAACATCAGGAATGTAAACAAAAATGCCTATTCGCCTTTAGCCAGCCGCGCTCTGCAGTTTATCAGAAATCATGTTTTTGACAGGATTACAGTGGAAGATGTCAGTGATCATATGCAGTTTTCCAGCGGCTATTTGGAAGCACAGATCAAAAAGGAAACAGGTTCTTCTGTACACAGATGGATTGCATTGGCAAAACTGGATGAGGCGGAAAGAATGCTGAAATATACAGATTATTCTCTTTCCGAAATAGCAGTAATTCTCGGGTATACAGATCAGAGCCATTTCTCAAAAGCATTTAAAAATGAAAAAGGAATCAGTCCGTTCCGGTTCAGAAAACAAAACCACAGCATATAAACATGCAGATGAAAATACCGGATGAATTCTGATTTATACTTCTCACTCTCATTGAAGCTGTTCACACTTTGTTTCCTGTTTCTTCAACACCTGCTTTGTAATGAATTCAAAAAACTCCCCCAGGTCTGATTTACAGTTTGCTCAGACTCAGGGAGTTTTTTGAAAGTCCTGATTATTTCGTGATTTTGCTTAAAGCAAGCATGATTGACAGCTTTCCGTAATCATAGGAGAGACCGCCCTGCATAAAGAGGGTATAGGGAGGAATGACAGGCGCATCAGCGGATAATTCGATTGTGCTACCCTGGGTAAAGGCGCCGCAGGCCATGACTTCCTCGAACGGATAGCCGGGCATCGGTGCCGGCATGACCCTGACAAAGGAATCAATCGGGGAACAGTCCTGAAGACCCTGAGTGAATTTCACCAGGCTTTCCTCATCGCCGAGTTCCATTGTCTGGATGATATCGGTTCTCTTTTCCTTTGAAGCAGGAGAGACATTCTTATAGCCGAGCTTTTCCATCATCCATGCCGAGAAGATCATTTTTTTAATGCCGATTTGACAGCGGAAGGTGCCATGAAGATACCTTTGAAGAATGCATTGTTCTGATTGAAGTTGGCACCGAGTTCCTTGCCGATGCCGGGAGCGGTCAGTCTGTCTGCAACCATGGCAATCAGATCTTTTCTGCCGGCTACATAGCCGCCGGTCGCAACGACACCGCCGCCGAGGTTTTTCATCGGTCAGGGTCTGAACTGTAACCAAGGAATTCCGGGCAGAAAAGTAGTGGCAGTTTTTTTGTATAAACGATTATTTACACTGATAACAAACGAGGAAGGTTACTTATGTTTATACTGCGATTCAAGATCACCGACGACACTTATGAATGCCTCATCAACTATCTTTCTGAAGAGGAAATCCGCACAGAAGAGTTCAAAGAGATCTATCATCTGCGCTGGAAAGAAGAAGGAGCGTTCAGAGATCTCAAATATACTATCGGAATGTTATATTTCCACTCTGCTAATCAGGAACTGATCCGGCA
>JAEEGL010277483.1_pt1 | contig 11266 bp, 11 predicted proteins | sample 9134231 | NCBI WGS metagenome assembly JAEEGL01 (sample SAMN16246548, study PRJNA631951) | gut metagenome | biome: gut microbiome; feature: rumen; material: fiber-attached | host: Bos | place: Iran: Karaj | collected 2018-10
GAAGAGGAAAGTATTACAATAAACGCGGAAATCGAAAGATGGCCGTGTATAGATTGTCATGTGCCTAATTCTTTTGTCTTCAAGGATACTATTACTTTGGCGGGGCAATTTGTTTCCCATTTATAGAGGAAAGATAATAAAATGTTTCGAAACATCAAAATGTTATTAAATAAAATGTTTGCAAACACTAGAAGAATCGATTATCTTAGTAAAAGTTTGGTGCATTCAATAATATTTTGTATTTTTGCAGCAGATTTTCAAATGTAGCAATAGATGGAGCAAGTAACAGTGAAATACCCCGTGGGTATCCAGAACTTTGAGAGTCTGCGATTGGAAGGCTATACTTATGTGGATAAGACAGCCTACGTCTGGCAAATGGCTCATCTGGGGCGTTATTACTTCCTGAGCCGTCCCAGACGGTTTGGCAAATCGCTATTGCTATCTACCATCGAAGCGTATTTCGAAGGCAAGAAGGAACTCTTCGACGGACTGGCCATTGCCGATCTCGAGAAAGAATGGAAACAATATCCCGTTTTCCACCTCGATTTAAATGCAGCTCAATATAAGAGAGGAGAGGATCTTAAGCAAATGCTGAATCTTCACCTTACACGATGGGAGAAAATATATGGTAGTGAACTCCATGAAGTTACTGTCTCTGATCGTTTCGCTGGTGTTATAGAACGTGCATTCAAGCAAACAGGTTCTCAAGTGGTGATACTGGTTGACGAGTACGACAAGCCACTGACTCAAAATCTAATCAACGATGACGTGCAAGACGAAATGCGCGGCATACTGAAGGCCTTTTACGGTGTCATGAAGAGTTGCGACCGTTATATCAAGATGGGATTCCTAACTGGTGTTACCAAGTTCTCAAAAGTGAGCGTTTTCAGCGACCTTAATAATATTGACGATATCTCCATGTGGGATCGCTATATTGCAGCCTGCGGTATGACGGAGCAAGAGATTCGTGATAATTTCGATAGTGAGGTTGGCCTCCTGGCAGAGGCTGAGAAAATGAGCAAAGACGAGTGTTACGCCAAACTTCAGCGCCAATTCGATGGTTATCACTTCTGTGTAGATTCTGTTGGGATATATAATCCTTATAGCATTATCAACACCCTTAATAAGCGGAAGTTTGGCGACTATTGGTTTGAGACTGGCACGCCTACATTATTGGTAGATTTACTTAAGAATGCCAATTACAATCTCAATGATCTTGTAGATGGGGATGTCTCTTCACAATTGCTGGCAAGCGTTGACTCTGTCAGGGAGAATCCCATCTCTGTGATTTTCCAGAGCGGCTATCTTACCATTAAAGGATACAACAAGGAATTTGATGAATATCAACTTGGTTTTCCTAATGATGAAGTAAAATCTGGCTTTGTGAATTTCCTTCTTCCTTTATATACCAATTACAAACAAAATACCACTCAGTTTGGAATAGCGCGCTTCGTTCGCGAAGTCCGATCTGGCCAGCCTGAAGCCTTTATGAACCGTTTGCAGGCGATGATGGCAGATACCGACTATCGGATAGTGGGTGATAGTGAGCTTTATTTCCAGAATTTCCTGTTTGTGTTTTTCCGACTGCTGGGCCTTTATGTTGAAGTAGAACGTACCACAAGTGATGGACGTATGGACATGATTGTTAAGACACCAGATTATATCTATATTCTGGAGTTCAAATTGAACCAGACTGCCGATGTTGCATTACAGCAGATAGAGGAGAAAGGTTATGCGCAGCCCTTTGCTGTTGACACACGCACCTTATATAAAATAGGTATTAACTTTAATACTGACAAACGTTGTATTGATGACTGGAAGATTGCATCCTATTCCTCAACCAAAGATAAAACCTCAGCTGGCTAAAAAGCTAGCTGAGGTTTTTTATAGAAGAAGGAGACTAAGGCTGACGATTCTCGGGCTGCAATTCTGCATACTCCTTGGAGGGCAAGTAGCAGGGGCAGTCCTTAGCTACACGGGGGAGCTCGCAGTGACCGAGGATACGGGCGTCAGGGTAATCTGCCGTGAGGTTCTTGAGGAGTTCGTAGAGGGAATGCTTCTGAGCCTCAGTACGCGTATCGACAGCGCGGCCCCTCTCGTCAAGACCGCCTTCGTAGACGATGCCGAGAGAACAGTAGTTATAGTGCCTGGCATGGACACCCTGTACATTCTCAGGCAGAAGCGGAATGACATCGCCGTTGCGACGGACATAGTAGTGATAGGAACACTGGCCGTACTTCGCCATACCGCAGGCAATCAGGTTCTCAACACTGAAAGGGCGGTTACATTTGTTGCCGACACAGTGAACAATCAACAGAGATACTTTCTTAAGCGGCTTCATGAGGAATGGAGAATTGAGAATGGAGAATTGAGAATTAGAAGATGCCCCAGTGAGGTGCGCATGACTGCACAGCGATAGTACCGAGGACTGTTGTGATGATTGTAGCAACGATCTGGAGGATCTGCTTAATAGTTGACCATTTCATTTTCATTGTTGTCTAAGGATTTTAGGATTAAAAGGATTTAAACTGATTTAGTTGTTGTCGGGCTCGTCGTCACCGCCATTGTCACCACCGCCGGTGTTGTCGCCTGTGCTGCCGCCGGTATTACCGCCAGTGTTTCCTCCTGTATTTCCTCCAGTGTTTCCGCTGTCACCGCCAGTAGTGCCTGAGCCTCCTGTGTTTGAACCTGTGCCAACGTTCATGGCGTTGTCATGGGTCTCCTCGAAGATGACATCCTTCAGCATCGTGATGGCATTGACATACTTCTGCTTCACGGAACCGTCAGTATCCTTCTCCTGACCGACGACGACACGCGTGGTCTCGGGCTGGAAGAGCACACGGCGGGTGGTGATGGTCTGGGCACCGCAGTCCTCGAGCTTGACGACGCCGATGGAGCTGAAGCCGACCTTGAAGATACCGATGCCGTCGAGCTTGATCTTCTGGCCGAGTTCGAAGAAATGCTTGAAGGCCTCACCGAGTTCCTGGAGCACCGCCTTGATGTCACTCTTCTTGATGGAAGCCTGACGCTGGATGAAGTCAGCGAGCTCCTCGGTGCCGATGAAGTGGTTGTCGTACACTGCCTGTGCGTAGTACTTGCCATAGGCTTCGCTGTGGCTGTTGTTGTTTCTTGCTTTGATAAACTTTTGAGACATAATTTTGATGAATTAAAGAGTTAAACATGAGCTTGCGATGAGACGTACTTAACGAACTGTCCGGATAGTTTCTTTGTGTCGTTCAGATAGTCTGGACAGGGGGTAAGGGATAATCCCTTTGAGTTGTCCGGATAATCTGAGTGACTCGTTCAGATAGTCTCAGTGAGTCAAAGATGACTTGGATCGCTTACCGGGTACAAAGGTACGACATTCCAGAATGCCGTTGTCCGACTTTGGCGGACTTACACACAGATTTTTAAAAAAAGTCACACAGATCTCACAGATCACACAGATTACAATACGCTGATGTCATTATCTGTGAGATCCGTGAGATCTGTGTGACATTAAATAAGCCTGCTCGGATTCCCAGGCTTCGATGATGATGTCACGGATGGGAGAGGCATTGAGGGCCTGCTGGTCCTGGAGCGACGGGGGAAGGTCAATGCAGTAGTCCTCGCAGATATAGCGGACGGCCTGGGGAGGCAGCTTCTGAGCCTTGGGAGAGATGCCCATCGCATCGAGGATATGGCGACGGGTGGCCAGATAGCGGCTGAAGGTACGCCGGGATACGCCGGCCAGTTCGGCCAGCTCTTTCTTGCTGATGAATCTATGTTTGTCGTAATAGTTAATCATGAGATATCTTTTTAGTTGATCATTGATCCGATTCCAAGATGTAGTCCAGGATATCGACACAGCGGGATTTCTGTTCGTCAGTAGCATTCTCTTCAAGTATGTCCTGGACTGTGATGTCAATAGCACAGTTCCGTTTGGCAAAGTCTGCAATCTCCAGCCAGGCGACATAGTTTGACATCGTTGGGTCGGTATGTGGAAAGACGGTTATCTTACGGCCGGCCAGAGGCTCCAGCATATCGACGGTGAAGATCGAGTCGCATGCGGTAGAAAGCCAGAGGCTCTCCGGTGCCAATTCGCTGAGGACAACGGCAGTGCGCTCTGACTCCACGATGGCGACAGGTTTCAGGCCTGTCTCATCTGCGGCTGTCAGATGCAGGCCGAAAAGACAGTGGCTGACAGTCAGATACCTCATAAGCGCGGGTTCCCTGGCCTTCAGCATCTGTGATACCCATCCGCGGACGATATGGCCGTCGCGGACGATGCCAAGCTCGTCAATCATCCAGAAGATGGTCTTCCCGCTTCTGCTCCTGCCGAGACGGTACCGCTCTGCAGCGCTGGTCATCTGTTCAGTAGTCAGCCATCCCTGACTGACAGCTGTTTCACAGAAGTCAGAGTCGGTTCTGACTTCAACAATGGACTTTTGCGGTCTGCGATAATCCTTGAAAGACGGTGACAGAATATCCTTGAGTTTCATTTTGCTAACGTTTTACAGTTTCGTCTTCGATTGGAGCTTCCTAGAGCAGCCTGAGCCCCCCTCTATGGCCCCCTGTTAGGGGGGCCTAAAGAGGAGGGGCTGCTCAGAAGCTCTGGTCGTCGCCCGCGCCCCTGGCCGCCAGTTCGAAAACGTCAGGTTCTGCCGGGACTGCCTTGGGCGGAAGGGCCCACACGCTCTTGTTCTGGTTGTTACGGGTGTTAACGATTATGCCGTCGTTCTTTGCCTGATTGAACAGCTTGTTCCAAAATCCTGTATCCTTACAGTTCAGCAGTTCCATGGCGTTCTTCTGCAGGTCGCTGTAATAGAGGGGACCAGACTTCAGGATGTCATAGAACAGCGACCTCAAATCTACTTTCATCCTCTCATCCTCCCAGTAAAGATATTTCTCATTCATCGGAGGATACGATTTCTGGTCTGGATGACTGGTCATCGACACATAGGCAGCAGGGCCGACAGATGGTCTTGGCAGGCCGTTGTCATCGACCACATAATAGAGCCGGTCGTCCATCCAATACTTACGGCTGTGCGTCTGTTCCACGCAGAAGATCATTTCCGGCTTGATGAGCTCACAGGCATAGACGTCGAACGACTTGTTGAGCATAGCTGTTCCGATGCTGCCCCGGGGACTGCGGTCCTCAGCACCCTTGTTCTGATGGATCACACATACGATACAGCACTTGTGCTCCTTCGCCATGTGCATGATCTGCTCGACGAAGAGCTTGTTGCCGGGACCGTCGTTGATGTCGTAGATAAGATCGCACACGCCGTCAACGATGACAAGGTCCGGGCAATGACGTGCTATCGATGCTTCAAGTATCGGCAGCCGTTCCTCCCAGTTCCTTTCACTCACGTTCTGCACGGCATACATCTCCGGAGCAAAGCTGTCACCGGCCAGGACTGCAATCCTTTGTTGGAGAATTTCAAGCGTTGATTCCTTGTTCTGCTCAGTGTCATACCAGAAGCATTTCAGAGGTGTCTCTTTCTTCGTCCTGCTGAAGCCCATGACCTCGTCAGCAGTACAGGCTGCCATGAGTATCGAGGTGAAGATCGTCTTTCCCGACTTCGCCTTTCCGTCGACCGTCACAATCGAGCTCCTCGGAAAACACGGTCTGCCCTTGATGTTAAGCAGGAACTCAAGTGGATCCAGCTGCATGCCGATATACACCTGCGTCTCTTCGATAATCTTGTCGATGTCGTCTTTGCCGATCTTCTGCGGGGTGGACTGGCTCCCCGGCAGGCAGCCCTTTACTATTGAGAGTTTGTCCGGATTAATACTCGTCTTCTTCATCGCAGTCCTCCTCATAGAAATCATACTCATGCTCGTCTGCCACTGCCCAGATCTTGTCAAAGATTTCTTCGCCCAAAGCCTGGAACTCATCCCTGCCCGTCCATACGGCGCAGAAGAAGAGTGCCCTGATAAACACATGCAGCTTCATCCTGTGCAGATGATTCCGCGTGAAGAACTTCCGATTGACTTTAGCCTCGTCACTGATGTAAGTTTTCTTGCCCGTCGAGCTAATCATATCAACGATCATCCCAACCAGGTCTTTTGTAAGTTTGTCTTTTACTGACATAATTGTTACTGTTAAATTTTTAGTATTTATGCATCATATTCTAATGCGCGGCAAACTTACTAATTTCTGTAGAATCCTTCGTGACAACTGTTGTCACGGGATTGTAATAAAACAAGAAAACTTTATTTTCGATTAACGTTTTTTACTTAATAGGGATTATTTCAAGAAAAGTTTGGTACATTTGCGGCTGCTTTGTAATTTAAAGTAATCGTTAAAAAATAACTTGGTACAATATATATGTCATCAGTTGCATTTGACAAAATAGTTACATTTGGGCAGTATTTCGTTAGTGTACTTTTCAGTCAGGATACATTTTGGCTTTCTCAAAAGCGGATGTCTGAACTGTTTAATGTGACGATACAAGATATCAGCTATCATCTGATACAAATAAATGATACAGGAGAGTTGCAATTGTCCACAGCAATCAAAAAAATTTTGAATCCTTCGGACAATTGTGATGAACAGGGCGTTCTACTGTATAATCTGGATGCCATTATTGCAGTTGGTTATCGTGTGAACAGTTACGAGGCTACCCAATTCCGCATTTGGGCCCGACAGGTGCTGAAGGAGTATATCATCAAGGGTTTTGTGATGGACGATGAGCGACTGAAAGGCAAGAATCCCTTTGGGGCTGACTATTTTGAGGAATTACTGGATCGCATCCGCGAAATCCGAACCTCAGAGCGTCGCTATTATCAGAAGATAACTGATATCTATGCCGAGTGTAGTAGCGACTACGACAAGGATAGCGAGATAACACGGACTTTCTATAAGACAGTGCAGAACATGATGCACTATGCTGTGACTCATCAGACGGCTGCAGAGATAGTATATGATCGCGCTGATGCCGAGAAACCCCACATGGGACTGATGACGTGGAAGAACGCGCCTGATGGAAGAGTCAATAAAAGCGATGTGACGATAGCCAAGAACTATTTGTCAGAGAAGGAAGTGGATGAACTGAACTCGTTGACGACGGCATTCCTTGAAATAGCAGAGCGAAGGGCTAGGCGGCATGTCTTGACAACGATGGCCGAATGGAAACAGGTATTGGAACACTATCTGAAAGTGTCGGATGCTGACATCCTGCCCGATGCAGGCTCTGTGACCCACGAGGAAACTGAAGCCAAAGCATTAGGGGAATATGAGAAATTTTGGAGGATTCAAGACCAAACATTCCTCTCGGACTTTGACAAACTGATAGAAGATTTAGGCAAATAAGTACATAAGACCAAGAGAATGTGCCTATTTTGAAGCACACCCTCATACATTTCGTGGCTGTAGCTTAGTGCTATAGTATGATCATACCGCCGTTGGGCTGGATGGTGACCTTAGCCTTACCCTTCTTGTCGAGCTTCAGTGTGGTGAGCGTGGGCTCGCCCTTCTTGCTGTCGATGTAGAGCTGAGGATTGGTCAGTCCGAAGTCGGAGAGGTCGAGCGTCAGTACCAGCGGCTCCTTGTTGGCGTTGAGGCCGGCGATATACCACTTGCCGTTGGTGGCCTTACGGGCGAGGATGGCATACTTGCCTGGATAGCCGTCGATGAAACGCGTCTCCACCCAGGTGGTGGGCAGTTGGCGCAGGAAATCCATCTCGAACTGAGGCAGCTCCTGCAGGTTGTTAGGCTGCATGGCCACGCACTGCACAGAGGTCTGCATGATGATGCCAGATGCCATCTCGAAGATGTCGGTGGTCTTACGCGTATGACGGCTCTTGTTGTCTCTCGACATGTATTTGTTCATGATGATGCCTCCCCAGTCCATCGATGCCGTAGCGTTGCGGCAGAAGGGATGGAGTGTCAGGTCGAACGGCTCCTTGATCGTCGCACCCTCGCCAAAGAAGAGGTTCTCTGATGCGAGCACGGCCTCAGACGCCACGTAGTTGGGATACATCTTCTCCCATCCGCGAGGTATCGTACAGCCGTGGAAGATCACCTGCAGCCCGTATCTGTTGGCATCGGAGAGGATGTCCTCATAGAGACGCATCGTCTCCTGCTTGTCGCCTCCGAAGAAGTCGACCTTGATGCCCTTCACGCCTATCGACTGCATCCACTTCATCTCGCGCTCACGGGCGATGGCAGTGCTCATGCAGTCGCGTGGTGTCTGAGGGGCGTCGTTCCAGAAACCGTTGCTGTTGTACCAGAGCATCAGGTGGACACCCTTCGACTGGGCATACTTCGAGAGTTCTGCGATGCGGTCGCGACCAATCTGCGTGTCCCACCAGTTGTCGACGAGGCAGTATTCGAATCCCATCGTTGAAGCGAGGTCGATGAACAGCACCTGGTCATCGTAGTTGACGCTGTTGTCCTGCCACAGCAGCCAGCTCCAGGTATAGCGTCCCGGCTGATAGTCGGTAGAGGGCTCATAGAGCGGCTCCACGACATCGTAGCTGATGGTGGTCTCTGCGATGGGTTTCAGCGATGTGCCCAGTGTGATGGTGCGCCAAGGGGTTTTTCCGGGCAGTGGGATGGCGGCAAAGTCAGTGCCGTAGCCGCCATTCTCGCCTCTGTCGGGGTAGGTGACGGTATAGCCGGTGCCTGCCTGCCAGTCGCTCAGATGACTGCCGCAGTAGGCAGAAGTCACGCCCGTCTCACTGACCAGTGCCCATCCGCCAGGCAGATGGAAGAGGGCGGGAAAAATATAGCCGTGGCCGTACTGCGACGGACTGTCCATCGCACCGTCGGCACTGTAGCCTTCCTCGTAGCTGGGCTTCGTCTGCTCCCAGCCGGTCTCAGGACCTATCTGCGGGGAGATGAAGGTGGTCGTCCCGTCAGGGAAGTTGAAACTGCTTATTTCCGAGAGGATTCTCACACGCTTCATGTCCTTCATCTGCCACTTCTGACGGGGCATCTCATAGCGGAAGGCGATGTCGTTATTGCTCACCTGAAACAGAATGCTGAACTTGACACCGTCTTTGTTTTGGAGAAAGAGCGTCAGGGTGTTGGCGGTATAGGAGGCCGACGATGCCTTTGTGCCGCGCATCGAGTAGTCTGAATGGAGAATGGAGAGTTGAGATTTGAGAATTGTGAGGTCGCGGGTCAAGTCGCCAAGGCTTGTCTTGAGACCAAGGGCCGACGGTAATAGCATTTCCTGACCGTCGAGCGAAGCAGAGTAATAAAGTCTTCCGCCGGCATCACTCACGTTTACCTGCAACTTTCCGTCGGGCGATGTCACAGCCACATTCTCTGCCTGGCAAAAACATGCCGAGGCCCAAAAAATCATAAAAGATAAAAACTTATTCATAGATGTATATAGTTATGTCACACAGATCTCACAGATCTCACAGATGGATGGCCGGTGGCCATCAGGGGTGTAGTCATCACCGAAGGTGATATAAAATCTGTGAGATCTGTGAGATCTGTGTGACTTTTTTATTTTCTTACAGCAGTTGATCCTGCTCAATGTCCTTGAAATACTTGTAGGTAGATACTCTCAGCTCGTCGGCTGCATCCTCATCGCTGACGATGATGCCGTGCTCGTGCATCTGGAGTGCAGAGATGGTCCACATGTGGTTGACGCTTCCCTCGATGGCAGCCTGAAGCGCGCGAGCCTTAGCGTGGCCGTTGACGAGGATCATCACTTCACGGGCATCCATGACGGTGCCGACACCTACTGTCAGGGCATGTGCAGGAACATTCTCCGGATTACCACCGAAGAAACGGCTGTTGGCGATGCGGGTGTCTGTGGTCAGGGTCTTCATACGGGTCCTTGAACTCAGCGAACTGCCTGGCTCGTTGAATGCGATGTGGCCGTCAGGACCGATACCGCCGATGAAGAGGTCGATACCGCCAGCCTCCTTGATCATCTCCTCATAGTGTGCACACTCTGCTACCAGATCCTGGGCATTGCCGTTGAGGATGTGGATGTTCTCCTGAGGACAGTCGATGTGGTCGAACAGGTTGCGGGCCATGAAGGCGTGATAGCTCTCAGGATGGGTCTCTGGCAGACCTACATACTCGTCCATGTTGAAGGTGAGTACGTTCTTGAATGACACCTTTCCTGTGCGGCAAGCCTCTACGAGGGCGTTGTACATGCCCACAGGTGAAGAACCTGTAGGAAGGCCGAGCACGAACTTGCGGTCGGCTGTAGGATTAAACGCATTGATACGCTCGATAACGTGGTTAGCTGCCCACTGGGACATCTTCTGATAGTCAGACTGAATAATTACTCTCATAATTTTTTATTTTAGTTGGTTTTTAAATTTACTGCTGCAAAAGTACAAAATATTTTAGGAGATAATAGAGTGAAAGGAGTTAAAAGGAGTTAAAGGATATCACTTTTTTTCATTTTACCTTTTTAAGGTGCCTGTCTTTTCACCTTTATTTTGTATCTTTGCACCGTTAAAACAAAAGAATGAAAGAATTTGTAATATCGGAGGCCAAGGCTGAGACGGCAGTCCTCGTGGGACTCATTACCAAAGATCAGGACGAGGCCAAGACAAAAGAATATCTCGACGAACTGGAGTTCCTTGCCGATACGGCAGGGGCTGTGACTGTGAAGCGGTTTACCCAGAAGGTGGGCGGACCGAGCCAGACGACGTATGTGGGGAGTGGTAAGTTGCAGGAGATCAAGGCGTATATTAAGAAGTGTCAGGATGAATATGATGAGTGGCTGGACGCCCAGGATGCTGCGCTGTTTGATCAGACCACCCCTAACCCCTCCTCCTTAGGAGGGGAAATACCGCAGCCCGTAGGCATGGTGATATTTGATGATGAGCTGAGTGCGAAGCAGATGCGGAATATTGAGAAGGAACTGCAGGTGAAGATATTGGATCGGACGTCGTTGATACTGGATATCTTTGCCATGCGGGCGCAGACGGCTGAGGCGAAGGCGCAGGTGGAACTGGCGCAGCACAGATATATGTTGCCTCGACTGCAGCGACTTTGGACACACTTGGAAAGACAAGGCGGTGGCTCAGGTTCTGGCGGCGGAAAAGGTTCTGTGGGATTGCGCGGACCTGGTGAGACGCAGCTGGAGATGGACCGTCGTATCATCCTGCAGCGCATCACCCTGCTGAAACAGCGCCTCGCAGAAATCGACAAACAGAAGACCACCCAGCGGAAGAATCGCGGAAGACTCATCCGTGTGGCACTCGTGGGCTATACTAACGTGGGAAAATCGACAATGATGAACCTGCTGGCCAAGAGTGAGGTGTTCGCAGAGAACAAGCTCTTTGCCACCCTCGACACCAC
>JAEEGL010550597.1_pt1 | contig 11266 bp, 10 predicted proteins | sample 9134231 | NCBI WGS metagenome assembly JAEEGL01 (sample SAMN16246548, study PRJNA631951) | gut metagenome | biome: gut microbiome; feature: rumen; material: fiber-attached | host: Bos | place: Iran: Karaj | collected 2018-10
ACATTCCGTGCATTGCAGGACGAACTGTCCGACTGGAAAATCACACGAAAGGAGCGACGGTCATGAGCGGATCTTATCATGAAGAACAGCGCCGCAAAAACATTCTGAAGCTGAGAGACCTGATGCTGGATCTGCCGGATTTCTGTTTTGAATACTTCCAGGGTATCGAGATCACAACTGCCGAACGCACCCGTCTCGGCTACGGATACGACCTGAAGCTGTTCTTTTCCTATCTGTGCGAACATAAGAAGGAATTTGCCGGCAAGACCATTGACGATCTGACACTTGAAGATCTGGACACCGTTCAGGTCCGCGATATTGAGCGTTTCCTTGAATACGTCACCTATTATCAGGGAGATTCCGGCGACGGCCGCGTTCGCGAATTCAAGAACGGCGAGAATGGGAAAGCCCGTAAGGTTGCGGCAATCCGCAGCCTGTTCAAGTATTTCTACAGAAAACAGGCCATTCATAACAACCCTGCCATGCTGATCACAACGCCCAAGATTCACGAGAAGAACATCATCCGGCTTGAGACAGATGAAATGGCCAGGCTGCTGGATGAAGTCGATACAGCCGATAAGCTCAGCAAGCACCAACAGGCATACCATGAAGCTACACATCTGCGCGACCAGGCGCTGATCACATTGCTTCTCGGAACCGGTATGCGTGTATCGGAATGCGTAGGCATCAACCTGAGCGATATCGACTATAGTATCAACGGCGTCAAGATCACACGAAAAGGCGGCAACGAAGCCGTTCTCTATTTCGGCAAAGAGATTGAAGATGCTCTTAAAGCCTATGAAAAACAGCGCCGTGAGATCGTCCCGCTTGCCGGATCGGAAGACGCCTTCTTCCTCTCTCTGCAGAAAAAGCGCATTACCGTGCGTGCTGTAGAAAACCTGGTCAAGAAATACGCTTCCTCCGTCACGAATCTGAAGAAGATCTCTCCGCACAAGCTTCGTTCCAGTTACGGCACTGCCCTTTACAATGAGACAAACGATATCTATCTTGTAGCAGATGTACTGGGCCATAAGGACGTCAACACAACGAGACGGCATTATGCTCAGATGGAAGACTCCAGACGACGTCAGGCTGCCGGAGCCGTCATTATCAGGGAAGAAACTACAGAAAACACCTGATCATTTATCCTAAAGAACCAATGCGAAGGATTAAAAAAGGCCTCTTGAAAGGCCTTTTATTTTACTCCGGAACACTTCGTATAGATCGGCCAAAACGATTTGCAGCAGCTGCAATCTTTACGACCCGCTCGAAACCGGAACGATCAGATACTGTCCCTCATAAATAAAATCTGCTGAGATGTGATTCAGATCCTCGATCTGTCTGATCAGGGAACGGATCTCTGTCCCCGGTTCCGCATAACGAGAAGCAATGTCCCACATAGTATCCCCTGATTCGATCCGGATAGATTCGTATACAGGACCGGCAGAACCGGATTTAGCGAACGTAATTTTGGGTGAAAGCATCGCAGACAGCAGGATAACGGCCGCAAGGACAACAGCCGCCATAACTGCAATAATCCTGACCTGCCTTCTGACTGATGTTAATTCCCGACCGAAATGCCTTGTATTAATGTCTGGATTATGAATTGCAATAGATCCGGAATGACTGTACATAACTGTTCTCCTTTCCTGAAAGCCGCTTATCAGGCTATGTTGAAGGATCTGTTTGCCTGTCTGATAAAATACGGGAACAGATCCATGAATGTTTGTTCCTGTTACGGGTTCTATTATATACAGAACACCTGTTCTTGTCAATAGTCTTTTTAAAAATATCGAACAAAATTTCTTATAAAAAATTTAGAACAAGCGTTTGACATCTGTTCTCGTCCATGCTATAATGAGAACAGATGATTTCAGAAGGGAGAATGTTTGTGATGAAGAGCAATTCTTTATCTTCAAAACAGAAACAGATTCTGGATTTTATTATCCGCAAGCAGTCTGAGAAGGGTTATCCCCCTTCCGTCAGAGAGATCTGCGAGGCGGCGAATCTGAGTTCGACATCAACAGTTCACGGGCACCTTGAGCGGCTTGAGCGGAAAGGCTATATCCGCAGAGACCCGACCAAGCCCCGCGCTATAGAGATACTTGTCCGTCCGGAGGACTCTGCTCTTCCTGAGAATCTGCCTGAGCCCGAGTTTGACGAAGCTCCTCCTGCGGATGTCGCACAGGTACCGGTTATCGGCCGGGTTGCTGCCGGTCAGCCGATCCTTGCTTCCGAGAACCTCGAGTCCCGCTTTCCTCTTCCCCTGGATCTTCTGGGCAGTGAACCGGAGAAGTGTTTTATGCTGCATGTAAAAGGTGAGAGCATGATCAACGCCGGTATTCTCGACGGTGATCTGATTGTCGTACATCAGCAGAATATCGCACAGAACGGTCAGATCGTCGTTGCGCTTATCGATGACAGTGCTACCGTCAAGCGCTATTTCCGCGAGAAGGATTTCATCCGTCTGCAGCCGGAAAATGACTTAATGGAGCCGATCTATGTCAAGGACGCCTCTATCCTGGGCAAAGTTATCGGCGTATTCCGTTCACTCGCGTAACGCACAATCTGCCGCAGTTCACAGACATACAAAAAACCCGCCGTACGGCGGGTTTTCTTCGTCTTCAACGATCTGAAACGGATTCAGTAATCCTGCTTCAGGATAACAACCAGATATATGATACCTGCAATCAACAGGAACGCTCCGACAATACCAACCAGGATGATAACAAGCCCTTGCTGCGGATATGCCGGATGGAACTGGAAAATAACGCCTTTCCATTTACCCTCTGTCGGCAGCGCGTTTTTAACGGATATTACATCAAACGCAAAGGCTCCGACACCCAGCAGGATCAAAGTCCATGCTGTGATCAGCTTTTTCTTTACGTAACTCAAGTAATCATCCTCCTGTTCTTAAGGCTGTTTACAGTCCGGCTTCGTCTCCGATAATAATCATCCGGAAGCGGTCCGGTTCTTTCCATCCGTCATAGATCACGCCAAGATAGTTGCACATACGTTTACGCGTATTGCAGTCTTCACAATAACCGCTGTGTGTACAGGGTGTATCATGACCGTTGCGTTTGGAATTCAGAGGCGCGATCGTCTTGATCCGCGCGATCGCCTCGTCAATGTTCTTAACGATTTTATTGGCTCCCGCAACGATGATTACGTGCTTAGGTCCGAAGGTCATTGCCGCGACGCGGTTGCCTGAGCAGTCCATATTCACAAGCTCACCGCTTAGAGTGATCGCGTTGGTACCAGTCAGGAAATAATCCGCGCTGAGCGCTTCATGATATTTCTGCACGTGATCTTCGCACTGATAACGGTCGATCAGATTATAATTGCCCTTGCGGAAATAATCGATCACATCCAGCTCATTCAGTGTTACAGACCCACCGAGTCCGATCGAAACACCCTCCGGGACCATGGACAGGAGCATCTCTCTTGCCTCCTCCAACGTGTCCGCATAGACAGCGTTAAACCCCTTCTCATTCAGTGTTTTGGTAATACTCTTACCGATGGCTTCATAACGCCATTTTTTGATAGGATTACTCATTTGAAAAGCTCCAGCTGCGGTCTGTTGGCGCGGTGATTCTCGATCAGTGTGTTGATCTTGGCAGTCGGATCAAGCAGCAGGCTGACCGACATGTCATGGTTTAGCGCCGCGATCAGATAGGTCATATACTTTGAACAGTCAACTTCATAATACCAGGAGACATTCTTAAGCTCCGGACGGCGGTACGTCAGATTGGAAGAAAGGACAGCCGACAGCACGCCTTTGTCGACAGCTTCCTGGAACTTGCTGATGCCGTCGGTAAACAGTGCATAAGTACATCCTGCAAAAACCCTGCCTGCTCCGCGCTCCCGCAGATCATAGGCAATATCCAGTACGGATTCGCCGGATGAAATGATGTCATCGTAGATCAGCACATCCTTGCCGCCAACATCCGTTCCGAGGAATTCATGCGCGACAATCGGATTCTTCCCGTTTACGACTTGGGAATAATCCCTGCGCTTATAATACATTCCAAGCTCCACCCCAAGAACGGAAGCGTAGAAAACGTTCCGGTCCATAGCGCCTGTGTCAGGACTGACGACCATGAAATTGTCCTTGTCGATCTGCAGATCCGGCACATGGTTGAGCAGTGCTTTCAGCACCTGATAATTGGGAAGAACGTTATCGAACCCCATCAGCGGAACCGCATTGACGACACGCGGATCATGAGCATCAAACGTAACGATTTCTTCTACACCCATGCTCTCCAGTTCCTGAAGCGCCATCGCACAGTCCAGACTCTCGCGTCTGCTGCGTTTATGCTGTCTGCCTCCGTAAAGTAGCGGCATGATTACACTTACACGGTGGGCTTTGCCGGAGATCGCCTGGATGATACGCTTCAGATCCGCGAAATGATCATCCGGGCTCATCGGCACCTCATGGCCAAACATCGTATACGTGCAGCTGTAATTACCCGGATCGCAGATAATATAAATATCCAGGCCTCGTACAGATTCGTTCAGTACAGCTTTGCCGTCTCCGCTCTGGAATCTCGGCACATCGGGCTTTATCATGACCGGCATACGGACGATCTCCGGGCCGTGCAGATCCGAGTACAGCTTCATCAGTCTCTCATTGACCTTTTTGCTGAGTTCCTCGGTTCCCTGCATCATGATAATACCGATAGGCGCTACCTGATGATGATCTTCAATCTGACTCGAAATCACATTTCCTGCCATACAGTGCCTCTCTTTCTGGGAAGATAATCATATTGGAACAACTGCATTATATCACAGGAAACAGCAAATGAACAGACTTTCACAGAAAAAAAGCCTGAATCCCTTTTCAATTCTGTCAAATAAGGGTATAATTTATGAATGGAGCCTGCTTCCTGCAGGCATAAGCTTAAGGAGGATCATTCATGACCATTTCTCGAAGCACGATCGTAGGATTTGTTCTTGCCGGCGTCCTGCCGCTTATGTTTATCATTTATGGATTCTACAGACTGCGCCGTATTCATAAATTCCCGATTATCTCGGTCGTTCTCGGTTTTGCCGTCTATTTCCTGTCCGGACAGATTCTGACGTCTGTATCCTACTCTCTGCTGACAGAGATTCCGGCCGTCAATGCTTTTCTGACCTCACAGGACCATCTGGTCATCTATTATCTGGTCCTCTCTCTGCTGCCGGCTCTTTTCCTCGCGCCGATCGCCTATCTGTTTCTTAAATGGATCCGCCGCGGCAAATGGACTGTCTACGATGCGATTGCTTCCGGTATCTCCTACTGGATCTACAATGCGGCTTCCCTCGCGTACGGCTATGCAAATGAAGCCCGCATCGCAAAGATGGTCAATGACGGAACCGTCTACTCTCTTGTAAACGAAACTGTCACCCGGGAAGAGATCGATGACTATCTTGCCATCATGCAGACGGCAGATATCTGGCAGTGCCTGCTGGAAATTCTTGATTTCGTTCTGGTCGCTCTGACCGTTGTGCTGATCTTCGTTCTGGTCTATCACGGGATGAAACGCGGAAAGTTTGTATTCGCGCTGTACGGTATGGCCATACAGTTTGCGGTACTTTTCACATCGGATTATTTCAGCATCGTCCTGCCGACATGGGGATACGCGATCGTCCTCTTCCTGGATGCAGCTGCTGTCGCAGGCGGACTGTATCTCTATTTCCGCTGGTACAACAATCAGAGAATTCTCCTGACCCGGCAGCGCAAGGAATTCAAAGCCCGCAAACACGCTGAATACCTGGAAAAAATTGCGGCAAAAGAAGCTGCCGAACGTGAAGCAAAGGAAACCCAGGCGCGTCTTGCCGAAAATTCTGCGATCGATTCAGAGAAATCCGCAGATAATTCCGACAATCTGTAACAAGACCGTTTCCCGAATGAAATCAGACTGCATTGTTCCGTTCATAATTTGTTCATATTTATATTGTATATTTTAACCATCGGAACTTTTTCATGTTTATATCTTCATTTTATTTTCTCCTCCAAATATATTTAGAGCGCCGGGCCGAACCCAGCGCTCCTTTTTTATCCTTTATTCAATTACCGTCTGAACTCTGCCTCAGATCTCCTGCCTTTTATATGCTGCATAGGATACTCTGCGGAAGATAAACCACCAGACCACAACAATCAGTACCGCAATCCACCACTCCGCGTATGTCGCGGCCGGCAGATTGCCTGCAAAACGTGTCAGATCCAGATTGACAAACATTTCATATCGCAATACTGCCGTCTTTCCGAAATACGAATACATCATCCGCACGATCGGAGGAAGGATCAGATAAGCGAACAGGCCGGAGAATACGGCAACAGATGAAGAATGGACAAGCACGCTGACCATAACCGCAAATGTCACCATAATAGTTGCCTGTACGAAGACCGCAAGATAGCCGAGCAGTATGGCGAGGAAATAAGGAATCCAGTAAACCGTCCCTCTCCATACGGTCATAAAGACCGGATCCGTACCGGATACAGGATATATATATTTACCGATACAGAGGGTGATCAGGCACTCCAGAAGCGTCACGCAGAGAAGCGTAACCTCCAGTACCAGGTACTTGGCATGCAGCATCTGATTCCGCTTGAAAGGATACAGTACAAGCGTCGCGATCGTACCGTAGCGGTATTCCATACAGATCAGCCAGACGGCGAGAAGGATGCCGAGGATTACGATGGATGCCGATGTCAGGAACGAATTCTCAAAGAACTGCAGATACGTTGACTTCTCCGTATACACTTCTTTCAGGATATCCGATGACGGCAGATTATTGTTCAAAGCAAACAGATCTTTCTGGATCGAAGCTTTTGCGGATTCTGTAAGCATCACATATTCTCTTGCAGTCTCCGCATCCGTATTGACAGCATATTTCCACTCGATGATATTGCCCTGGTTTTCCCGGATCCTCGCAATCGCGACACTGATCCAGTTATCTTTCGCATTCGGTGGGACATTATAGGTGACATACCGCTCCAGCATCTCCGTATCAGCCTGTGCCAGTTCGATTGTCTTTTCCCCGCCCTCGACAAACACGGATTCTTTCAGCTTCAGCAGACGCTCTTCCGCAATCTGGAGCTGCTCTTTATTATAGGTTGAATAGTCATTGCCGAGGATGTAAACCATCAGTTCTTTATTGTTCTCTTCGACCTGCGCAAGATCCAGATCTGCCGGAAAACCGAAATAACGCTCAAGATCCTGTGCGTTCCAGCCGGCCCGTACAGCATCCAGAAGCAGCAGATTACGGAAATATCTGTCGACGATTCCCATACGCCAGTCCCAGGACGGAATTGCGGAATCCAGGCAGAAACGGTTCTTCTGAATCTCGTTGTTCCAGCGGAGAATGTCCGCTTTGTACTCTGTCTCTGATCCCCACTCTTCTGCGTTGTATTCAGAATACTGATTCAGCTGGGCTTCATACCGGCTGAGCGCGTTCTGATACGGCTCCTGCCAGGAAACACGCGTTTCTCTGTCAGAAATCATCTGAATCCCGACAGCGAGAACCGACGCGATCAATGCAAGCGCGATGAGTACTTTAGTCCCTTTCCGGCCGAAAAGTTTTATCCATTCATTCTGAAACAGTTTATTCAATTTCAGCACCTCCGGTCAGAGAAGTATAGAGCTCTTCCAGCGTCTGACGGTGCGTCCGGATCTCTTCCACGTCGATTCCGGCCTCAACAAGAATCCTGTTCAGACGTGACGGCGGCATCGTACTGGACGTGATCTCAAAGATGCAGTCCGATACTTTGTCGAAGGAATACGTCTCATTGATATCTTTGTTCTGGTTATCGCGGAGCAGCTGATATGCTTCTGTCTCGCTGCCTTCTTTGATCCGGATCGTAAACGCGGAAGTGTCCCCTACCTGCAGATCAGCCGTAGCTCTCTCAGCAATCAGATATCCATGGGACATGATCCCGACACGGTCGCACAGATCTTCCAGATCTTCCAGCAAATAACTTGTCAGAAGGACGGATGTCCCGTTGGCCGCGATGCTCTTCATCAGCTGTACGAAATCATGCATGGCGGATGGATCGAATCCTTTAAGCGGTTCATCCAGGATCAGGAGCTGCGGGTATTTGAGAATACTCTGCGCGATCGAGAGGCGCTGTTTCATACCCAGGGAATAGCTCTTGACCTTCTGATGAATCACGCTCTTCAGTCCGACAAGCTCTGTGACTTCCTCAACACGGGCCTTATTGACATCCGGATACATATTAGCCGTCATCATCAGATTCTGCCACCCGGACAGATACGGATAATGGTTCGGATATTCCATCGTAGCGCCGATGAAATCCACAGCATCCGCATACTCCTTCTGATTGTCATATCCGAAGACCGAAATGTTTCCGGCAGTCGGCCTGAGATGACCAAGGATCATCTTGATCAGTGTGGTCTTACCGGAATCATTCGGTCCGGTCAGCCCGTAAATCTCGCCCTCTCTCACCTGCAGCGACACATGATTGACTGCCGTGACGAGGCCGAATTTCTTAGTAACGTTCTTAACGTCCAGTATTACTGACTGTGAACGCATATTTCCTCCTTATATCAGGAATCAGGCTCTGACAGTGTTAGTCAGTCTGCCGATTCCGTCGATCTCGCAAACGACTTCGTCTCCGTCCTTCAGGAACTGAGGCGGATTCATGCCCATACCGACTCCTGAGGGCGTTCCGGTCGAAATAATGGTCCCGGCCTGCAGTACCATACCGTGTGATAGTTCTTCGATGATAAAATCAATACCGAAAATCAGAAGCTCCGTATTGCTGTTCTGGCGAAGCTCTCCGTTCACGTAGGAACGGATCCCGACAGCCGGAGGACACGCGAATTCATCAGCCGTCACGATCCACGGACCCATCGGGCAGGCGCCGGAGAGGCTCTTGCCGAAATGCCACTGCTGATGCAGATTCTGAACGTCGCGCGCACTGACATCATTTACGATCGTATATCCGAAAATATACTTCCAGGCATCTCCGCGGCTGACATGGTCAGCATCCTTGCCAAGTATGACCGCAAACTCGGATTCATAGTCCAGACGGGACGTAATGTCCGCATGCAGCGGGATATCCGCCTTGTCGCCGGTCGCTTCGTTTACTCTTTTGCTGAAATAGACAGCCTGCTCTCTCTTGCCGTCAAAAGCCTGATTTCTGGCTCTCGCGGACTCCGCGGCGTGATCCATATAATTGATGCCGAGGCACAGCACGTCCTGTGCAGGATGCGGAATCGGAGCAAGCAGTGTGACCTCTCCGAGCGGTACGGATTTACCGGCGTCAAGGGCTGTCTGCAGTCTGTCCTTGGTCCCTGCGGCCGCGAAAACAGCCGGATCCGTGTCCCGGATCAGTTCCTGCATCGTCGCTTCCGCAAAACCGATATCGCTAAGCGCTACGACCCGGTCTCCGCAGACCGCGCCAATACGTTCCGTCCCGTTCTGTTCTCTGTATGTAGCCAGTTTCATTCGTCCAAACCCTCCTTTGCCCATTGCAGACTGCGGGCAACGGCCTTATGCCATCCGCGCAGCTTCTGCTCCTGTTCGCTTCTGTCCATGCCGGAGACATACGTCTTGCCGGACTGTGTCAGCAGCGTGAGTTCTTCTTTATCCTTCCAGAATCCGCACGCAAGACCCGCCAGATACGCGGCTCCCAGCGCGGTTGTTTCATTGATTGCACAGCGAACGACACTTCCCTGGATCAGATCCGCCTGGAACTGCATCAGGAATTCATTGGCGGACGCGCCGCCGTCTACCTTGAGGTTGCGGATCTGCATGCCGGTGTCTTTCTGCATCGCGTCAAAAACGTCATAACTCTGATATGCGATCGACTCAAGCGCGGCACGGATAAAATGGTCCTTTGTACATCCGCGGGTCAGTCCGACGACGGTACCGCGCGCATAAGGATCCCAGAACGGCGCCGCAAGTCCTGTGAAAGCAGGAACCAGATAAACGCCGGCTGTATCCGGCACAGCGCGCGCATAACGCTCACTGTCGGAAGCATGCGGGAACAGACGCATCTCGTCACGCAGCCACTGAATCACAGCGCCTCCGACAAATACGCTGCCCTCCAGAGCATACTGGACCTTACCGTTCTCGCCTACCGCAATCGTCGTGAGCAGCCGGTTCTTGGACGCAACACAATTGCTGCCTGTATTCATCAGCAGGAAACATCCGGTGCCGTAGGTATTCTTTACCGATCCGGGTGTGAAGCAGCACTGTCCGAACAGTGAGCCCTGCTGATCACCGACAAGCGAACCGATCGGTATTTCTCCGCCCAGCACTCTCTCGCTTGTATATCCGAAGATACAGCTGGAATCCTTAACCTCGGGCAGCATCTGCCGCGGGATCCGGAAGTAGTTCAGGATTTCCTCATCCCACTCAAGCGTATGGATATTGTACAGCATCGTCCGGGACGCATTTGTAACGTCCGTCGCGAACACACTGCCTCCTGTCAGGTTCCACAGCAGCCATGTATCGACAGTTCCGAAGAGCAATTCTCCCCTCTCGGCTCGCTCTCTGGATCCCGGAACATGATCAAGGATCCATTCGAGTTTCGTCGCGGAGAAATACGGATCCGGGATCAGTCCGGTCTTCTCGGTCAGTGTTTTATCAAATCCGTCTTCATAAATCCGGCCGACACGGTCCGCCGTCCTGCGGCACTGCCAGACGATCGCGTTATAAACAGGCTTGCCTGTCGCCTTTTCCCATACAATCGTGGTCTCCCGCTGATTCGTAATACCGATCGCGGCGATCTCATTTACACGGATACCGGCCTGCGCCATAGCCTCCATCGCGACAGAGAGCTGTGATGCCCAGATATCGTTCGGATCATGCTCCACATAGCCGGGCTGCGGGAAGATCTGTCTGTATTCCTTCTGCGCAACACTTACCATCTGCGCGTTATGGTCAAACAGGATACATCTTGAACTTGTCGTACCCTGATCCAGAGCCATTATATACTTTGCCATGTTATCCGTCCTCCTTCACATGATCGACTGCATTATAACATAATCTGTGCGAACTTGCAAATATAAGGCATTTGTGCTATGATTTCTGTCTGGAAAGAGAGGAACACATCATGGCATCCAATAAGAACAGTTATCCGGTATCCGTCAGAGACAATATTGCGTATTTCAAAAAGCAGGGCATTCCCGTCCCTCCTCCGCATCTGCTGAAAACAGAGCGTCAGATTGAGGAGATCCGTAAGTCCTGCCAGGTGAATATCGCGGTCCTGGACCAGGTCGAAAAGATCGTCCGCGCCGGTATTTCCACCGCAGAG
>JAEEGL012298967.1_pt1 | contig 11266 bp, 8 predicted proteins | sample 9134231 | NCBI WGS metagenome assembly JAEEGL01 (sample SAMN16246548, study PRJNA631951) | gut metagenome | biome: gut microbiome; feature: rumen; material: fiber-attached | host: Bos | place: Iran: Karaj | collected 2018-10
CCCTCCCTGGGGGAAGGGGAGTACAGAGAACTGACCGAAGAGGAAGTATCTCAGCTGAGAAGCTGTTTTCGAAGCCCCTTGGGGTAGTGGTTTTTCATAATGCCTCCCGCAAGCTTGCCCCAGCCCATACCGCGGCCTGCCATGGCAACAAGATACCAGCCCTTTTCGCCTTCATAGGGAAAGGTATTGCCGGCAAAATAGGAAGCAAGGAGTGCGCGATCCTGGTCGGATACCGGAGACAAGTTGACATAATAATTAATATCGTCAACCAATAACGCCCTTGCCAAAGCCATGGAAGGCTCAAAGCGTCCCTTTTCCAGGCTGCCCAGATGGAGACCGGGGCGAAGAAGCTTTAAGCTTTGCAAATGCGGCCGGATCAGGGGATCGGGAAGCAGATAGATTTGAGACCCCATGAAAAACAGCTGATCATCAGCCACGGAGGGGGTCAGGGCCTTCAGCCTTTTAGCGGCTGCGCTCTTCGGGGTATCCGAAAGAGAAGCGTTCAAAAAGTCAAACAGAGGAGAAAGACTCACTGAAGTGGAGGGAGTCTTTTTCTTTTTTTGTTTTTCCGGCTTCAGAAGTCCAAAGGAACCTGCATCAGCAGGGGATTTTTTGTACAGAAGAGCCGCAAAATGCCCTTCTCCCTCCAGCCTGTGGGGAAGAAGCCGGATCATTTTGTCCGGGTATGCCTCGGAAAATCCATGGATCATTCCGCCGCAAAGGGGCAGATCACAGAGCTCATACAGGGGATGGGTTTCCAAAAAGCGTCGGATGAGATCCTCGTTCTCCTCTTTGGAAAAGGTGCAGGTGGAATAGGCGATGTAGCCACCGGGACGCAGCATCAGATCCGCGTGCTGCAGGATGTCAAACTGCCTTTCGGCACAGAGGGCCACGTTTTCCTCACTCCATTGCAGGATGGCTTCTTCATTTTTACCGAACATGCCTTCCCCGCTGCAGGGGGCATCCACCAGGATCCGGTCAAAGACCATGGGGAACCGGGCAGCCAGTCCATCCGGGGCAGCGCTTGTAACGATGACATTGGAAAGTCCCATGCGCTCTACATTTTCCGACAGGATCCGGGCTCGTTCGGGATGGATCTCATTGCTGACAAGGAGCCCTTCTCCCTGCAGTTTGCAGCCAAGCTGGGTAGTCTTTCCACCGGGAGCGGCACACAGATCCAGCACCCGCTCTCCGGGACGGGGAGCCAGGAAATTAGCCGGAGCCATGGCGCTGGGCTCCTGAATATAGTAAAAACCACCCTCATGAAAGATATGCTTTCCAAGAGGGATGCTTTCCTCATAGTATCTGCCCTTTGTTTCCCAGGGAACCGGGGATAGCAGGGGCAGTTGGCAGGTATCAAGGATATCGCAAAGTGTTTCCGGGGAGGCGGCAAGAGGGTTGAGGAAGACGGCCCGGTGCGCCGGAGTCTCATAGGAAGCAAAAAAAGCCTCCGCCTCCTTGCCCAAAAGATCGTCTATGCGTTTGATAAAAGCCTCGGGAAGTGCCTGCTTTGTCATTAGTTTGTCCTTTCTGCCCCAAAGGGCCTTTGATCCTATTTCATTATATCCGATTTTCCCGGGATGGCAATGGGAGCAGGGAGGGTATTTCTTGACACGTACCACCCTGCGGCTTATTATTTTAATGATGGTGCAATCAGCACAAATGGATCCGTGAAGGACTAAAGGAGATACGAGATGAAGGACCGCAGGACAGAAGGCTTTTATCTGATCTACAGGGCTCTGTTTTTGGAGCTGATCAGCTGGACGCTGGTCCTGTTTCCCTATTTGATCTTTGATGTACTGGGATTTATTGAAGTGTTTAATGAGAGGCTGGAGATGATTGCCAGGTTTATGTTTGCCCTTGTCAATGTCTTCCAGGTCCTGGTCTCCCTCACCATGATCAACGGAGTGGCCACCATCTCCGGATTCTATCCCAGGTTTCGGAAAATGCTGGGACTGGTACTTTTGCGACTGGGAATCGGTACCTTTGCCGCCCTGACGGAAAGTACAGTCATCGCCATCGGCAATGCGAATGCACAAGAGCAGTGGATGAGCCAACACGTTGAAAATCTGGAGTTTGGTTTTCGGATCGTCAATATGGTATCCTATTATCTGCTTTCCTTTTTCATTATGATTTCCTTTCTGTACTGTCTTTCGGAGGTGCTCTATGACTACGGTGCCGAGCCCAAGGAGGATGAGGTGCTGGGAAATTACCGAAGCAGGGTTATCGTATATTCGCTGCTTCCCGTCAGCCTGCTGGGCTGTGTTTTGCTGGTAACGGAAAAGAACGGAATAGATCTTCATATGGCACTTGATGTGCTGACAGGAAAGATGCAGGGACATATCGGACAGGCACTCTGCCTGATCTTGTTGTGGATCTTGTTGTTTTTATCCGCACTTGTCAGGATCCAATATCAGTTGACCATCATGAAAAAATGTAAAGAAGTGGCAGTCAGGATTGAAAGCATCTCGGGCTGAGATTCGAAGGAAGGAAGAGTGTGCAAAAAGACATAATCTACAGTATGCTATTAGACGGATCCGGCATTGTGATCATGCTGCTTATGGTGATCCCCATGTTTCCGGAGATCACTGCAAAGCGAGAAGTGGGAAAAGGTATCATTTATATCTTTAACGCAGCCATTGCACACAGCCTCGCTTTGTTTGGAGCGGAAGTGGGCTTTGTCAGAATTCTGGCCGGGTTGGAAACAGAGATCGCAGCACCGGGGATGATTTCCATCCTGGCCTGTGAAGTGCTTGCTATCTGGTTTCAGATCAAATATACCCTGATAGATCAGGACGGAGTCTGCAGGCTCATAAAACGGCGGGGGATGATCTCCGTAGGCTGTGTGGCTGCCCTCGTTCTTCCCTGGGTGGTATCACTGGGAATGGAAAGCCTGTTACCGGAGTTTGCATTTCTGGGTCTTTCCAGGGCGGTTTCCATATCCATCTTCTATATCATATATCGGGACAGAGAAGATAAGAGATTGGAGGAAGAGGCCAGAGCCGTTGCCGCGGAACGTTCCAGGTTTCTGGCGGAGCAGATGCGGCCCCATTTCATTTTTAATGCCCTGATGTGTATTGAGGATCTGTGCTATACGGATCCGGAGCAGGCGGCAAAAAGACTGGAGGATTTTTCCGGTTTTTTACGGGGGAATATTGAGGCTATGACCAATGATGACAAGATCCCCTTTTCCAAGGAGATGGAGCATATCCGGCAGTATATCATGCTGGAAAAAGCCGGGGCTACCTACGATTTTGAGGTGGAGCAAAATCTGGAGGTGACGGATTTTTACATTCCGCAGCTGACCATCCAACCCATCGTGGAAAACGCCATCAAGCATGGAGCCATGAGCCGGAAGGATCACAAGGGAAAGGTAACCATCTCCACACAGATGATGGGGAATTTTGTGCGGATCACCGTAGAGGATAATGGAAATGCGGGAGCTGATCTGACAAGCCATCAGAAGGAGCATAAGGGCATTGCCCTGGAGAATGTGAAAAAGAGGATCCGGATTTTGGACGGAACACTGAAGGAAGAGACAGGGGAGCAGGGAACCACTGTAACCATTACCATTCCTGCAGGGAGACAAAAACAGAGTTTGACAGACGGGTTAGGATAAAAGAGATGTTTACACTTACCGTTGATGATAAGATGCCCATCGTAAATATGATGAACAGGCTTTTGAACCGCCTGGATCCGGAAGGCAACCATGAGGGATCGGTGGATGCCCTGGAGGCGCTGGAACTGGTGAAAAAACAGTCGGTGGATGTGGCTTTTCTGGATGTGGATATGCCCCAGATGAATGGCATAGAGCTGGCAAAAAAGATCCAGAGCATCCGCCCACTTTGTAATATCATTTTCATTACGGGCTATCAGGAGTATATGCCGGAGGCCTTTTCTTTGTATGCCAGCGGTTACATCCTAAAACCTGTGACGGAGCCTGCCGTAAAGGAGGCTTTGGCACATCTTCGCTATAGGCCCCCTGCCCCCACCACCAGCCGGGTACAGGTTCGGTGCTTCGGCAGCTTTGAGGTGTTTGTGGATGGCAAGCCCGTGCATTTCGGACGAAGCAAATCCAAGGAGCTGTTTGCCTATCTCATTGACAGAAGGGGTGCAGTGTGCAATCCCGAAATGGTCATCGGAAACCTTTGGCCGGACGAGCCCTTTGGCGAAGCGGTGAAGGGCAAGAGCAGGGTGGTGACCTCCGATATGGTGGCGGCTTTTACCGCATTGGGAGCGGAGAATGTGATCCTTCGCGGCGTTGGGGGACTGGCAGTGGATCAAAGAAGGGTGGATTGTGACTACTACAGATTTTTAGACGGGGATGCCTATGCCATCCACGCCTATACCGGGGAGTATATGACCCAGTATGATTTTGCAGAAGAGACCAGGATGCATCTGATGCAGAGATTTCAGAGCTTCCAGGTTTGATGATAGAAAGACAGTTTAGGACGAAGCAGATACCATGACAGAGGGACCGAAACAGGATACCAAAAGAATAGAGCTGACTCACGTGCCTGTGAACAGACCGCCTGCTCCTTCAGGAGAGAGAAAAAGGGAAGGGGCAGCCAAAGGGACCAGGCGCCCGGAGGGAAGGGCCGGCACAGGCGGCCAAAAGAGTCCGCAGAAGAGTTCGCAGAAGAACCTACAAAGGAGTGTCTCCGGGAACCAGAAGCCCGGACGCCCGCAGGAAAGGGGGCAGGGATCATCCCAGCCGGGACGAAGGCCCGCAAGACCTGCCGATGGGAACCTGCAAAAACCGGCAAAGGTGGGTGGCGAGACCAGGCGCATCGAGAGGATCCCGGAGGAGCGGCCAAAGCGCACCGCCCCTTCTGATGATATAAGAAGAGACAGAAAAGCGGCAGAGAGAAAACCCACCCAAAGAAAGGTCAATACCGATCAAAGACGCCCGGCAGCCCAAAGAGGTGAGAGAGTCAGAAAGCAAACCAGGAAAAAGCGCTATCGTCACCTTCCCCTGGTAATCCTGGGAGTGGTGCTGGGAATCTTCTTTTGCATTTGTCTCATCATTTCCGGAACCTATGGAAGCTCCCACTTTTTACGGGGCACCATGATCAATGAGATCGACGCCTCCGGCATGACCCTGACGGAGCTGGAGGGCAGAATGCGCCAGTACCGCCTGGTGATGAAGGAGCGGACAAAGGACGGACAACAGACCACGGATCTGATTACGGGAGATGCCATCGGCGTGAAGGTGGCAAATCTTGCCCAGGTAGAAGGGATCATTGAAAAGCAGAACGTGTGGAGCGTCTTTTCCCAGATGATCTTCGGAAAGGAAAAGGTTTATAAGATCGACAATCTTTACGGATACGATGCAGATGCCCTGGCAGCGGCTCTGAAAAAAGCTCGCTGTTTTCAGGAGGACTTTGTGGATCCGCCCAGGGATGCGGGACTTTCGGATTATGATCCTTTGCAGGGCTTTGTCATCGTGCCGGAGGAGCAGGGCAATCAGCTGGATTATGAGAAAGCCCTTTCGGTGGTGACTGCAGCCGTGGATGCCCTGGAGCCGGAGGTGGATCTGGATGCGGCAGGCTGTTATCTGGCCCCGAAGATCTATAGGGACAATCCGGTTCTGAACAAGCTGGAGGAAAGCTCCCAGAAGTACGCAAGGATCCATATCACCTATACCTTCGGAGAGGAAAAGGAGATCATCGACGGAAACGTGCTTTGCGACTGGCTGGATATGAACTATGACACCGGAGATGTGAGTGTGGATCAGGCCAAGGTGGATGAGTTTGTATTAGGGCTCAAGAAAAAGTACGATACCATTTTCGGAAAGCGGAATTTCAAGACCAGCTACGGCAAGGAAGTGGTAGTCAGCGGCGGCGACTACGGCTGGTGGATGGACTATAAGACGGAGCAAAAAGAGCTCTATGACATGATCCGAAGAGGAGAAAGCGGAGAGCGGACCCCGGTATATTTCCAGACGGCAGCGGCCTATGGGGACCACGATTGGGGAGACTCCTACGTGGAAGCCAACCTTACCGCCCAGCATCTCTTTGTCTATAAGGACGGCATGCGGGTGTTGGATTCGGATTTTGTATCAGGCAATGAAAGCCGGGGATTTTCTACTCCCGAGGGAACCTACAGTATGACCTATAAGGAGCGAAACGCCATGCTGGTGGGAGAAAACTACGAGACTCCCGTTTCTTACTGGATGCCCTTTAATCAGAACATAGGTCTCCATGATGCAGTGTGGAGAAGTGATTTCGGCGGCAGTATTTATAAGACCTCCGGTTCCCACGGATGCCTGAATCTGCCCTATGCAGTAGCCAAGCAGATCTACAGCTATGCGGAAAAGGGAATGCCCGTGATCTGCTATCACCTGGACGGAACCCAGTCCGATATGACAACGCCCCAGGGACCTGCCCAGCAGGCCCAGACCGTCATCGATGCCATCAATAACATCGGAGAGGTGAAAAAGGATTCGGGCAAAAAGATCGAAAGAGCCAGACAGCTGTATCGGGAGGCAAGTGAAGAGGCCAGAGGCTGTGTGAGCAATCTTTCCACATTGGAGGCGGCAGAGGCAGCCTTTGCAGCGCTTCAGTAACAGAAAGTTAAGAAAGGATTTTACAATATGAGGATCAAGAAAGCAGGACTGGTCATGGCACTTTTGCTGTTGACAGGATGCGGGAAAAAGACGGAGCTTATCGACGCCGGAATGGAGCAGGTGGAAAAACTGGATTTCGGCGGTGCCATCGCTACCTTCGACCAGGCCATTGAGGATAAGGAAGATGCGGAGCTGGCCCTTCGGGGAAAGGGCCTTGCCTATATGGGGCTTTCTGACTATGCCAGTGCAGTGGATTGCTTCAGCCAGGCCCTGCAAAATGCAGGCATGTTCCCGGGTGATGCGGAAACGGACATTAACTACTATCTGGCTACCGCCCAGTATAAGGCAGGACAGAAGGAAGAGGCCGTTAAGACCCTGGACGCCATTGCAGGACTGAAGGAAAAGCATCCCGAAGTGTATTTCCTAAGGGGGAGCATTAAGATGGAGCTTGGAGAGCAGCAGCCCGCCACCGAGGATCTGAACCTGGCACTGCACTACAGCAAGCAGGATACCACCATGACCATCCGTGTGTATCAGGTCTTTGAAAGGAACGGCTACAAGGATGAGGGGCGCATTTACTTAAGCAACGCCATTGAGGAGCGCCTGAGTCTCATGAACGAGTATGAAAAGGGTGTGATCTACTACTATATGGAAGATTACGAGAACGCCCGGAACAACTTAGAGGCCTACAGAGCCCAGGGGAACCAGGATACCGATACCCTGCTGATGCTGGGAAAGACCTACGAACAGCTGGGAGATTCCAACTACGCAGCCTCTCTGTATGCCAAATTCCTGGAGGAAAACGAGCCCAATGCGGAGATTTACAACCAGCTTGGATTATGTAAACTGCAGATCGGCCAGTACGCAGAAGCTATGGACGCATTCGAGAAGGGATTGGAGACGGAGAACAACGTCAGCGTTCTGCAGGAACTGAAGTATAACAGGATCATAGCCTGCGAATATACGGGGGATTTCCGAAAAGCCGCCCAGATGATGAGCGAATACATTACGGAATACCCGGATCATCAGGAAGCCGCAAGGGAATACACATTTTTGCAAAGCCGTTAATCCGGCCTTGTGGTGTGACAGGGGCGTCAGAAAACGGCAAAAAAGCCTCTCAAACCCCTGTCTTAACGAAGTTTCGATAAATACAGTACGTTATTCTGAACAATGACGCGCGTGTCAAAACCACCATATCTTGTGTTGACATAAAAAACTTGACATAAGATATTGTGGTTTTCTTCTGTTTTAGGGTTGACTTTGAAGAGGGTGGATGATAAAATGAACATGGTCGCGGTTTTTGACAATTATGTAAACCGACATGGGTGTCAAAGTGGAGGCCACGGGGAAGAAAAAAGGCAAAAATTGAAAAATATCTTAGGAGAGGGAGTTATCACATGTTAAATCTAGTAAAAAGGAATGCGACGGTAGCAGAATTTGACCTGAACAGGATCAAAGATGCCATTATGAAGGCGTTTGTGGCGACGGATATGCAATATACCAACGATATCATCGACCTGTTAGCCCTTCGTGTAACCGCTGATTTCCAGGAGAAGGTAAAGGATAACCAGATCGACATCGAGGCTGTTCAGGACAGCGTAGAGCGTGTGCTGGAGCAGACCGGATACACGGATGTGGCTAAAGCCTATATCTTATATAGAAAACAGAGAGAAAAACTCCGTACCATGAAATCCACCATCCTTGATTATAAGGATGTTGTAAACAGCTATGTAAAGGTAGAGGACTGGAGAGTAAAAGAGAACTCCACCGTTACCTATTCCGTCGGCGGACTGATCCTTTCCAACTCCGGCGCGGTAACAGCCAACTACTGGCTGTCCGAGATCTATGATGAGGAGATTGCAGAGGCACATCGCAATGCCGACATTCATATCCATGACCTTTCCATGCTCACCGGATACTGTGCAGGCTGGAGCTTGAAGCAGCTCATTAAGGAAGGCCTCGGCGGTATCACCGGAAAGATCACCTCCGCTCCCGCAAAGCACCTTTCCGTACTTTGCAACCAGATGGTGAACTTCCTGGGTATCATGCAGAATGAGTGGGCAGGAGCTCAGGCATTCTCTTCCTTCGATACCTATCTTGCACCTTTTGTAAAGGTAGATAACTTAAGCTACGGTGAAGTAAAGAAATGTATCGAAGCCTTTATCTATGGTGTAAACACCCCTTCCCGTTGGGGAACTCAGGCTCCCTTCTCCAATATCACTTTGGATTGGACGGTTCCCTCAGATCTTCGTAACCTTCCCGCAATCGTAGGCGGCGAGGAGATGGACTTCACCTACGGCGACTGCAAGGAAGAGATGGATATGGTAAATAAGGCCTTTATCGAGACCATGATCGAAGGCGACGCCAACGGCAGAGGCTTCCAGTATCCCATTCCTACCTATTCCATTACCAGGGACTTTGACTGGTCCGAGACCGAGAACAATAAGCTGTTATTTGAAATGACCGCAAAATACGGCACACCGTATTTTTCCAATTATATCAATTCCGACATGGAGCCTTCCGATGTAAGATCCATGTGCTGCAGACTGCGTCTTGACCTTAGAGAGCTTCGCAAAAAGAGCGGTGGCTTCTTCGGATCAGGTGAGAGCACCGGTTCCGTAGGCGTGGTTACCATCAATATGCCCAGGATCGCTTATCTGTCCAACAGCAAGGATGACTTCTACAGAAGACTGAATAAGATGATGGACATTGCAGCCAGATCTCTGAAGATCAAGAGAGGCGTAATTACCAGACTGCTGGATGAGGGCCTGTATCCTTACACCAAGAGATATCTGGGAACCTTTGAGAATCACTTCTCCACCATCGGTTTGATCGGTATGAACGAAGTGGGTCTGAATGCCAACTGGCTTCGTAGCGACCTGACCAATAAGAAGACACAGGATTTCGTAAAGGAAGTTCTGAATCATATGAGAGAGCGTCTTTCCGATTACCAGGAGCTCTACGGAGATCTGTACAATCTGGAAGCTACTCCTGCAGAGAGTACCACCTATCGTCTGGCAAAGCATGACCGTGCAAAATGGCCGGGCATCAAGACTGCAGGACACGAGGGAGATACCCCGTATTACACCAACTCTTCTCATTTGCCTGTAGATTATACCAGAGACATCTTTGATGCACTGGATATCCAGGATGAGCTGCAGACCCTTTACACCTCCGGAACCGTATTCCACGCATTCCTGGGTGAAAAGCTTCCCGACTGGAAGGCAGCAGCGGATCTGGTACGTACCATTGCACAGAACTACAAGCTTCCTTACTATACCATGTCACCCACCTACTCCATTTGCAAGGAGCACGGCTATCTGGCAGGAGAGGTTAAGAGCTGTCCTCATTGCGGCAAGACCACCGAGGTTTACAGCCGTATCACCGGATACTACAGACCGGTACAGAACTGGAATGACGGCAAGCTTCAGGAATATGCAAACCGCAGCGAGTATGTGATTGCAAAGAGCACCCTGAAAAAGCCCATGACCGGAATGATGACCGTTTCCGTAGGAAAAGACAGAGACGATGTAGAGGTTTCCATGTCGGCACCTAAGCATGTGGCTTATCTCTTCACCACCAAGACCTGCCCCAACTGCAGGATGGCAAAGGAGTTCTTAAAGGATATCGCCTATATTCCGGTGGATGCACAGGAGAGTCCCGAGCTGGTAGCAAGATACAAGATCACTTCCGCACCCACGCTGGTTGTGGTAGATGGAGATCAGGTTGAGAAGTATGCCAATGCTTCGGCTATCAGAGGATATGCGCAGCAGCTTACCAGACAGGAAGCCTTGGCATAATCAGGATCGAAAACAGAATAGGATATAAAAAAGGACTGATCGTAAGATCAGTCCTCTTTGATTCCCTGGATTCCCACTCCGGCTGCCATGAGGAATAGTTTCACAACGGTCCAGATAATGCTTGTCCGCTCAGGTAAAAATGACAGATCGTAAGGGAAGACTGGGATAATTTCCACAAAGGTATTGATAACTGCAAAGGCTCCGATGGCGGCGGTTAAAATGACGATGGCCGGCCTGAGGGCGTTTTGCGCGGCCCTTGCAAGAAGGAGGGCGATCACCAAACCTACAAAGGCGCTCAGCAGAGGAATAACGTAGGGGGATAAGGGAACCTGGTCTTTTACTCCGGATAACAGCTTTGTTGCAATGGGACCGGCGAGGGTGGTCTTTACAAAGAAGAAGGTCACCAGAAAGACGCCGATCTTGATAAGGGTGGTGGAGATGATGGCACACACAATTCCGGCGATACCCTGTGCCATGAGCTTTTGCTCCGGCGTAAAGGTAACAAATACCGTTTCCACAACCTTATGCATCTGGGTATAGCCGATGGCAAATCCTGCCAGCAAAAGTGCCAGGCGGTAGAGCTGATAGCCTTCAAAGCATACGATCAAGGCAAGAACCACGATGATCCCGTACCAAAAAGCGCTTTCAAAACGAATTGCAACCAGCTGATCGATGAAACTGTTGACTTTTTCTGTTGATTGAACATCCATACCAGAATCTCCTTCAAAATCATGGCGTTGTCCGCCGATGTAAGTCTCTTTGTATATAATACAATCATAGCATTCCTTTGGTTGCAGTGCAAAAAGATTTTTCTGCTTGCAATCGATATTTCTTCGTGCTATAATCATCCTTGCGTGAAAAAATCATAGGGGAATAGTACAGCGGTAGTGCGGCGGTC
>JAEEGL012612418.1_pt1 | contig 11266 bp, 6 predicted proteins | sample 9134231 | NCBI WGS metagenome assembly JAEEGL01 (sample SAMN16246548, study PRJNA631951) | gut metagenome | biome: gut microbiome; feature: rumen; material: fiber-attached | host: Bos | place: Iran: Karaj | collected 2018-10
AGGAATAATTTGATCATGAGATCAGGATTTAAACTTAATTTCATATTATTATCAGCATTATTCGTTTTGATCTTTTCGGGGTGCGGTAAGGCAGATCCTTCTATTGAATCGGAAGTTGAAGAAACATCTGCTGACGTTTATGTTTCTGTTTCTGATCCTGATGCGTCTTCCGTATCTGCCGATACTTCAGCGGAGGATGAAGCGGCAGAACAGTTACTGGATGAGAAAAAGAAAGAAGAAAGCTTCATTACGGTCAGTAACTGCACCTGTATTGTATCGGGTAAAAGCAAAAACACCGTAGAGATCTCATATTCCCAGATAAATCTTCCGGAGTCTATGAAAAGAAGATATCCGGATCTGACCGCCTCGGTTTCGGATCTTAATGCCGAAGTTATGAGAGACGTAGCCGAACTGTATTATGCTCCTCATGATGCAACCTATATGGATGGAGAAGAAGCTGCAAATGAAACCTATGAACGTTATATGTCTGTTGTCAGATATGACGATAAGTCTTTTGGCGTGAAGATGCTTTCGACAGACAATAATGATTCATGGCCGCACGGATATTATGAAGAGCATTATTATTTTTATGATATTGAAAGCGGCAAGGCTCTTAAATGCTCAGATATCGTAAGCGACAATTCGGCACTGGCTCCGCTTATGATCGATTATTTTCAGGAGTTTTATTCCGAAGGTCTCAGTTCGTTTGACAGAGATTCGGTCGAGAAGTCGTTAAAGAGATATTATCTTGATAAGAACGATCTTAACTGCATTATCTATGACGGCAAATTTGTCTCGATCCTGGATAACCATTTGCTGGCGATGAGCGTTCCAAGTGCCCAGATGTATATTGATGCCGAGATAAGTGTATCCGATAACAGGCCGGTCTTTAAAGATGAGTATGCGTTTGATCGCTCCGGAGATCTTTCGGAAAAGGTCAGATATGTGGAAATGAATGTTCCCGATTATCTGATAACAGATGCATCTTCTGTTGAAGAAGAGGGTGGAAATAAAGGCTCGGACAAAAAGAGTCATACTGTTACGGTAGCAAGGCTCAATCTGTCACAGGGCCTGTATTATGGTGATATGCCGGCCAATACGTCGCCCATAAATTTAAAACTCAAGAATGAAGATATCGGCAAGGTCAAGAATAAGGAAAGCTGGAAAAAAGAAGTAGGATATACAGAAGAAAAGAATGTGACGATCACGGGCTTAAAAGCGATCGTACGCGATGAGTCAGGCGTGGTAACTACCTATGATTTTAAGAATAACGCATTCTCATGTGACAGCCCCGGTATAGAGGAAAAAAGACTGGGAGAAAAATCTATCAAATATGCCGTGGTCAGTAACGGAGTGCTGTATGTTGAACTGGCACATGACAGTTATGCCGATGTAAGCGGGAACATAAATGCCAATATCATAGCGATAGATCTTTATACAGAGCAGGTCATCTGGAATTCATGGCCACTTGTTGCCAATGCGGGTAATTTTGTGACACTTCCCGAAGACGGAGTGCTGATATGCGGTTACGGCTTCAGTGACAGCAAAAACTATATATACCAGATTGATATGCTTAACGGCGGAGTGCTTGCCCAGACAAGGATACAGAATCCGCCCGAAAATATCTATTATGATGAAGAAACATCCATGTTTTATGTGCTTGCATATGACAGAAGCTATACATATGAAGCCGTTCGCTGAATAAATATTATAAAACTTGAACAGGGTGAGGGGTTGTTGTATGATATTTAGATGTCGCTGATCCCTGCCCTTTTAAGGTGCAGAATATAATTATTTTAAGGAGATTTAACTATGGAATTCGCATTATTACTTACCGGTACAGCAAACGCAGCTGATCCTGCGGCATCACCTTTAGGCGGAATGGGTTATTCTTATCTCATTTCGCTGGTGCTGATGGTCGTAATCTTTTACTTCCTTCTTATCAGACCTCAGAGGAAAGAGCAGAAGAAGACACAGGATATGCTTCAGAGCATGGAAGTAGGTGATGTTGTTGTTACGACAAGCGGTTTCTACGGTGTGCTTATAGATATCACTGAAGAGGATGTTATAGTTGAGTTCGGAAGCAACAAGAACTGCCGTATCCCTATGAGAAAGAGCGCTATAGCTCAGGTTGAGAAGGCTGATGACGGTACTTCTTCTTCCGATGATTCTTCAAAGAAAGAAAAGAAGTGAGGCAGTGACTGATGGATCTTAATATCGTTTGTATACCGGGTGACGGCATAGGCCCGGAGATAGTCAGAGAAGCAAAGAAAGTGCTCGATAAGACGGCTTCTGTCTATGGGCACAATATAAAATATACCGATATCCTGATGGGTGGAGCATCTATCGATGTTCATGGCGTGCCTCTTACCGATGAGGCGATCGCTACGGCAAAGGCTGCCGATGCAGTTCTTATGGGATCTATCGGCGGTGATACCAACACTTCTCCCTGGTATAAGCTTCCTCCCGAAAAGAGACCGGAGGCAGGACTTCTTAAGATAAGAAAAAGTCTTGGGCTTTTTGCAAATTTAAGACCGGCTGTTCTTTATCCTGAACTTAGGGGAGCATGCCCTTTAAAGGAAGAGATATCTGCAAAAGGTTTTGATCTGCTCATAATGAGAGAACTTACCGGTGGTCTTTACTTTGGAGAGCGAAAAACTGTTGAGGAGAACGGTCAGAAGATAGCGACCGATACTCTTACATATTCTGAGGCCGAGATCAGACGTGTTGCTGTCAAAGGTTTTGAAACAGCAATGCGCAGAAGAAAGAAACTGACAAGCGTTGATAAAGCTAACGTGCTTGATTCATCAAGGCTCTGGAGAGCCGTAGTCAATGAAGTTGCAAAGGACTATCCGGAAGTGGAAGTGTCTCATATGCTTGTAGACAACTGTGCTATGCAGCTTGTCCGCGATCCGTCACAGTTTGACGTTGTACTTACCGAGAATATGTTCGGTGATATCCTTTCGGATGAGGCATCCATGGTGACTGGTTCGATCGGCATGCTTGCAAGTGCTTCTCTTAACGAGACAAAGTTCGGACTTTATGAGCCCAGCCACGGATCTGCACCGGATATTGCCGGTAAGGATCTTGCAAATCCTATTGCGACAGTTCTTTCGGCATCTATGATGCTCAGATTTTCTTTTGATCTCGGAAAAGAAGCTGATGCCATAGATAATGCAGTATCACAGGTGCTTAAGGATGGTTTCCGTACAGGAGACATTTATTCTGAAGGATGTACCAAAGTCGGCTGCACGGAAATGGGCGATCTTTTAGCAGAACGTATTAAATAAACAGTTTTAACAGGGGGAGGCTCCCTTATGATGGAATTCTGTCATAAACAGCCTCCTTCTTTCATACTTAAAACCACAAGGAGGCATTTTATGAACAGCGATTCAGTTTTCAGGGGGCTTCAGCAGGCTCCTCACAGAAGTCTTTTCAATGCGATCGGTCTTACCGAAGAAGAGAGAAAGCGCCCTCTTATAGGTATCATCTCTTCACAGAGTGAGATCATTCCCGGACACGTGAATATTGATAAGATCGCAGAGGCCGTTAAGCTGGGTATTGCGGAAGCAGGCGGCACTCCGATAATCATGCCGGCTATCGCTGTATGTGACGGTATTGCAATGGGACATGTAGGAATGAAGTATTCCCTTGTCACAAGAGACCTGATCGCAGATTCAACAGAATGTCTCTTAAGAGCGCATGGATTTGACGGTGTAGTTATGATCCCGAACTGTGACAAGAATGTTCCGGGACTCTTAATGGCTGCTGCGCGCGTAAATATTCCCACAGTATTTTGCTCAGGCGGTCCTATGTTAGCCGGTCATGTTGACGGAAGGAAGCGTTCACTCTCATCAATGTTTGAGGCAGTTGGCTCAGTTGCTGCCGGACAGATGACAGAAGAGAAGCTTGCCGAATATGAGGAAAAGGTTTGTCCTACCTGCGGTTCATGCTCAGGTATGTACACCGCAAATTCAATGAACTGCCTTACAGAGGCAATAGGTATGGGGCTTCGCGGAAACGGAACGATCCCTGCCGTATATTCTGCACGTATAAGACTTGCAAAGACTGCAGGATATAAGGTTATGGAGATGATAGAGAAAAATATCCGTCCCCGTGACATTATGACAAAAGATGCATTCATGAATGCTCTTGCGGTTGATATGGCACTTGGCTGCTCAACCAATACAATGCTTCATCTGCCTGCGATTGCTCATGAAGCAGGTATAGAGATCAACATGGAGATCGCAAACGAAGTTTCAGACAGAACTCCTAATCTCTGCCATCTTGCACCTGCAGGTCCTACATATATGGAGGATCTTAATGAAGCAGGCGGAGTTTATGCGGTAATGCATGAGCTTGATAAGAAAGGTCTCTTAAAGACCGACGGCATTACGGTAACCGGCAAGACTATCGCCGAGAATATAAAGAATGCCGAGAATATGGATCCCGAAGTAATAAGACCTATCGAGAATCCGTTTATGCCTAACGGAGGTATCGCGGTTCTTAAGGGTAATCTTGCACCCGATACAGGTATAGTAAAGAGAAGCGCTGTTGTACCCGAGATGATGGTTCATGAAGGACCTGCCCGTGTATTTGACAGTGAGGAAGATGCGATCGCTGCAATACTTGGCGGCAAGATCGTAGCCGGAGATGTGGTAGTTATCAGATATGAAGGTCCTAAGGGCGGCCCCGGAATGAGAGAAATGCTCAATCCCACATCTGCAATAGCAGGTATGGGCCTTGGATCATCTGTTGCACTTATCACTGACGGACGTTTCTCCGGAGCATCCAGAGGCGCTTCCATCGGTCATGTTTCACCTGAGGCAGCTGTCGGCGGACCTATAGCATTCGTTAAAGAGGGTGATACGATCCTGATCGATATACCGAATAATAAGCTTGAACTTAAGGTTTCCGATGAAGAGCTTGCAAAGCGCAAGGCTGAGTGGAAGCCTGTTGAAAAGCCTGTTACAGGATACCTTGCAAGATACCGCGCAATGGTAACATCAGGCAATACAGGCGCTATACTTCGTATCCCGGGGGAGAATTGATATGGCAGCAAGAAAAAAGAAAGCTGAAGCCAGAGAACTCACAGGCTCACAGATTGTTATAGAGTGTCTTAAAGAACAGGGTGTTGATACAGTTTTCGGTTATCCCGGAGGTTCCATCCTCAATATATATGATGAGCTTTATAAGCATTCAGACGAGATAAGGCATATTCTTACAAGCCATGAGCAGGGCGCTGCTCATGCGGCTGACGGTTATGCAAGAGCAACCGGTAAAGTGGGTGTATGCATGGCTACATCAGGCCCCGGTGCAACCAATCTGGTTACAGGCATAGCAACTGCATATATGGACAGTGTTCCTCTGGTTGCTATCACAGCAAACGTAACGCTTCCCTGGCTTGGCAAAGATACTTTCCAGGAAGTTGATATAGCCGGTATCACTATGCCTATCACAAAGCATGGCACCATCGTTAAGGATGTTAAGGATCTGGCACCTACGATACGCAGGGCTTTTGCTATCGCAAAGAGCGGCAGACCGGGTCCTGTACTTGTAGATATAACAAAGGATGTGACTGCAGCAAAATGCATGTACACACCTGAAAAGTCTTATCTTCTTGAGCAGCCCGTTCAGTATGATGAGGCTGATATCAAGAAGGCTGTTGAACTTATCAAAGCAGCAAAGAAGCCTCTTATCTATGTCGGAGGCGGTGCTGTCATCAGCGGAGCAAATAAGGAACTTGCCGAGTTTGCAAAGAAGGCTGATGCTCCCGTATGCGGTTCGCTTATGAGCAAGGGCTCATTTGATGAGACTGATGCCAGATATACCGGAATGATCGGTATGCATGGTTCAAAGACCACAAACAAGGCAGTATGTGAATGTGACCTTCTTATCACATTAGGTGCAAGATTCTCTGACCGTGTAGTATCGGATCCCAAGATCTTTGCATCACAGGCAAAGATACTCCATATAGATATCGATGCTGCCGAGATCAACAAGAATATAAAGGTGACTGCAGCGGTCATCGGTGATCTGAAGGAAGTGCTTTCCAAGATAAACAGCAAGGTCGGCACACTTAATCATTCAGAATGGATGAAGCATATTAAACAGATGAAGGCGGAGATGCCGCTTTCATACGATAAGGATACGCTTACATGTCCGTATGTGATCGAAGAGCTCTATAAGGCAACGAAGGGTGATGCGATCATCACCACGGATGTAGGACAGCATCAGATGTGGACTGCCGAGTATTATAAATATACAAAGCCGCGTACCTTCCTTACTTCGGGCGGTTTAGGTACGATGGGTTACGGCCTTGGAGCATGCATAGGCGCCAAAGTCGGGGTAACGGATAAAACAGTTGTTAATATCGGCGGTGACGGATGTTTCCGTATGAATATGAATGAGCTTGCAACTGCTTCAAGATATAATCTTCCGATAATCCAGATAATCATAAACAACAGTGTTCTCGGAATGGTAAGACAGTGGCAGACTCTGTTCTATGGTGCCCGCTATTCACAGACGGTACTCGAGGACAAGGTTGATTACGTAAAACTTGCAGAGGCTCTCGGATGTGAGGCTGTGCGAGTTACAAAGAAGGAAGAGGTAATGCCTGCCCTTAAGAAGGCACTTAAAGCAAAGGGGCCTTTTGTGATCGATTGTGTGATCGCCAAGGATGATAAGGTATTCCCTATGGTGCCCGGTGGAAAGCCGCTTGATACGGCTTTTGATGCATCAGATATGTAAGCGTACTGTGCAGAACGAAAGAATTATGGCGATTTCAGTATATTTTATTGGTTGTTTTTATATTGACTAGGAACCGCCCTTAGTTGTAAACTTGTATAAGTCTGACAAGATTTTTTGTACAATTTTTCATAAATGCAATGCCTGCTTTAGTCTACAACAGACATTTCATATAATAACAAGCTATCCACAAGGAGGAAAAAGAAGTGAGCAGAGTGTACAATTTCTCAGCAGGACCTGCGGTTCTGCCGGAGGAAGTCTTAAAAGAGGCTGCAGATGAGATGATGGATTACCGCGGATGCGGTATGTCAGTAATGGAGATGAGCCACAGGTCAAAGGTTTATGATGAGATCATCAAGACCGCTGAGGCAGACTTCCGATCTCTGCTTGGAGTTCCTGATAATTATAAGGTGCTTTTCTTACAGGGAGGCGCACATCTTCAGTTTTCAGCTATCCCTATGAACCTTATGAAGAATAAGGTTGCTGACTACATCGTTACAGGTCAGTGGGCTAAGAAGGCATGGCAGGAAGCAAGCCTTTACGGTACAGCAAACAAGATCGCATCTTCAGAGGATAAGATGTTCTCATACATCCCTGACTGCTCCGATCTTCCTATCTCTCCTGATGCAGATTACGTTTATATCTGCGAGAATAATACGATTTACGGAACAAAGTATAAGACTCTTCCCAACACAAAGGGCAAGACCCTCGTATCCGATGTTTCATCATGCTTCCTTTCGGAGCCCATGGATGTTACAAAGTACGGCCTTATCTACGGCGGCGTACAGAAGAACATCGGACCTGCAGGTGTTGTTATCGTTGTGATCAGAGAAGACCTCATCACAGATGATGTTCTTCCCGGCACACCGACCATCATGAAGTATAAGACTCAGGCAGATGCTGATTCGCTTTACAACACACCTCCCTGCTATGGTATCTATATCTGCGGTAAGGTATTCAAGTGGATCCAGAAGATGGGCGGACTTGATGCAATGAAGCAGATCAATGAGGAGAAGGCTAAGGTCCTCTATGATTATCTCGATGAGTCAAATATGTTCAAGGGAACAGTACGCAGAGAAGACAGATCTCTCATGAACGTTCCTTTCGTAACAGATTCAGAGGAGCTTAATGCTAAGTTCATCGCTGAGTCAAAGGCTGCCGGTTTCGAGAACCTTAAGGGTCACAGATCAGTAGGCGGTATGAGAGCTTCTATCTACAACGCTATGCCTATCGAAGGTGTTAAGGCTCTTGTAGACTTCATGAAGAAGTTTGAGATGGAAAATAAATAATCATTTTTGGAAAGGCAAGGTTAAATATTATGGCATATAATTATCATTGCTTGAATCCTATCGCACAGATCGGCCTTAATGGATTCTCAGCTGATTATAACAAGACTGATGATGTAAATGATGCAGAGGCAATACTTGTCCGCAGTGCGGCAATGCATGACATGGAGCTTCCTGAGAAGCTTCTTGCAGTAGCCCGTGCAGGTGCAGGTGTTAACAATATCCCTCTTGATAAGTGCGCAGAGAAAGGTATCGTAGTTTTCAATACTCCCGGCGCAAACGCAAATGCAGTTAAGGAGCTGGTTCTCGCAGGCATGCTCATCGCATCACGTGATATCGTAGGCGGTATCGAATGGGTAAGATCTGATGCTTCAGATGAGAATCTTGCAAAAGCAGCAGAGAAGGAAAAGAAGAAGTTCGCAGGTACTGAGATACTTGGCAAGAAGCTTGGTATCATCGGTCTGGGCGCTATCGGTGTAAAGGTTGCCAATGCTGCCATAGCTCTTGGCATGGAAGTATACGGATATGATCCTTATCTTTCAGTAAAGGCTGCATGGGGACTCAATTCTAACGTTCATCATGTTTCCGATGTTAATGATATTTACAAGCAGTGTGATTACATCACCATCCATGTTCCTCTTCTTGATTCAACAAAGGGCATGATCAACAAGGAAGCTATCGATCAGATGAAGGAAGGTGTTATAATCCTTAACTTCGCACGTGACCTTCTTGCTGATGAGAATGCCGTTCTTGATGGTATCGCAGCAGGCAAGATCCGCAAATATGTATCTGACTTCGCTAATACTACAACAGCAGGCAAGGATGGCGTTATCCTTCTTCCTCATCTTGGAGCTTCAACTGCCGAGGCAGAAGACAACTGTGCTGTAATGGCTGTAGAAGAAATTCGCAATTTCATCGAAAACGGCAATATCATCAACTCGGTTAACTACCCTAATGTTGATTCAGGTGAATGCCAGACAGCGGCACGTATCACCATCTGCCATAAGAATCTTGCAAACATGATCACTAAGTTCACTGCTATCTTTGGCGATCAGGGAATCAATATCTCTAACATGGTCAACAAGTCAAAGGGTGATTATGCTTACACGATGATCGATACCGATTCTGTTTCTACAGACGATATCGTAAAGAAGCTTGAAGCTATCGATGACGTTATCAGAGTAAGAGTAATAAAATAAAACTTTGCTGATATGCATTAAAACCACGGGTAACTGCCCGTGGTTTTTTTTATATCGCAGAGCCGCCGTAAGGAAAAATGTCAGCTAAAGCTGACCGGCGGCTCGCGGGCGAGTAGGGTGCGATTACATCTTCCCTACTCGATTAGCAGGGGCAAAAAACTTAAGAATAATGCCTTTTATGCCGATATCATATATGGTGAATTATGCCCGGAATCGTTGTATAATATTTAAAGAATGAGCGAAGCAGCGAAGCAGCGTGGCAGCGAAGCAGCGTGGCAGCGCAGAATGGAGGATTTTATGAAAAAATCCGGATACGGCAAACTGTTCACAGTTCTTATGACGATCCTTCTGATCTTTACAGATCTGTCAGGAGGACTTGTTTCGATATGTAAGCTGCTTACGCCTATGGAAAGCGTGTATGCGGCCGATGCCAGCGCTAATTACTATATCAGATATAAGACTCGGTATGGAAACGGTACCATGGCTTCCCAGAATTGTGTTGTGGGACAGCCTGTAACGGTCAGAAACTGCGGCTTTACCCGGAGCGGATATGATTTTGAGTATTGGAGAGAGGCAAGTGCAAACGGTACCGAGATAAAGCATTATCCTTATGACAGGGTTACCAGGACGACTATGCCTGAAGGCGGTGTGGTCGAGTACGAAGCTGTCTGGAAGCTCAAGCAGAGCAATCCCGGCCCGAATCTTAATAATACAAAACGCATATTATTCTACAAAAACGTTGAAGGCGATTACACCCGTCCAAATGTACAGAACGTAAGCTACCCTAATACTGTCAATCTGGATACAAACAGCTTTGTCAGAAAAGGATATATTTTTGATTCATGGAATACGGAACCTGATGGTTCGGGAACGACATTTGATGACAGGCAGGTCCTTTATCCCAATGATTATAAAAACGGCCTGACACTTTATGCACAGTGGCTCACAGTGGAGCGCAGCATCTCATTTAACAGCGTATCTCTAAATCTCTTCCCTGACGGAAAGGCTGTTCTTGTAAGTGCTGAATTTGCACCTGAACAGGAAGTTCCCGTGATACCTGAATGGAGCAGCTCTGACGAATCCGTTGTTACAGTCAGCGGATGTGAGATAACTAAGAACTCATTGATCTTTAATGCATTAGTTACGCCGCTTTCGGAAGGAACGGCTACTATCACTGTATCGGCTTTAGGCTGCAGTGACACGCTTTCTGTTAGTGTCAATGATCCTTCGAATGATACTCCGGATCCGAATTATAATCCTAAAGCACAGGATGAGTATAACGAAGAGGATGATGATGTTTCCGATGATCTTACCAGGCGCGATCTTGCGCTTTTTGCCGGCGGAAAGATTCCTGACGGTATATGGATAGCGGGCCTTGCTCCGACATATAAATATAACGGTTCAAAGATATGTCCTGTCGTGCGTGTTTATAATCGTGATGAAAGACTTACTGAGAAAGTGGATTATCTCATAAAGTACAGGAATAATGTCTCAGCGGGGGATAAGTCATATCAGAACGGCCCTAAGATCATAATAACCATGAGAGGCAATTTCTCGGGAACAAAGATCGTTGGATTTACTATTTCGCCTGTTGATCTTTCGGAATGCGAAGTTTATGACCGTGTAAGGAATTATTCCTCCGGGGACCTTAAACTCTGCAATCCCGTAGTGACCTATAAAAAGAAGGTCCTGGTATATGGAGTTGACTATATCACCGATCAGGAACACAGGTATATGTCTGCCACACCGAAGGAAGGGACTGAAGTGCGGCTTGACGGACTCGGTAATTTTACCGGTTCGGTAAAGGCCAGGGTGACTATCTATCCCGATATCATACCTATATCAAAGGCCAAGATCAAAGTTAAGGCCAAGAATCTGATCTATGATGAAGATGAGGTGAAGCGCCTTGGCGGAATGCAGCTTGATCCCGCAAAAGGTGAGATTTCCGTAAAATATCTCAGAAAGAATCTAGTTCAGGGAAAAGATTATACACTCACATATATCAATAATGCCTCCGCAGGGAAGGCTACAGTG
>JAEEGL013040145.1_pt1 | contig 11266 bp, 11 predicted proteins | sample 9134231 | NCBI WGS metagenome assembly JAEEGL01 (sample SAMN16246548, study PRJNA631951) | gut metagenome | biome: gut microbiome; feature: rumen; material: fiber-attached | host: Bos | place: Iran: Karaj | collected 2018-10
TCATCGTCGAAAAACGACTGAATCCCGATGCTCAAACGGTTTATGCCCAAATCACGCAAAGCGTTGCAATATTCCTCGGTAATATCGTCGGGATTGCATTCAAACGAAACCTCAGCCTGTGGCCAAACAACAAAATTCTTCCGAATAACCGAAAAGATTGTCTTTAATTCTTCTACTTTCAATAACGACGGCGTTCCTCCACCAAAATACAACGTTTCAACAGGAGCCGCAACGAAATCCTTCCGCATACGCAACTCCTCACAAACAGCACTCACAAACTCCTCCCGCGTTTTCAAATTCAGACTAAAATGAAAATCGCAGTAGTAGCAAAGCTTAGCGCAATAGGGAACATGAATATATAAATGAGTAATGCTCAATGCGTAATGCGTAATTAATTTCGAGGGGTAACACTACGGGAAATAGACATAAGTATTCTTATTATTTCAGAAAGATCCTGCTGTAAACTCGTATATGCTTCTCTCGATATATATTCTGTTTCGTACAATAAATCCAACCAATATTCTGATTCGCTTGCCTCCTTAAGTGACACACTAATTTTTGAGGCAAAATCTGCTCTACTTTGCCCACGAGAAGCTTCTTTAGCATTTGCGCCAATACTTGTTCCACTCCGTAGTAATTGTTTGGAAAGAACAAACTCCTTCTTTTCAAGTGATAAAAATTGATATAACCGAATTATTCGAATGGCAAATGACTTACTTTTTACAAGAAGAATATTCTCAGAATCTTTTTTCATTTCAATTGAGCATTGAGCATTACGAATTAAACATTATGTAAGAATCTCATACCCATTTTCCGTCACCACCAGCGTGTGTTCCCACTGGGCGGAGAGTTTTTTGTCGGCAGTGATGACTGTCCAGCCGTCTTTGAGGAACTTGCATTTCCACGTACCTTCGTTTACCATTGGCTCTATGGTGAAAACCATGCCAGGAACCATCAGCACGCCGCGTTGACGGGGCTGCGCGTAGTGAACCACTTCGGGTTCGTCGTGGAATTTTTTGCCGATACCGTGTCCACACAGGTCGCGTACAATGCTGAAACCGTTGTCGTTGGCATACGGTTCAATGGCATCGCCAATATCGTTTAATCTGCCGTAAGGCTTAACTTGTTTCAGTCCAATTTCAAGACATTCTTTTGCCACATCGACCAATTTCTGGGCGTTCGGAGCCACATTGCCAATGCAATACATACGGCTACTGTCGCCGAAATAACCATCGAGAATTGTGGTACAGTCAACATTCACAATGTCGCCGTCTTTTATTATTTTATCGGGCGAAGGAATGCCGTGGCACACAACCTCGTTGATGGAGATGCAGCAACTTTTTGGGAAACCTTCGTAGTTCAGACACGCAGGAATGCCGTGGTGGTCGTAGGTAAATTCACGCACAAGATTGTCGAGATGTTCGGTGGAAACACCTTCTTTGATTTCCGACTGAACCATATCGAGCACGGCATGGTTCAACGCACCGGCAGCACGGATTTTCTCAATTTCCTCGGCAGAATATAAAATTGTCCGAGGCAGAATTCGAAAGCCTTCGCGGCGATATTTGTCGAGTTCACAATCCTGAAGCCAATGGCATTTCTTGTATTTCTTTCCGCTCCCACACCAGCAGGGGTCGTTTGGTTCTAATTTTTGCATGTCTATATTTTTTATTGAAACATCATTGCTATTTTCGAAAGCATTTTTACAAAATAATCTATTTCGTCACGGGTATTGTACAACCCGAACGACATTCTCGCAGTACCAGGAACACCGTAATAGTGCATGATAGGTTCCGTGCAGTGCGTTCCCGTTCTAATGGCGATTCCCTGTTTGTCGAGTATCATGCCGATGTCGGCACTATGTGCTCCGTCAACTTCGAACGAAATTGCTCCAGCTTTTTCGGGCGCGTTGCCTATAATCGTGACATACGGAATCTGACTGAGTTTTTCAGTCGCATACAACATCAAATCTTTTTCGTGAGAATGAATATTTTCCATACCAAGATTTGTCAAATAATTTAAAGCGACGCCAAGAGCATGGGCGCCGACGTAATTGGTAGTTCCAGCTTCAAATTTAAATGGCAAATCATTATAAATTGTTTTCTCAAGAGTGACGGTCTTTATCATATCGCCACCGCCTTGGTACGGAGGCAGTTTTTCCAGCCATTTTTCCTTGCCCCACAGCACGCCGATGCCCGTAGGAGCATAAATTTTATGTCCCGAAAAAGCAAAAAAATCGCAGTCTAATTCTTGAACATCTATCGGGAAATGCTGCACAGATTGAGCTCCGTCAATCATTATGGGGACATTGTGTCCGTGGGCAATGTCAATCATTGTTTTTATCGGATTGACCGTGCCGAGCGTATTTGAAACATGTACGACAGAAACAAATTTTGTCTTTTCAGTAAATAAATTTTTATATGCTTCAATATCGAGAACACCGTCGTGATTGAACGGAATAAACTTCAAATGCGCCTTGTGACGTTCACAGACAATCTGCCATGGAACAAGATTGGAATGATGTTCCATAGCCGAAACAATTACCTCATCACCTTCTTCCAAAAAGGCTTCGCTAAATGTCTGTGCCACAAGATTTAAAGACTCCGTTACACCCTTAGTGAAAATAATTTCATAATCGTGAGGAGCATGAATAAAAGACTGCACTGTTTTTCGTGCCGCTTCATATAAATTAGTCGAAATTTGACTCAATGTATGGATTCCTCGATGAATGTTGCTATTTGTTTTTGTATACGATTCAACAATTGCATCAATCACTGCCTGAGGCTTTTGCGTAGTGGCAGCATTGTCAAAATAAACCAAATTGTGATTGTTCACTTTTTGGCTTAAAATGGGAAAATCCTTCCGTATGGTTTCGACATCAAACATAGACTGTTTTTTTGCAAAGGTATTTAATTATTTGTTTTTGAACTATTTTTTATAGTTTTGGGCATTGTAAATTTTTTAAAATGGCTATAAAGAAAAAATCAAATCTGCGATACATCTTAGGCATTTGCGTTGCTGTCGGCTTGCTTGTTGGCGGCTATTTAGCCTTGATTATGTTCGGTGAAAATATTTACTGTAAATCGGGGCAAGAAAAAATGTACACGACCGTAGCGACAGGTTCTTCCGTTGATGATATTGCAGAGAATCTCGACTTAGTTTTTAATGTAAAACATCCGATGGGATTCCGCCTTGTGGCTAAAATACTTGATTTGGAACATCACATTTATCCAGGTTTATACGAATTGCAAAATGGCATGTCGGCGTTCGAGGCTGTTCGATTGTTCCGTTCAGGGAAACGCGCAACGGTACGGCTTTCCATCACAAATGCCCGTCATTACGAAGAAGTTCTTGAACTTGCCTCTGAAAAATTGGAAGCGAGATACGACGATTTGATTTCTCTCACCGACAATCGGCAGTTTATGGATTCCCTAGGATTCAACAAAGCAAACACCATCTGCTTGTTTCTGCCCGATACGTATGAATTTTACTGGAATACTTCGGCGCGTCAATTTTTAGAGAAAATGGCAAAAGAGTACAATAATTATTGGAATGACAAACGAAGAAGCAAAGCAAAATCAATTGGACTGACTCCGCAAAAAGTTATGACTTTGGCTTCTATTGTCGACCAAGAAACACGTCACAACGACGAAAAACCCCGTATCGCAGGAGTTTACATGAACAGACTGAACGGCACAGCAACAGGCGGCAAATTGCAAGCCGATCCGACAATAAAATTTGCCTTGAACGATTTCGAGATTAAACGAATCCGCAAAGGTCATATTGAACGGGCAAAATCGTCGCCGTATAGCACATACGAGCACGCAGGGCTTCCTCCGGGACCAATCTGCATTCCGTCGAAAGCCGCGATAGAAGCCGTTTTGAATTACGAACGAAGCAATTTTTATTATTTCTGTGCCCAACCGAATTATTCAGGCTACAGCAATTTTGCTTCGACGTTTGAACAGCATAGAAAAAACGCCGTAGAATATCAGAAATGGCTGACATCGGAGGGATTCAATTAAATTCCCAGATTTTGGATGCTTACATAAATAAAATGGTACCTTTGTAAAAAAATATTGAAATGTCAACAGCAAATACAATTTCGGAAAAAGTGGTTACAACGCACGTATTGAGTGCGATGAAACAACGCGGCGAGAAGATTTCCATGCTTACCGCCTACGACTATTCTTTGGCAAAAATATTGGACCAGGCAGGAATTGACGTGATTCTTGTAGGCGATTCCGCCTCGAACGTGATGGCGGGAAATGTTACAACGTTACCCATCACGCTTGACCAGATGATTTACCATGCCGCTTCTGTGCAACGTGCGGTAAACCGTAGTTTAATCGTCGTAGATTTGCCGTTCGGCACCTATCAAGGCGACCCGATTGAGGCATTGCACTCCGCTGTTAGAATCATGAAAGAAACAGGTTGCGGTGCCGTGAAAATGGAAGGCGGAGAGGAAATAATTGAATCCGTAAAACGAATCATCACCGCCGGCATTCCTGTAATGGGACATCTTGGACTGACCCCGCAATCAATCAATAAATTTGGCACGTATGCTGTTCGTGCTCAAGAAGAAGCAGAGGCAAGTAAACTTATTTCCGATGCTCACAAATTGGAAGAAGCAGGCTGTTTCGCCATTGTGATTGAAAAAGTTCCTGCAAAATTGGCAGGGAAAATCGCAAAAGAGGTGAAAGTGCCTATCATAGGCATTGGAGCAGGCGGAGGTGTCGACGGTCAAGTGTTAGTGCTCCACGATATGCTGGGAATCAACAAGGATTTTTCTCCGCGGTTCCTTCGTCGCTATGCAGACTTATTTTCCGTGATAACCGAAGCCACAAGAGGATATATAGCAGATGTGAAGTCGGGCGATTTCCCTAACGAGAACGAGCAATACTGATGGATTTTCAAGTATTATACGAAGACAATCACATTCTAGTCGCAAACAAGCCGAACAACATGCTTGTTCAGCCCGACACGACCGGCGATGTTGCTTTGGAAGATTTGGCGAAACAATATATTAAGGTAAAATACAACAAGCCCGGAGCTGTTTTTTTGAACGCTGTTCACAGAATTGACCGACCTGTAAGTGGCGTGGTGGTTTTTGCCCGCACGAGCAAAGCGTTGGCACGGCTCAATGAACAATTTCGTTCAAAAGAAATCAAGAAGACATACTGGGCTATTGTAAAAAATCGGCCAGAGATTGAGGCAGCCACGCTCGAAAATTATATCCGCCGCGATGCGAAGAAAAATAAATCATTCGTGTGTCAAAAAGACTCAAAAGATGCAAAGCTCGCACGACTTAGCTATAAATTGATTGCCTCGTCGGAAAACTACAATTTGCTTGAAATAGACCTACATACGGGGCGGCATCACCAAATTCGCTGTCAGTTGGCACATATAGGTTGTCCCATCAAAGGCGATTTAAAATACGGGGCGGAACGAAGCAATAAAGATGGCGGAATTTCACTTCACGCACGTTCTGTTGAATTTATTCATCCTGTCACCAAAGAACCAATAAAAATCACCGCCCCAGTGCCCGAAGACAACTTGTGGAAGGCACTTGCTCAAAGTTTATAGAATTACCTCCTGTTTTATACAAGAGGCACGCTACGTCTTTTCGTTTGCACTCGATGATTCATATTTATTAATAGGATCCTGACATTGTGCATTTCTATCTCTAAATTTATTCTTGCAACTATCTGAATTATAAGATTTTTAACTTTTTCTTTAAAAAATCTTTCAAAGAATTGCCGTTTTTCAAAAAAAATTCTACATTTGTAAGATTGTAATTTTATACGAAGTAAAAAGATTTTAAACTATGATATTGAAATTATCAAAAAGGAATTTTCTAATAGTTTGTTTCACTTTCCTTTTTTCTTGTATATCGTTTGCAAACGACGATTCGGCTGTTGAAGAAAAACCAGCATTCAATATTAATGAAACTATTTTTGGTCACATTGGCGACAATCACGATTGGCACATGTGGGATTACAACGGTCACGCTGTCGGCTTCCCATTGCCAGTGATTTTGGTGAACACGAATCCATTCTCAATCGACGTGTTCATGTCGAGCGAGTTTGAACATGGACATAAAACTGTAACAAAAGGCGACCATACATATAAAATGGTGGCAAAAGAAATGGGAGGTCAAGATATTTTCTATGTAGAAAACGGCGAAGTGACCGACAAAGGTCCGCTCGACTTCTCAATAACAAAGAATGTATTTACATTATTCCTTGTAGCAATCATTATGTTGGTAATGTTCATTGGTTGTGCACGTGCATACAAGCGTCGCCCGGGACAAGCACCAAAAGGTTTCCAAGCATGGTTGGAACCGGTGATTTTGTTCATCAAGGAAGATGTGATTGAGCCAAATCTTGGCAGACATGCCGACAAATACACACCGTATTTGTTGACTGTGTTCTTCTTCATTTGGATTTCGAACATGATGGGGTTGATTCCGTTCTTCCCAGGAAGTGCAAACTTGACGGGTAACATTGCCGTTACGTTTGTCTTGGCGGTGTTCACGTTGCTCATCACAAACTTCAGTGGAAACAAAGAATATTGGAAAGATATTTTCTGCATGCCAGGTCTGCCTTGGCCATTGATTCCAATTATGGCTGTGGTTGAGGTCATCGGTATTTTCACGAAACCGTTCGCGTTGATGATTCGTTTGTTCGCAAACATCACCGCAGGTCACATTATCGTGCTGAGTTTGACATCGCTGATTTTCATCTTCGGAACATTGGCGATTGCCCCTGTTTCGGTGTTCTTTGTAATGTTTATGGATGTACTTGAATTATTCGTTGCCGCTTTGCAGGCTTACATATTTACAATGTTGTCGGCATTGTTTATTGGTTTGGCTATGCCAGAGGGACACGAAGCATAAAAATGATTGTTTAACTTAAATAATAAATAGTATGAACGAAGTAGTTTCATTGGTACCTCTAGCAGGTATTGGAGCAGGTTTAGCAGTAATCGGTGCCGGTATCGGTATCGGTAAAATCGGTGGTTCTGCGATGGAAGCAATTGCACGTCAGCCAGAAGCTTACAGCAAAATTCAAACAGCTATGTTGATTGCTGCAGCTCTTGTAGAAGGTGTTGCATTGTTCGCAGTCGTAGTTGCATTGATTGCTAAGTAAAACCCGAAAACAGTTTGCTTTTGGGGCGGTTGGCTCCGAAAGCAGACTTTTTTGAAAACGAACAAAATTAAATTATAATAATATGGATTTAGTAACCCCTGGTATAGGTTTAGTCTTTTGGACAACAGTTACATTTTTGCTTGTCGTGTTCCTGCTTATAAAATTTGCATGGAAACCAGTACTTGGCATGATTAACGAACGTAACAAGTCGATAGAAGACGCTTTGCAGTTGGCAGAAAAAACAAAAGCGGAAATGGCGCAGCTTCAAGCCGACAATGAAAGAATTATCGCAGAAGCACGCAAAGAACGCGACAATTTGTTGAAAGAAGCCCGCGAAATGAAAGACCAAATGATTGCTCAGGCGAAAGCCGAAGCATCGGCCGAAGCAAATAAAATCATGGCTGCGGCTAAGGTCTCAATCGAAAACGAGAAAAATCAGGCTATGCAGGACTTGAAGAGCCAAGTGGCAACACTCTCTTTCGAGATTGCAGAGAAAGTCATCGGAAAAGAATTAGAAAACAAAAAAGTTTCCGATGAAATTATCGCAGAGTCAATAAAAAACCTCAAGTTCAATTAGTCGAAAAATAAAATTATATGAATCAAAGTAAAATTTCAGTTCGGTACGCAAAAGCATTCTTCGAATTCGCCAAAGAAAAGGGAATTCTTGAGAACGTGATTGCCGACGTGAAACTACTTATAAAAAGTTTGGGCGAAATTCCCGAACTGGCTGAAGTTTTCCAAAATCCGATTGTGAAACCGAGCGGCAAGAAAGCCTTCGTTTCGAGTTTGCTGAAAGGGAAAGTTTCGGAAGAAACTATTGATTTTTTGAATCTCGAAATTGAAAACGGTCGCGAGATGTACACGCAGGACATTTTGCGGAACATGCTCACTATTTACCGTAAGGAGCAAGGCATAACCGCAGTTACGCTGACTTCGGCCACACCGCTTTCGAAAGAACAGGAGAAATCGGTTGCCGACCTCGTGAAAAAAACTCGGAACACCGAAGTGGAACTTCAGACAAAAGTCGATCCGTCGTTGATGGGTGGTTTCATTCTTCGTGTAGAAGATCAACAGTACGATGCAAGTGTAAGTTCACGACTGAAACAAATTAAAAAAGAATTGATTGCAAACAAATAAGTGTAAACGTTTAAATTATGGCAGATATAAAACCAGCAGAAGTTTCGGAAATCTTAAAAAAGCAGCTTGAAGGCTACAAAACCGAAGCAGAACTTGAAGAAGTGGGAACGGTACTTTCCGTGGGCGATAGCATTGCCCGTATCCATGGTCTGACGAACGTTCAGGCAAATGAAATGATTGAGTTCTCGAATGGAACTATGGGTATTGTACTTAACCTCGAAGAGGACAACGTAGGAGCCGTGCTTCTCGGTGAATCCGACGGAATCAGCGAAGGTGACACAGTGAAGAGAACACAGAAGATTGCTTCCATTATGGTGGGAGAAGGACTTCTCGGACGTGTGGTAAATACCTTGGGAGAACCAATTGACGGTAAAGGAGAAATCACAGGAGACATGGTTGAAATGCCTCTTGAAAGAAAGGCTCCAGGTATCTTGTTCCGTCAGCCAGTAAATGAACCATTGCAGACTGGTATCAAACCTATCGACGCGATGATTCCAATCGGACGCGGACAACGTGAGTTGATTATCGGCGACCGTCAGACTGGTAAGACTGCAATCGCTATTGATACGATTATCAATCAAAAAGAATTTTACGAAAAAGGTAAACCTGTATATTGTATCTATGTTGCTGTAGGTCAAAAAGGTTCTACCGTTGCAAGTATAGCTAAGACATTGGAAGCTCACGGAGCAATGGCATACACGACAATCGTGTCGTCGACGGCTTCGGATCCAGCAGCATTACAGTACTACGCTCCGTTTGCTGGATGTGCAATCGGTGAATATTTCCGTGATACCGGCCGTCCTGCTTTGATTATCTACGATGATTTGTCAAAACAGGCAGTTGCATATCGTGAAGTGTCGTTGTTGCTTCGTCGTCCACCGGGGCGTGAAGCTTATCCAGGCGACGTGTTCTATCTGCACTCTCGTTTGCTTGAACGTGCTGCAAAAATCATTGCAAACGACGATGTGGCAAAGAATATGAACGACGTGCCTGCTTCGTTGAAAGGCAAAATCAAAGGTGGCGGTTCATTGACTGCACTTCCTATCATCGAGACACAAGAAGGCGACGTTTCGGCATACATTCCTACCAATGTGATTTCAATCACCGACGGACAGATTTATCTTGAGTCAAACTTGTTCCATGCTGGTATCCGACCTGCAATCAACGTGGGTATTTCGGTGTCGCGTGTGGGTGGTAACGCTCAGATTAAGGCAATGAAGAAAGTTGCCGGTACGCTCCGTGTGGACCAGGCTCAGTTCCGTGAATTGGAAGCATTCTCGAAATTCGGTTCGGATTTGGATGCTGCAACCATGGCTGTACTTGAAAAAGGACGTAGAAATGTTCAAATTTTGAAACAAGGACAATATTCGCCGATGAAGGTTGAACATCAGGTGGCAATTATTTATTGCGGTACGCAAGGATTGCTGTCGGATGTGCCTATCGACAAAGTTCTTGAATTTGAAAAAGAATATTTGGAATATCTTGAACTGAAACAAAAAGACACGCTTGATAAGATAGCAGGCGGCGCAATTGACGACGAAATCAAGAGCGTTTTGGCTGCGGCAGCAAAAGAAGTTTCGGCAAAATATAAAAAGTAATCCCGTATGGCAGGTATTAAAGAAATACGCAATAGAATCGCTTCTGTAGCCAGTACGCAGAAAATAACCAGTGCCATGAAGATGGTGTCGGCGGCGAAACTGCGCAAGGCTCAGCAGGCGGTATTGCAAATGAGACCGTATTCCGACAAATTGCAGGAGATCTTGCAAAATGTAAGCAACGGCCTCGAATCGAACGAAGGCAATCCGTATTCTGTTGTCCGCCCACAAAACAAAGTGCTGATAGTTGCAGTTGCATCGAACAGCGGACTTTGCGGCGGTTTCAACTCCAGCATCGGAAAAACCGTTGTGACACTCGCTCAAAACGACTATGCAGGCTGCAATGTCGATGTGTTCGCAATTGGGAAAAAAGTGGCTGATTCGATGAAAAGTAAGGGCATTGTCCCCAAAAAAGTGTTTGCCGAAATTTTCGACAAGCTCACGTATGATGAATCCACAAAAATCTCTTCGGAACTGATGGAATCCTTTGCTTCGGGTGCATACGACAAAATCGTCGTGGTTTATAATAAATTCAAAAATGCGGCAACGCAAATCATAACGACAAGTCAATATCTGCCAATAGAACAAACAGAAGCATCGACGAGTAAAAAAATCAATTACGACTACATCTTTGAACCAAACAAAGAATACATTGTAAACGAATTGATTCCTAAATCGTTACGTACACAGTTCTACAATGTTCTGTTGGAATCGTTTGCTTCGGAACATGGCGCCAGAATGACCGCAATGCATAAGGCTACAGACAACGCAAGCGAACTATTGAAAGAATTGAAAATTGAATACAACAAAGCCCGCCAGGCAGCCATTACGAACGAATTGAACGAAATAGTAAGCGGTGCCAATGCGTTGAAGGGATAAAAATCACTTGAAATATGTTTTTTAAAAGGGGCGAAGTTGTTCGCCCCTTTTTGTTGTAATAGTAATTATCAAATCTCTCTGTTTTCATAATTCCGCATTGAGCATTTCTCATTATTTCCATATCTTTGTCCTATGGAAATAGTCGTAACGTATGAGAATCCAAACAGTGAGGATTCCATTCAAGATAATATTGTGGCAGAACCGGTTGCCGAGTATAGGCCGACCGAAAAATCGCCGTATGCGGGCACGTCAATCAACAAGGCAATCAAGGATTATTACGCGTGCCCGACGAATAAGGAAAAAGTCTCCGTCCTGCAATGGATAGTGGAAAACCCTGAGTTTCAGGTGCTAAAGCGGTATTCTACAGCCGAAAATGCCGTCTATGGCTTGAACATCAGCCAGTACGACGACATTCTTCTTTCGGGCGAAATGCCCAAGAATCTTGTAATTGCCCAGAAACTTGTGGCAAACAAGTTCGATGTCTTTCTGCTGTCGAATCCCACA
>JAEEGL014296904.1_pt1 | contig 11266 bp, 9 predicted proteins | sample 9134231 | NCBI WGS metagenome assembly JAEEGL01 (sample SAMN16246548, study PRJNA631951) | gut metagenome | biome: gut microbiome; feature: rumen; material: fiber-attached | host: Bos | place: Iran: Karaj | collected 2018-10
GCCATAAAAGAAGAGGGCTTTTGCCCTCTTTTTTTGTAGCGTAGGAGGGGTTTGAGGAAAGAAGAATTATGTTGTTTTTTTACAAAAAATATGGTATAAAAGAATAAAGCCGAAGTATTGAAGGTTTATGTTATGGAAAGCAAATATGTTATATTGCAGTATGATTTAGGTAAGATCGTTGCTGAGGAGCTTCGATCCAAGTATGGAATCGATAGTTCTTCCAGTACCAGATTTCTTCGTGAAGACTTATCCAAAATTAAAGCCTTAAACATAAAAAATCCAGGAAAAGGTACTTTGGTCGGTATTGAAAATTTGCCCGAACTAAGAAGTTTATATATTGAGAGTACGGGGTTAAATGAATTTATACATCCCGATGCGAGAAAATCTATTGCTGATAATGATGTGAAGAGTATTGAGAAATGTGTCAATCTTGAAACTTTATCTATTGTCAATCAGCCCAATATTACGGATATAGATTTAAGTCATCTAACAAAATTAAGTGATGTCAATATTAGCAACAATATGAATCTTGAGCATATTTATGGTTTAGATCGATTAAGATCATTGACGTTTTTGACATGTTACGGCAATAAGTCTTTAGAAGATGTTGGGGGTTTGGATAATGCTATTATTCAAAATAAAGAAAATCTGCAAGAGATAAATTTGGATGTTTTACTCTTTCCACAAGCTATAAAATACAGTCCTTCTACCGGTACTTACAATCAAGAAGCATTTGATGTTTTGGAGAATGTAAATGGGGCAAAAATGGGACTTAGCAAAGTTAAATGGTGCGAAAATATTTGTAATTATGCGGCTGTTAAAATAGGCCATTATGAGATGTTAAAAATGCATAATAAGGCGTGTCAAATTTTAAGTGATGTATGCCCTCGTATGGCAAGTGTGCCGGATACGGTTGTCGCGGTTGAGCGATATTTGGCTCAAAATGTGAAATATGATTGGGATAGCTTTTCAAATAGCATACATACGAAATATGCTGCTCCTGATCAAAACGGCATAAGCATAAGAATGGGGCATAAACATGGGGCAAACGGAGCATATGAATGTTTGATGGATGGGTGTTGTGTATGTGAAGGATATACCAGAGGAGAGCAGTATTTGCTTGCTCTTAAGGGAATTAAAACGCGCAATGTTCTCTGTGTCGGTGAAAAAGATACAATGGGTATGGCTGACTACACAAAGAAAAACGATCGTCCGTCGGACTATCAGTTACCTAAAGACGGCTATCATAGTGTTATATATATTGATGGTTATTATGGATTATACAGTGATCCTTGTTGGAATGCTTGCAGCTATCAACAGGGAGATAAAACTTTGCCCTATAGTCTTTTAACAAAAGAAGAAATCAGCAAAGATCATACGCTTTCTTTTGAAGAAAGAATTATTGGAAGCCATCCACAAACAGTAACACGTTCTAAAATTGCAGAATCAATAGAATACAATACACTTTTTAGAAATTCTCGGACAAGTGAGGTTAATGCACAGAGGGCTGTTTTAGGGCAAAATGTGATCGGAATGGTAAGGAGTGCAGATGGAAAATCATATTAGTCAAAGTCAGGTTTATGCCGAAGTTTATTCTGTTTTATCAGCTTTGGGCGGTCAATATATTCGCAAAATTCCTGAAAATATCTTAAATACAATTGCGGATGGGCGTGATAAACAATATGAGCGAAAAATTAACGAAGACATGCCTTTGGAAGAACAAAATTTATCTAAAGAAGCAATTGCTATGTTGGCGGCTTTTAAACTTGATTATTGGTGCGAGAATGAGGAAGAAAAAAAAGCGTTAAGAGGTATTTTGAATTTAAATGATGAAAAACAATCCGGACAGTCGTTGTCAACGGATAGTAAAAAAGCATGGATTAATATGATTAAAAACAAAGTTAATCGACCGTAAAAGGTGTTTAAGGCTTGGTTGGGAAGAAAAAATAGGCCGTTCGACCAAATCGCCTGACGGTCAAGCGGAGGTTTCTGAGCTTCCTAATCCGGTGAAGACAGCGGCAAAAACTTTGAACACAACAGCTGAAATGATTAATCATATTTCTAAAATGCGCGATCAGAGAAGGCCGTAGATTTTTATAAAAAAATACTTGCAAAAGAAATTTTTTATGTTAAATATAGCTCTCGAATCGGCAATGGTGCCGATGATAACAATACACACGCAGGCCAAGGCGGCTTCTTTTTAATTAAAAAGCAAAGTCTCGCTCCGGTGCTTTAAGAAATTAAGGCCAAAAGCTTGCGGAGGTTTAACCGGAAAAGAAAAGGAATTTATATATGTCACTTCCGACTTTTACTTTGCGTCAGCTCGTTGAAGCAGGCGCGCACTTCGGACACCACGCTCGTCGTTGGAATCCGAAAATGGCTTCTTACATTTACGGTAAGAAAGACAATGTTCACATTATTAACTTGCAGAAAACTTATCCGATGCTTTACACAGCTTTGAACGCTGCTCGTGAAGTTGCGGCTAACGGCGGCAAGATTTTGTTTGTTGCCACCAAAAAGCAAGCTCAAGAAGTGATCAAAGAGAACGCACTTCGTTGCGGTCAATATTATGTTAACTATCGTTGGTTAGGCGGTATGCTTACAAACTGGAAAACAGTTCATAAGTCTATCACACGCCTCGTTAAGTTAAACGATATGTTTGAAAATAACCAAACAGAAGGTTATACCAAAAAGGAAATTTTGAACCTTAGAAAAGAACAGGAAAAGCTCGCCCTTTCATTAAACGGTATTATGAATATGGGCGGTCAGCCGGATATGCTTTTTGTGATTGATACACCAAAAGAATCACTCGCTATTAAAGAAGCTAAAAAGCTTGGCATTCCGGTTGTCGGTATTGTTGATACAAATGCCGATCCGACAGAAGTTGATTATCCTGTTCCGGGTAACGATGACGCTATCAGAGCAATTACGCTTTATTGCGAATTGATGAGTGCGGCTATCGTTGACGGTATGCAGGCTGAAATGGCAGCTCAGGGTGTTAAGGTTGAGGGAGAAGCAGAAGCCGGTGAGGCTGAAGTTAAGGCTCCTAAAAAACGCGCTCCGAGAAAAGCAAAAGCTGCTGAAGAAAAAACAGCTGAATAATTAAAAAAAAGGCGGTGGTTTTTATCGCCGCCTTTTGATGTTTAAAATTTTTATTAAAAGGAAAAATAACATGGCAGAAATTACAGCCGCTAAGGTTAAGGAATTAAGAGAAACAACCGGCGCCGGTATGCTTGATTGCAAAAAGGCTTTGGTTGAAGCAAACGGCGAAATGGAACCGGCTATTGACTGGCTTCGTAAAAAAGGTTTGGCAACAGCTGCGAAAAAAGCAAGCCGTATTGCCGCCGAAGGTTTGGTCTCTGTTAAGGTTGAAGGTAATAAAGGTGCTGTTGTTGAGGTTAACTCGGAAACAGACTTTGTTGCAAAGAACGATATTTTCCAGGAATATGTTCAAGATGCAGCAACCGTTGCTTTGTTAAGCGACGGCGATGTTGAAAAGATGAAGGCTTTCGGATGCCCGAAATGCGGAAAATCTTTCGGCGAACGTTTGACGGATATGATTGCAAAAATCGGTGAAAATATGAATTTGCGCCGTGCCGCTGTTGTTGAAGTTAAAAACGGTGTTGTCGCATCGTATGTTCATAGTGCCTTGAAGCCGAATTTGGGTAAAATCGGCGTTTTGGTTGCTTTGGAATCATCAGCTGATAAAGAAAAATTAAACGAACTCGGTAAACATATTGCAATGCACATTGCAGCATCATCTCCGCTGTTTTTGAATATTGCAAGCGTTGACCCGGCAGCTGTTGATCACGAGCGCGGTATTTATGCCGAACAGGCCAGAGCTTCGGGCAAACCTGAGAACATTATCGAAAAGATGGTTGAAGGCCGTATTCGTAAATATTACGAAGAAGTTGTTTTAGAGGAGCAGGCATACATTATGGACCCTGATAAAAAGGTTAAAGATGTTATTGCCGATGCCGCCAAAGAACTCGGCACAGAAATCAAACTTTCTTCATACGTTCGCTTCAAATTAGGCGAAGGATTGCAGAAGAAAGAGGAAGATTTTGCAGCTGAAGTGGCCGCTCAACTCAAAAAATAGCGTATAACGGCTCATCCGGAGCAAAAATTTCGGGACGGAAGTTTCCTCATGTACTTTTTTGTACACTGCGGTACTTCCGCCCTTATTTTTACTCTATCTGAACCATTCTCCGCTATTTTTACGGTAAATAATTTATATGTCTTTTTGCTTGTGTTTTTCTTTGAAAAAAAAGGCACCATAAAAGGTGCCTTAAAATTGGTGGAGCTAAGGAGGATCGAACTCCTGACCTCTTGCATGCCATTCAAGCGCTCTCCCAGCTGAGCTATAACCCCATAATAAATATTTTGTTTTCAAATTTTCTCAGCTGCTCGGTCACTCATTTTGTAACTTCGCTTCGGTCGCTTTCGCTTCCTTGCTCACAACAAAATTTCGCCGCTTGCGGTATAAAATGCCGTTATAGGCATTTTTTATCCTCGCGCCCAACTGAGCTATAACCCCACATAATACTTTTTTATTTGAGGCTCAGTTGCTCGGTCACTTGTTTTGTAAATTCGCCGCATTTGCATTCCGCTTCATTTGCTCATTAACAAAACTTCGCCGCTTGCGGTATAAAATGCCGTTATAGGCATTTTCTATCCTCGCGCCCAGCTGAGCTATAACCCCGAAAGTTGATTGAATATTATATAAAAAAAAATAAAAGTCAAATAAAAATTTGAAAATTTTGTTTAAGCTGTTAAATCGGCAAAAGGGGCCTGACAAAATTTTGAGAGCTCTTGAGGTGAAAGTTCAAGTGTTAAGCCGATTTTGCCGCCGCTGATGCAAAAAGTTTGTAATTGTTCGGCATGGCTGTCAATGAAAGTTTTGAACTGTTTTTTCATGCCGACGGGGGAACAACCGCCGTGAATGTAGCCGGTTGTGGGTAAGAGGGCTTTAAGCGGAATCATCTCAAGGCTTTTAACGCCGGCGGCGCGGGCCGCTTTTTTTAAATCAAGTTCGTGATTTGAGGGTATAACAAAAACAAAATGTTCATGCGCGGGGGTGATGGTTACAAGTGTTTTAAAGACTTCTTCGGGTGCTTTTTTTAAAAATACCGCAATTGAGCAAGCATCAACAGATGTGCCCGGATTATATTCATAGCATTTAAATAAAATGTGCGCCGTTTCTAAAATGCGCATGGCGTTTGTTTTGTTCATGATGATTGTGTAACACAAAAAAATGCGGATTGCAAAAAAAATTTGATGTGTTATCTTTGGAGGTATGAAAAATATCTTTATTTTAACAGGTGCGGGAATTTCGGCGGAATCGGGGCTCAAAACCTTTCGCGATGCAAACGGTTTGTGGGAAAACTACAGTGTTCAAGATGTGGCTTCGATTGAGGGGTTTGAGCGAAATCCGAAACTTGTGCACGAATTTTATAATATGTTGAGACCGCAGATGGATCAGGCAAAACCCAATAAGGCGCATTTGGCTATTGCCGATTTTCAAAAAAAGAATCCTGATTTGACGGTTAATGTTATTACGCAAAATGTTGATTTGTTGCACGAGAAAGCAAACACACAAAATGTTTTTCATATGCACGGGCGAATTGATGAAACGGTTTGTTTGAAATGCGGGCATGTGATGAAAACACTCGATAAAAGCTTTTTTGATGAAGCTTGCGAAAAATGCGGCGCAAAAGGTTTTTTAAAACCGAATATTGTGTTTTTCGGTGAGATGCCGATGTTTATGAATGAGATTTCGAAGATGCTTCAAACGTGTGATTTGTTTGTTGCGGTCGGAACTTCGGGAGTTGTTTATCCGGCGGCGGGTTTTGTCGCTCAGGCAAAATATTACGGCGCCAAAACTTATCTTTTTAATTTGGAACATGCCGAAAATAATTACTACTTTGATGAGCAGGTTATCGGAAGGGCGTCGGAAACTCTGCCCGATTTTTTAACAAGCGCTGTTCAAACTCTTTGATTCCATATTTTTGTAACAATCGGTTAGATAATGTGAAATGCGTTAAAAATAAGGCTTTGGTAAAAATACAGCCTTAAATATTTGCTAATTACGTATTGATTTTTCAATAAAAAGGGATGCATATAATATTTTATTTGACAATGCTCGTTTTATTTAATAAGCTTTAGAACGAATGAGGGCTTTAGGGCTTCTCGTTTTAAGAATTTGTTTTAATCTTTATAAAGAGGATATAATATGAATAAATATGTTTTATTAGCCGGTGCGGCTGTTGTTGCTTTTTCAACATCTGCAAGCGCTTTTGAAATGACACCTTATGCTGCTTTGAGAGGTTCTTGGGATTTCACAAGAAACAATATTGTTGCAACGAATCCGGGCGGTGCTCAGAAAGTTAAATTGAATGACGGCACATGGGGTGCACACGTTGCTTTGGGTGCTAAACATGGCGCATTCAGATTAGAAACAGAATATAACACAGGCAAAACTGCTCATAAAAAAATTGCTATCGGTCGTAATGGCAGAGTAAAGACAAATCTCAGAACAGAATCTATCTTGGTTAATGCATACTGGGATATCAACACATGTTCTCGTTTCACACCTTATGTCAGCGCAGGTGCAGGTTTGGCTAAATTAAACTTCCGTATGAGAACCAGTGAAGATATGGTTGGAAAATACAATCCGTCTAACTTTGCATGGCAAGTCGGTGCCGGTGTTTCATACGCTGCAACAGACAGCATTGATGTTGATTTAGGTTATCGCTATGTTGATACAGGCGCTGCTCGTATTATGAAGATGTATGAATCTGGTGCTCAAGGCGGTAGTCAAGAAGAAAAAGTCAACACAGCAAGACATGAACTTTATGCAGGTATCAGATACAACTTCTAATTTGTATCCTTGATATAAAGTTTTTTCATGAAGAAAGAGGTAGCGAAAGTTACCTCTTTTTTTTGAAAACGTTTTATCCTGCGATCTTGGACCGCATGAGTCGTAATGAAAAAAATATTTTTGTAACAATCGGTTAAACAATGTGAAAAGCCTTAGGAATAAGGCTCCAACAAAGATTTGGCTTCAAACATCGCTTCAAAATTATTGATTTTGTACTAGCATATATAACATTTTATTTGACAATACTGGTTTTATTTAATAAGCTCTAGAGCGAATGAGGGCTTTCAGGTTCTTCATTTTAAGAATTTGTTTTAATCTTTATAAAGAGGATATAATATGAATAAATATGTTTTATTAGCCGGTGCGGCTGTTGTTGCTTTTTCAACAAGCGCTAAAGCTTTAGAAGTCAGCCCGTATGCTGCTTTGAGAGGTTCTTGGGATTTCACAAGAAATAATTCTGTCATGAGTTATGGTGCTGATGGTTCTGAGAAAATAAAATTCAATGACGGCACATGGGGTGCTCATGTTGCTTTGGGTGCTAAACATGGTGCCTTCAGACTTGAGACAGAATACAACACAGGCAAAACCGCTCACAAGAAAGTTTTTGACGGTGAAATTAAAACAAACCTCAGAACAGAATCTATTTTGGTAAATGCTTACTGGGATATCAACACATGTTCTCGTTTCACACCTTATGTCAGTGCCGGTGCCGGTTTGGCTAAGTTGAACGTTCGTGTAAGAATTCCGAGCGAAGACTTTGTTCAAAAAGGCAATCCGTCTAACTTTGCATGGCAAGTCGGTGCAGGTGTTTCTTATGCCGCAACAGACAGCATTGATGTTGACTTAGGTTATCGCTATGTTGATACGGGTGCTGCTTATATCATGAAGCAGTATACTTCTCGTGGTGGTGAGAAATTCAAAATCAACACAGCAAGACATGAACTTTATGCCGGTTTAAGATACAACTTCTAATTTGTATCCTTGATATAAAGTTTTTTCATGAAAAAGGGAGAGTGCAGGATTTGCCTCTCCCTTTTAAAATGCGTATAACGGGGCATCTAAGCCCAAAATTTCAGGTCAAAGGTGTCCTCATGTAGCTTTATCTGCACTGCGGTACTTTTGCCTTTATTTTGAACTTATCTGCCCCGTTTTCCGCGTTTTAAGGTTTTTGCAGATGGCGATGGCAGGCCTGACAAAGAGAGGAAACGCTTGAGAGATGATAGAAAAAAAAGAAACGTAAATCGTTTTTTAAGAAAAAAAGATTATATTTTTTCACAACAGTGTTCGATAAATAAAGAAAGGTTATTTAAATGCCGAATAAAGAGGTCAAAACGCTCAAAGATTTAGAATCGCTTCTTGACAGAGTGCATGCGGCGCAAAGCAAATATGCGGCGTATAGTCAGGAAAAAGTTGACGCGATTTTTAAGGCGGCGGCAATTGCAGCGAACAAAGCGAGAATTGAACTTGCACAAATGGCTGTTGATGAAACGAAAATGGGCGTTGTTGAAGATAAGGTGATTAAAAATCATTTTGCAAGCGAATATATTTATAATAAGCACAAAAATGTAAAAACCTGCGGAGTGATCGCTTCAGATGAAACGGACGGGATTAAAATTGTGGCGGCGCCGCTCGGCGTTTTGGCCGGAATCGTGCCGACGACAAATCCGACTTCAACGGCCATTTTTAAGAGCTTGCTTGCACTTAAAACCCGTAACGGAATTGTTTTTTCACCGCATCCGAGAGCGAAAAAATGTACGATTGCGGCGGCAAAAATTGTTTTAGATGCTGCCGTTAAGGCGGGTGCGCCGAAAGATATTATCGGCTGGATTGATGAGCCGACGATGGAGCTTTCGGGCGCGTTGATGAGACATCCGAAAGTTCAATGCATTTTGGCGACAGGCGGGCTTTCAATGGTTAAGGCCGCGTATTCTTCCGGCACACCGGCCATCGGGGTCGGCGCGGGAAATACACCGGCGATTATTGATGAGACGGCAGATGTTCATTTGGCGGTTTCATCAATTTTGCTTTCAAAAGTTTTTGATAACGGTATGATTTGTGCTTCGGAACAATCAGTGATTGTGGTCAAAGATGTGTATGACGAAGTTAAAAAAGAATTTGAACGCAGAGGGGCATACCTTTTAAATAAAAAAGAAGCCGATAAGCTTGCAAAAATTATTTTAACGCCTAAAGGGGTCAATGCCAATATTGTCGGGCAGAGCGCCTGTAAGATTGCGGAAATTGCAGGGCTTAAAGTTCCGGCAGGCACAAAAATTTTGCTGACCGAACAGACAGATTACAGTGCGGATAATCCGTATGCGCATGAAAAATTGTCGCCGATATTGACGATGTATCAGGCTAAAAATTTTAATGAGGCGACGGATATTGCGCTTGCTTTGGTCCATTTGGGCGGGTTGGGACATACCTCTGTTTTGTATACGGATAATCGCACATCAGAAAGAATAGATTTTTATGCCAATAAAATGCCGACAGGCAGAGTTTTAATCAATACGCCTTCATCGCAGGGCGGAATCGGCGATTTATATAACTTTAAGCTTGAGCCTTCGCTGACTTTGGGTTGCGGCTCGTGGGGCGGCAATTCGGTCAGCGAAAATGTCGGTGTCAAACATTTGTTAAACTATAAAACAGTTGCAGAAAGGAGAGAAAACATGTTGTGGTTCAGAGTGCCTCCGAAAATTTATTTCAAACGCGGTGCAACCGATTTGGCTTTGCGCGAATTTGAGGGCAAAAAACGTGCGTTTATCGTAACGGACAGATTTTTGTTTGACAGCGGGGCGGTTTCGGAAATCACAGATGTGTTTGAACAAATCGGTGTCGATTATCAGATTTTCTTTGATGTTAAGCCGGATCCGACTTTGCATACCGTTAAACAAGCTCTTGAGATGGTCAGAGTTTATCGCCCGGATTTGATTGTGGCGCTCGGGGGCGGTTCGCCGATGGATGCGGCAAAGGTTATTTGGCTGATGTATGAGCAGCCGAAAACAAATTTTGAAGATCTTGCGATGCGCTTTATGGATATTCGAAAGAGAATTTGCAATGTGCCGGAACTTGGTAAAAAAGCACAGCTTGTTTGTATTCCGACAACATCGGGAACGGGTTCGGAAGTGACGCCGTTTGCGGTGATTACGGATGAAAAAACGCATATCAAATATCCTTTGGCAGATTATGCATTAACGCCTTCGATGGCGATTGTCGATCCGAATTTTGTTGATAATATGCCTAAGGGATTAACCGCTGCGGGCGGTATTGATGCGCTTGTTCATGCAATTGAGGCTTATGTTTCGACGATGGCCACAAACTATACAAATTCACTTGCCCTAGAGGCAATCAAGCAAATCTTTCGCTATTTGCCGAGCGCTTATAAGAACGGCGCGAAAGATCCGAAAGCCCGCGAAAAAATGCATAATGCGGCAACGATTGCCGGTATGGCTTTTGCAAACGCATTTTTGGGTGTTTGCCATTCAATGGCGCATAAATTGGGTGCGATGTATAATATTCCGCATGGTATTGCAAACGCGCTTTTGATTTGTCAGGTTATCGCCTATAATGCAAATGACAAACCCAATCGTCAGGCGGCTTTTCCGCAATATGAAATTCCGGAAGCTAAAAAACGCTATGCACAAATCGCCCACGTTTTGTATTTGGCAGATGAAAAAACACCGGAAGATGAGCGTGTTAAACTTTTGATTAAAGCAGTTGCAAAGCTCAAAAAAGATATCGAAATTCCGAAGTCAATCAAAGACTATGGTATCGACGAAAAAACATTTAAGAAGAATTTGGACGAACTTTCTTTGCTCGCTTTTGACGATCAATGCACGGGTGCTAATCCTATATATCCGACAGTGGAAGAGATTAAAGAGATATATATGAATGCTTTTTACGGAAAACTCGTGTAAAGCTCGTATAATGGGTAACTAATACAGACGCCTTTCTTCGCGCTTGGTCATGTACGCTTATGTACACTCCCTTCGCGCTCTGAAAGGTGTCTTATTATTTACCTCATTTTCCGAGCTTTTTTAAAAAGAGGGTGTGTTTTTCAGCTGTTTTTCATTTTAAATTTTCATTGTTTTTTTACCTTTTGCGTGCCATAAAAAAGAGATTGTTTTTATTTTGGAGAAGTAAAATAATGAAGAAAATTTTAGCATTTATTTTAACTTTTTTATATGCAGCCAATGTGTATGCGGTACTCGGATGTGAATATGATGAATACGGCAATTTGGTCAGAATAGACAGAGGCGGTGGTTCGTATTCAGAGTATATTTATGATGAAAACGGGCAAAGAACATCGCATGTAACGTATAATTCAAACGGAACAATTAAGGAACGGGCAGAATATACGTATGATAAGGACGGAAAAGCAACGGCAAA
>JAEEGL015275437.1_pt1 | contig 11266 bp, 5 predicted proteins | sample 9134231 | NCBI WGS metagenome assembly JAEEGL01 (sample SAMN16246548, study PRJNA631951) | gut metagenome | biome: gut microbiome; feature: rumen; material: fiber-attached | host: Bos | place: Iran: Karaj | collected 2018-10
ACTACATCGAAGAAAATATGCCTAACTACTATCCACGTACTCTGATGAACAACTCTTCCGCTGCGCTTATTTCTTCTGATGGAAAGACCTATCAGATTGGTAATCTGATTGCTCAGAACGTCAACCATACTGGAAACGATTACATCAATAAGACATGGCTGGAAAAAGTTGGCAAAGAGGTTCCTAAAACTATTGATGAACTGACGGATGTACTCTTTGCATTCCGTGATGGTGATCCCAATGGTAACGGCATACAGGATGAATGGGCCTTGTCAGCCGACAGCCTGACCGGTTCCACCGGCGGTATCTACACTCACTTTGCCAAATTCGGCGTGCCGCTGATTGTTGATACCTATGCTACCCCTGATGCGAATGATCAGGTCCAGTTCCATGGCTATTATCCTGGCTTCCGTGCTGCCTGTGAGTGGCTGCATATGCTGTATGATGAAGGCTTGATGGATCCCGAATCTCTGACTCAGGACTCCAATATTTGGAATACCAAGGTAAACGCTGATACTGTTGGCTACACCACATATCTGCGGCTTATCAATACTGCATGGACCACCGAAACGATTGAAAACTGGGTATCTTTGCTGCCTCCTTCCAGCGAGTATGGCGTTCAGGTTCCTCGTTTGCTGGAAGTTGCTTCTCACGGTGCTTCTCTGACCATCGCCAACGAACATGTTCCTGAGACACTGCAGTGGATCGATCGTCAGCTCGAGACCGAACGCATGATGATTTCCTACAACGGTCCTATCGATGACAATGGTCCTATTGAGAAATGTATGGAAGTCGTGGACGGCAAGTACAACATCCTGCGCGTTCCCGAGAATAATGGTTTGTATGAGATCGTTCCTGTATCGCATGCACAGTTCTTTGCTCCTGGCGATTACTATTTTGACATTTATGAGATGCCGCCTCATCGTGTAGAACGTTTCAATACCAGCAAAGAATATGAGGCAGCCGGAGTACTGGAACCCAAGTCCTATACATACCTCAAGAAGCTGGTTAAACCTTCCAATGAGGACGCTATTGAAATTCAGCGTCTGTATACTGAAATCGATAAGATGATGCGGGAAACTATTTCCAACTTTATCTCCAACGGTGTTACGGATGATAGCTGGAATACATACCTGCAGAACTGCGAGAATATCGGTGTTCAGGAGTATATTGATCTTTACCAGAAAGCCTACAACACTTATCTGGGTAAATAAGGCTGGCTATACCACATAATCAAAGCAGCCGGTTTGTAATTAAAAAGGGTGCTGCGAATAGTAGACTGTTTGCAGCACCCTTTGTTTCAAAACAGGATCATTTCTTATAAATAGAAAGGTAGGGAGATTCATGGGTGTTCTTAAACCCGAAAGCCTGTTTTACAGGCAGAATAAATTCCGCACATTGATGATCGAAGATGAGAAACAATTGGATATAATGCTGGAGTCTCCCGACAATTCTCTGTGGATAGAGGATGACCGGGGTTATTCCATGGAAAAGAAGAGTTTCCGCTCCAATGTTAAAGGAGCTGTAGAAGATACTCTTCGTGCCAGAATCAAAAGTGCAAAAGAAGCAAACACAGAAATTCTGCAGATTTCATATGACTTTTTCTTTGGCGGCAGTGTTCGCACTTTGTTCCCGGACAGTGAAAAGACAGTTCAGGCCTATAAAGTCATATATGATCTGGCAAAAGAATATGGTCTGAAATTCTCTGCGAGTATTTCCAATCCATTGGATCTGGGTGGTGGATATGTCAAGAATCATAGTGAAGTCGGTTATTCCTGGCATTATCACGAGGGAAGAATTGATGAAAACGGGTTCTATGATGTCCCCATGACAATGCAGACCCAGTGGTCAAATAATAAGGGACCTGTCCGTTTGAAACTAGATAGGATTGTTGCCTATGCATTCCATGAGGAGCGTGTAGGAAACTCATCTTATTTCTATGTAAATCCTGATGAAATATTGGATATCTCTGCAACTGCAAAACTGGAAGAGGTAGCCAGCGAAGAAACATCTAAGCGTGGTAACTGTTCCATTGCAGTACGTGTTCGCGGCAAGTGGGAGGATCATAAACCCGGTTATGACCGCGTTTTAACGGTTTTAGTTTACCGTACTCAGGAAATCGACTATTTCGCCGATGGTGCGCTGGATTATATGAAGGGCATCATTGATCTGCATGCAGATGCCGGTATCACATATCAGGGCTTCTATTCTGATGAAATGCATATCCAGTTTGACTGGGATTCCAATGTACATTTTGCATCTACTGAAGTTACCACTCGTTACCTTACGCCTAATTTGGCAAAAAGATATGCGGCTCTGTATGGAAGTGAATTTGAGGATTTCGGCAAGTATTTGGTATACTTTTCTTATCATCAGCATGATTTCTGTAAAGATCAGCGTGATCTTCCTGCTCAGCACATCATGCTGCCGGGAGAAGAGGGTGTTTATAAGACCTGGCTGTTCCGCAAACACTATTTCGAACTGCTTAATGATGTGGTAGTTGGTCTTTGTTCAGATGTTAAAAAATATACCGAAAAGAAATTCAATAATCCTGTAACTGCCCATGGTCACGCTACTTGGAAAGAATCACCTACGCTGGATAAGAACTATCCAGAAATGAAGTGGTATTCTCTGCGTCGTGATGACTTGTTCAGCCGTTATGATTATCATCCTGCCTATGTCGCCTCCTCATCAATAATTGAAGCAGTAGCAGGATGCTATGATTACTTCCGTTGGAACGATTATTTTACCGGCGGAGGTACAGATCATGCAGAACACGGCTACAGTGATCGCAACTATTATACTCAGGCGTTTGGATGTTCATTGCGTGACCTGAATGAAACCAAAGACGGTTATGCAGGGGGATGGGGTTCGCCCGAACCTATCATCGAACGTATGAATGCTGTTGGCAGAACTTACGGTAATGGCGGTTTCCGTGGCATGACCGTTGACCGTTTTGTACAGAATGCAAAATCTCGTCTTACAGATGTTCTTGCAGTATATCCTTTGGACTTAATCTACAGCGAAGAACGTTTTGGCAGCTGGATGGTTCAGTACGGATATTGCAACTACATTACGGAAATGAAGCTGCTCGAGCATGCAAAAGTAGTTGATGGTGCTCTGGAAGTTTATGGAAACCGTTATCGTGCGCTGGTATTTATGTATCAGTCTTTTGTTGGTCAAAAGACTCTGGATCTCCTTAAAGAGTTCTTGAGTCAGGGCGGCCGTGTACTTTGGATGGCCACTCCTCCTGTAAAGCAGTGGGATACCTATACAATCCCGGTGGACTGGCAGAATCTGTTTGGCGTGAAGCCCAACAGCGAATTGTATAAGGGGCAGACGGCACAGGACGAGTACATTCATTTTGCAGAATCAGTCGGTACTGCTGATATGAAGATTCCTACAGACTTTCTGCCTGACTTCGTTTATGATGTAGCGGCTGTAGATGCTGCTCCAATTGCATGGCTTGGCGAGAAGGCCGTAGGTTTTGAAAAGACATATCCCGGCGGCGGAAAGGCTGTTTATCTGGCTTTCCGTGCTCGCGATGACCAGTCGAAGTCTATGGGATCCGATATCTCCACGCTGTTTGATGTGCTCTGCTATATGGGGGCATATTCCGATGCGACCGGTGAAAAGATCAGCCGTCCTGAAGGGGCCAGGTACGTCGTTAACCGTTTTCCGAATGGTGCAGTCTCTTTAGCACCACATTATCGTACCTTTAGCGAATGCTGGCCTGGTCTGTATGGTCGTGATCCCAAGCAGGATGAGGAATACCTGCAGGGTCGCGAGTTGCCTTCCACGGAGATTTCTCTGTGCGATAAGGAGATTTTCGACACCAAGGTTTCCTATTTTGGAACCGGAACCTTGTCTTACAATCTGTGTGACGGCAAGTTGTACGGTTTCGCTGGAAACGGCGGACGTATTTTTCTGAATGGTATTTCTTATAACATCGCAGCACCGGGTTCTGACTGTGGTTTTGCTTATCTGAGCAAAGAGCATCTGGATGTGAAGAAAGCAGCAGTAGTACGTTATGCGGCTGCTGGTCGTGTAACTATTCCCAACAGCTTAAACATGACCGCACCTAAAGCTGCTGTTTGTAAGCTCAATCTGTTGGAGCCTGAGCGTGAGATACCTGTTGATGTATCTGAAGAAAATCTGTCGGTAGTGTTCGACACCGCTTCAACTGGAAAGTGGATTCTTATCTGGGAGGATTAAACGATGCGTTTAGGTGTTTGTGTAGATCCTGAACAGGCCAATTTGGCAAAAAAAGCCGGGTTTGACTATTACGAATACAAAGTCTTTGAAGTACATGATGCTTCTCCTGAAAGATTTGCCGAGATACTCTCAATACAGGAAGAAGCCGGTATTCAGTGTGAAGCAATGAACTGCATGCTTCCGCAGCGTTATCAGGTTACCGGACCTAATGCCAATCATAAGGCGATCAAAGAGTATTTGGAAAAAGCGATCCCCCGCTGTGAGCAGATGGGCTGTAAATCTATTGTTTTTGGTTCTGCCTGGTCTCGGAACATGCCGGAAGGCTTCTCCAATCGTGAACGTGCTTATGAGCAGATTATTGAGTATCTTCATATGTCAGCTGATATTTGTGGAAAGCATGGGATTACAATCGCTATTGAACCATTGGCGGCGAAGGTGACGAATATCGTTACTTTTGTTTCCGAAGGTAATTACCTGTGCAAACTGGCAGATCGGGAGAATGTCCGTCTGTTGGTAGATTTCTTCGCTGCCAGCTGTAATTATGAGAACCTGTATGCAGTACTGACCGGTTATGCTCCGGTTTTGGAACATCTGCATTTTAGTGCTGTAAACCGTCGTTATCCCCGTAGAGATGATGGCAATGATTACAGCAGTTTCTTTAACGGCGTTAAGGATTCCGGTTACGATAAACGTATCAGTATTGAAGCTTCTTACAATGGCGATCCGTATGAGGATATTGTTGAAGCTATGGAGGTATTCCGTCAGTATCTTCCGTAATGTTGCTAACCGCAGGTACACGTTTGAATGTGCCTGTGATTAAATAAATAATTGCCACCAGAAGGTGGCTGAATGGAGGTCACTATGTTTCGTTCCGTATTTTCTGACGAATTGTTTTTGGATGCCAAAGAAGCTTTGCCCATAATTAAAAGCTGGGGCTCTGAATATGTAGACTTCCGCGGCATGATCAATGGCAAAGGCATTGAATTCCAGACGGATGAGGAACTCAAAGCCCTGAAAGCGCAGTTGGATGAGTTAGGCTTGAAGGTTGGTGTACTGCAGTCGTCTTTGTGTAAGGTTCATATGCCGGACGAAGAGCGACAGAAGAAAGAAATGGAGAAACTGGAAGGTTTGATCCGTGCTTCCAAGATTCTTGGCTGTAATCAGGTGCGTGCTTTCTTCTATTGGCAGCCAGATGAAGTTGACCACGATTTGTATGGACAGCTGGCTGTTCGACCTGATCTTATGAATCCTGTAGTAGAGATGTTCAGGCCGATCATGAACCGCGCCCGTCAAGCCGGCCTGATTCTGGGCTTTGAGAATTGCGGCATTACTTGTGATGAGGTTCTGGCATTCCTGAATGCAATACAGGTACCTGAATGGGGGATGGCTTGGGATCCGACCAATGATCTCGCACTGATTGCTGAAGAAGATCGTGACGCTCATTATGTTAAGTGCCTGAAAAAGACCATCATGATGCACTGCAAGGCTATTGCGATCGTTGATGATCTTATGAAGGATAAGCGGGATCTCTCTAATCTTCGTGTGCCGTGGGATCGTGTCCTGAGAGGTGTTTATGCTACTGGAAGAAACATCCCTATTTCTGCGGAAACACATAATCCGAAGAACAGCAACTTCACTCACGTTGAGGCTACTCATAAGATTTTTGATCTGTTGGGAAAAGTTTGGCCAACCGGTGCACCCGGAAGTATCGAAGATGCAGTAAAAAAACCTGTTGAGCAGGAATATCCTCCTTGTCCTTATGTAAATGATCCTGTCCGATTCGTAGTAGTTGGTATGGGCATGGGACGTAACCGTGCGCGTTATGCTCTCAAGATTCCTGGCATTAAGTTGGTTGGTGTATGCGACATCAATCTGGCTAAGGCGAAAGATGCCGGTGAAGAACTGGGCGTTAAGTACAGCGATGATATCAATGTATTTCTTAACGACCCAGAAGTTGAGGTAATGTATGTAGTGGTTCCTACCGGTCTCCACTGTAAGATTGCAGAACAGTGCCTGAACGCTGGTAAGCATGTTCTGACTACCAAGCCTATGGATGTTAGTCTTGAAGCTTGCGATCATGCAATCCAGCTGGCCAAAGAAAAAGGACTGTTATTAGGCGTTGATTTCGATATGCGCCATACTGCACAGATGATGGAGCTGGTAGAGGCGTCTCGTCGCGGTTGGTTTGGACGGTTCCTGTCTGCCAGCATCACTCTGTACATTGATCGTAAGCAGAAATACTATGATGAGAATGGTGCATGGCGTGGTACTTGGGCACTGGACGGTGGCGGTTCTATGTGCAACCAGGGTGTTCACGAAGTAGACCGTATCCTTGAAGTTCTCGGCATGCCCAAGCGTGTTCGTGCCGGCATCAAGACTCAGATGCATTTCATTGAGACAGAAGACCTTGGTTGGTCTGAATGGGATTACGGAAACGGTCTGCTGGTTCGGTATGCCTCTACTACATCTTATCCTGTTCCAACTTGGTATGCCCGTATTGAAATCCATGGGACTGCCGGTGCTTATGTTTATACTAATGGCGGGCCTGAGGGCAATCATACATGGTGGGCACAGGATGATGGCAACTGGACAGAGACTGCACCATATCCGTTTAAGCGTCGCTGGAGATCTGGAAGTGATAACTTTGCAAACTCTGTACGTACTGGTGCACCTCTGAGCATTTCCGGTGAAGTGGGCCGTAAGTCACGTGCTATTCTTGATGCTATCTATAAGAGTGCTCGTGGCGACAGTGGATGGGTCGATGTTATTTATTAATCTCTTTACTACTAATTAGTTTTGCAGCTTGGCAATCATGCTTCATAACTCGCCCCTGGAGGCGTTGTTTACGACTTCCAGGGGCGAGTCATTACCAATTAAAATAGTAAGTACTTATTTCGTGTAAATATGTTACAATAAAAGATAGAAAATGGGATTTGTTTTATTCGGTGGAAGCAATCTGCGACAGACAGATTAATCACAGCAATTGGTCTGGATCAAGTATACAGAAAGGGGATGTTATCAAATGAAAACAATCCATGTCCGACTGGACGATCTGGGCGGTAATGCTATGCCTAAAAGCGTATTGGAGTCTGTTTATGTAAGCGATCTGGAGTTTGAACCCGATGAAAGACGGCAGCAGATTCTTTCAGACGGAACGGTAGAGTTGACCATCAGCAAAGTCCCATATATGGTACATGCCCGTATTACTATCCCCATGTATGGGAATATCTGGGTAACGGCAGATAATGAAGGTCAGGGCTATGATGGTGACTTTGTCGATTTTGTATCCGAGGCAACCAGAACCTATTTGTTTGAGGCTAAAAAACGTGCAGCCACTACCAGGCTGAGCGTAAAGACAACGGGTCACATTCTTGCTGCTGAGGAGTTTACCCATCTGGCAAACCGCGGTAAGAGCACACCGGCCAACCGTTTGTATGCGTTGTCACATGCGATCTATGCTGCGGAATTTGCCTTGTTTGAGGAAGCTCAGCAGAAGGCTTATGCCAATCCTCGCAGCGATTTGAGACTGGGCTGCAACTTTTTCCGCTATACCGATTCCAATACCCGCTATGCCAAGTTTTTCTCTGAAGCCTTTGATTTCGCTACGCTTCCTTTCTATCCCGGACGTACTGTGCCGGCAGAAGGAAAGTATACTTATGAGTTTATCGACCGTGCTCTGGAGTATCTGGACAGTAAAAGCATTACTGCCAAGGGTCATCCTCTTTGGTTTGGTCATGATAATGTAAATCCTGACTGGCTGAAGGCAAAGCCCTATAAAGAACTGCTTAAGAGCGCACGCGAGATCGCGCTGCATCATGTAAGCACTTATCGTGGACGCATAAAGGTCTGGGATGCGATGAATGAAGCACATGACTGGGCAAATTGTTTCTGCCTGAATCAGGATCAGCTCGTTGAGCTGACCCGTACGACCTGTGAGGCACTGCGGGAAGCGGATCCGGATGCGCAGTCTGTAGTCAATATCTGCCTGCCGTTTGCGGAATATGTAGCTGGACGTTATGTATGTTATGGATCTCTGCCAGAGCATCTGTGCTCTCCGCTGCATTACTTTCGTAAAATCATCGAAGCCGGGATTCCTTTTGATGTCGTGGGTATTCAGCTTTACTTCCCGGCTCGTGATATGGTTATGGTCAATCGTATGCTGAATGCATTTGCGTCTCTGGGCAAACCGATTCACATTACAGAGATGGGTGCAAACGGCGGTGCTCGCGGTATCGTAAATCAGAATTCCAATACCTGGTCGCAGATGCAGCTCTCTCATTCCGAGGGCTCCTGGCAGGGCGGTTGGAATGAGGGCAGACAGGCTGATTGGATGGAACAGTTCTATACTTTGGCAGCTTCTCGTCCTGAGATCCAGGCGCTGACCTGGTGGGATTTCATTGAGCCTTCTTTCTCCGGAAACGGAGCATTTCTGTATGAGGATGAAAACCCAAGGGAGATGTATTTCCGTCTGTTGGCGCTCAAAGAGCGTATCATTGCGCATTGATTTTTTCCTCCTGTTGGGATTCGTCCGGTTAACACCGGGCGAATCCCTTGTTTTTAAAGCAAGGTGAAACCAATCAATAAATGATTAGGGAGATATGAAAATGCTTAGTTTTGTAACAGAGCCTGCACACGAGATTCCTGTTAGAGCAGAATGCGATGTGCTGATAGTCGGTGGAGGGACTGCAGGAGTATGTGCGGCCATTGCTTCTGCAAGAAATGGGGCTAAGACAATACTCGTAGAACAATTACCCCTGCCGTCCGGAACGATGACAAATGGCGGTATTGTAGCCAATAGCTATTATTCGACCTGGACAGAGGAATGCCATGAACCTAAGAGGGTGGTTGAAGGCATTGCAAAGGAGATAATGGACCGTGTTATTGCAAAGAAGGGGTGTCCCGGAGGCATTAAAGTTGACCCTACTCAGAATGGGTACAGAAGGCCGTATATGTTTATCAGTGATCCGGAAGTTTATAAGGCCGCTGTCTGCGAGATGCTGATGGAAGCAGGAGTAAAGACATATGTGCATATGTTTTTTTCAAAGACCATTCATGATAAAACAGGAAAGCCCATGGGCGTTATCGTAGAAAGCAAATCCGGGAGAGAAGCCTTGCTTGCAAAATGCTTTGTAGACTGTTCAGGGGATGGGGATCTCGCTGTTTCCGCTGGAGCCATTTCTCACCCATTCTATCAAGAGTATAATGTTCGTCCGCTTGCCAGTATCGGTAAGGTTTTTGGAATAGCAAATGTTGATTTTGATCGTTTTCTGGGCTTTGCGGAGGAAGAAGGAATCCTCGTAGGTCTTTCACGTGAAAGGAATGAAGGGGAGATCTTTTCCGGGAAACAGACACTGACCAGAATCAGTGTAAATTTCCATAACGGGAAAACAACAGGACAGTATTTTGAGGGCATGCCCATGCGTTCTGTTACCTTTTTCTCTATTCACGAAAATACAATCGACTTTGTGAATGGCATAGGACGTCAAAACATCAATATAATCAACATCGATGAATTATCTTCTATAGAGATGGAAATGCAGATATTCATTCAACAGTTCATGGAGACATTACAGAACCATATTCCCGGATTTGAATATGCTTTTATTAAGAGCGCAGCAAATCAGATCGGTATACGGGCTTCACGTGTAATTGAAACAGATTATGTTCCTTCTATAGAAGAAATGACAAATGGTGTACGTTATGAAGATGAAATAGGCAATTATGGTCATAGTGATTATATGCCGGTTGATGAGAAAAGCATTATGCACAATCAGGGATTTTACGGCATTCCTTATCGTATGATACTGCCGAAGGGATTAGATAATGTCTTTGTAGCAGGAAGAATGGTTTCCATAAATCTGAGAAGCCACATGTCTACCAGAAATACTGTCAGCTGCATGATCCAGGGACAGGCAGCTGGCACAGCAGCAGCTTTGTGTGCAAGCAGAGGCGAAACTGCAAGAGAGCTCCCATATCCGATTCTTAGAGAAGCACTTATCAAAGGCAAGGTTCATTTTGAACCATTAGCATAAGAATGACAAAACAGGAGGCTGTTGAAGATGGAGAAATGGTGGAAGAAGCATTTCAGGATGATACAGTACAATCTTCAAGTCAAGGATACGCCTCTTATGGATCCTGAGCAGATGGCGAAAGATACAGAAGAGCTTAATGCCAACGTTGTCGTCATGAATGTGGGAGGCATTTATGCATGGTATCCAACAAAAGTCCCTTTTCACTACATAAATGAATATCTTCCAGAAGGCAGAGATTTAATCAAAGAACTTATTGAAGCCATGCATGCACGTGGAATTCGTTTTGTTGCAAGGTTTGATTTTAATATGGCAATGGATGATATCTATTTAAGAAGACCGTGGTGGTTTGTTGCAAATCCGGACAAGTCACCTTCTTTAGCAGCACCTGAAAGAATGGGCGGATGGTCTCAGCTTCTTCGAACATGTTCAAATTCTGGTTATCGAAACGAGGAGGTTGCTGTCCCTGTTCTCCAGGAGGTCCTGCGAAACTATGATGTTGATGGTATCTTCCTGAACTCTCCGGCAGCGCATATCTGCTATTGTGAAAACTGTCAAAAGAAGTATTATAAAACATATGGTACTCGCATTCCTGAAGACAGCAAGACGATTGCTCCGGATTGGAAGGATTACTGTATGAAAGAAAACATGGATGTCCTATATAAGGGCATCAAAGAGATTCGTGAAGATGTGCCTTTCATGTTGTATTACTTTCCGTATCAATGGTCTTACAAGGAAATTGCCCACAATCAACGTGACAACATATACAAGTGTTATGAAGCAGCCGACGTCATTCTAACAGAAGGTCAAAATGTCCTTTCCGCAGGTATTAATGCTCTTCGTGAAACGGCATATCCATTAATGGCGGTTAAAGCAGGTCAGCTTTCTGATGAATCAATCCCGCCTCTTGGTATGATTCATTCTTGTCCTGGGTTAGATTGGCGCCATGTTGGCCTTCCTGCCGCGGAATTTATGCCATGGATGTGTCAGATACCTGCATTTGGAGGGAATCTATGGTCTCT
>JAEEGL015470065.1_pt1 | contig 11266 bp, 31 predicted proteins | sample 9134231 | NCBI WGS metagenome assembly JAEEGL01 (sample SAMN16246548, study PRJNA631951) | gut metagenome | biome: gut microbiome; feature: rumen; material: fiber-attached | host: Bos | place: Iran: Karaj | collected 2018-10
ACTTTTCTCCAAATTCTTTCTTAAAAATTCGCAAATATCATAGGCAAGCGTGAGACTTTTCTCCTTTTCCCACTCTGCCACCATTGCTCTTAGTTGTTCTAATTTTGTCATAGCTTACCTCCTTTAGGTTTTTAGTTGCCCCACTAGGCAGGGGCTCGCCGTTTATTAGAATGGTAAATCGACGTCAGTTAAGTCGACTTCTTCCGCACCAGACATCGGCTCATCTTTCTTGTCGTTGTCACGACGCATAGCGACCGAGCGGTTAGTAAACTCTGCACGAGCGTACTTACCTTCAGTATAAACTTCGATTTCGACCTCAGGCTTTTTAGCGAGTAAGGTTTCAAAGCCCTTCGCATATGCCTTAGCCGCATACTCAAAGTCATCCTTTGCCTCGGCTAGTTCGCAGCATTTCTTCGCCTTCTCTTCGGTAGCACCGAGAGCTACGAACAAATCTTTCATATGCTTAATACGCCAGCCAGCCTTATCTTTAACCATCCAGTGGTCAGCGGTTGGGAACTGAAAGTTGTCAGTGTCTTCAAAGTGGAACTTAACAACTTTGTTTCCCTTAGTGCCAGCGTCCTTGATTTCCACGCCGTCACACTTTACTTTATATACGCCATCTTCAGCGTAGTCTTTGTATTGCGAGCCATACTGCTCTTCAATATCATCCCAGTTAATACCTGCCATAACTATTTCTCCTTCTTTGGCTTTAAGATTTCATTAATATCTACCTCATCGATATCGACTTCGCCAGTCTTACCGAGGCGGTTCTTGGCTAACGCAACGTTATCGCTTTCGAGCACCAACTTGCGTTTGCCTTCGGCATCCTTCTTAAGGTAGAAGACGTTATCACACCACTCTACAAATACGTTCATGGTATTCACGTCGATCTTCGGACTAATCTGCTCAACATCCACGCCATCAGCATCCATAATGTGCTTCTTGTCAGCATGGGCGATGAGGCAAATGCCGTAGCCCTTTTTATTCAATGCCACTAAAGTAGGCAACAACTTTGTACGGATATGGTTTTCAAGCACTTGCTTACCATTACCGTAGCCACCGTTAGAACGGTTGAGTGTTTCCTCGAGGTTGCGGGAGTCAATGCCAGCAGCCTGTTCTACCACCTTACGCACCATCCAGTCGGTCGAGTCGATAACTAGCGTATCGAACTGACGCTCCTTCGCATGGTACAAGTCGGCGAGGTCTTCGTAGAACTTCTTTAAGTCTTGGTATTGTTTGGTGCGTTTGACGCCAAGGTAATTCAAGCCTCCCTCGAAGTCCATAAACAATGGGTTCTTGAGCTTCGATGCTAGCGTAGATTTGCCTACGCCGCTGAGACCATAGATCATTACCTTTGGTGCAGTCAATGTGACACCTTCGACAATGTCTAAACTCATCCGAGTCCTTTCCAAATTGTATTGTTATTGTTGATAGTTTGCCCCCTACCTTCATTCTACCACATACATTCGACCTTGTACATGGAGCAGATGGGTGGTATATGGAAACAAGATTTTGACATAGAATTCACGAGGTATTCATGAATGAAAAGTCTCTTAGCGTAAAAGTGAAGGTAATACTTATGCGTGAAATGCATACTACGCTACACCCATCTGCTTTCACTTGTGAGGAGCAACCACGCTCTTTAACGCCTGACATGGCACGAAGGCATTTTGTTTAACGGAATAGACCTTTTGGTTTTGTGTTGTCCGCGATAAGCGAGACTTTCTCGAGAATCTTATTCAAGACCTCGATAACGATTTCAGCTTGGGCTTCCGTAAAGTTAATTTCAACCGAAGCCCTCGCAGCCTCTGCGATTTGCTCCACAATTTTCTCCCCCTCAGTTTTCTCAGGAAAATATTTCTGTGGGTTGTTCTTCTGATTCACAACCTGGCGATATTCCTCAAGCGTCTCTGACGCTTTAATGCGATGGAAGGTTGATGGGCTGATACCCAAGGCACGCTGAATTTCTCTGCCAGACAAGCCTGTGTTGATTAAAGTTTTTACTGCATTAAAATTATGCTGGTCTATCTTATGATAGGTTCTGACTTTCTTAGCCATTTCTTTTCTCCAATTAGATTAATATTACATTCACTTTTGTTTGTTTATACTACTTATGTACCATACTATTTATTGCTTTGTCAATTCCTCCTCCAATTTCTTGCACCAGTTCTTCTCCGAAAAGTCTGACTTGCTTTTCAAGCAAGCGTAGATGTCATCTTCGATAGTTCCCACCGACTTTAGGTAGTAGAAGAACATCGGCTTAGTTTGTCCGATACGCTTAATGCGACCGCGTGCCTGTAATGATGTGCTATATGAATAATTCGGCGATACCGAGCACCAGTAGTGCATGAACTGCAAGTTCAATGCCTCGCCACCACTAGCGTAGTGAGCGACTACGATGTCGTATTTGCCTATCGTATCAGGGGTAGGTATCTCATGGTGCTTGCCATCAATACGCCATACCCTTGCCCCCTTCGGTAAAACTTTCTTCGCTATGTTGCAGACCACCTCTTCCTCTTCAATGTAATTACAGAAGAAGACGCAGTTATCTCCCAGCCCCTCGAGGAACTCAGCGATCCAGTCTTGCTTCTCCTTAGTGAAGCAAATCTGTCTGAGGTAATGGCACAAGCCCATAGTAGTCTCTATGAACTCGCCATCTGCTTTCGTGCGTGTCTTGCGTGTTTTGGCGTACTGCTTAGGGGCTTCGAACTCAACCACCTTGTGGGTCTCCTTCGGCAGCTCTCTGAACATCTGCGAGGCATCAGGCGTAGTAATGATGTCATCCCACATACGCTTCAACTCATCCACCCTTACATAGTGGTGTATCTCAGGGAAGCCACGGAAGGTCTGGACCACAGCAAAGTTGTTCATGAAGTCCGTCTTATTCTTAACCTTCCCGCATACCGTTAGGTAGGTGATAAAGTCTTTCCAGTCATCCCCAGGGGTAGCCGTATAGCCAGTCCATACTGGGCAATGGATGCAGATGCGTCTGAACGCATAGCCCATACCTGTCGTATAACCTTTGCACTTCTGCACCTCATCAAACGCGAAGGCGTAGTCTTCTAGGTGGTTAAGTTTCAAGTTTAGTGAGAACTTGTCTGCCTTATGCCACGATATAACATCAAAACTTTCGAGACTGTCGAGCCACTCCTGCCCACACCACAGCAATGCCTCTTTCTCCATATCGCCAGACTTGGACTTGGTAGCTGTCGTAATAATCACGACACGCTTCTTCCCAGTATCTCGCAACCATCTGAACATCACAGCAGTCTTACCTGCACCTGTCGGCAACAGGCAGATGTGCTTGCCAGCGTCCAGATCGGCAACAGCACGCTCCTGAAACTTATATAGATTAGGCATAATACTGACTCTTAATGCGTACTTTCTTCTCTAAGATAGCACGAATATCACCTGAGCTTTTTGCATTGTATAACTCTTCGCACAACTCCTGCATGGCTTGCTCTTTGCGAGCCTCACGGCGTTTGCGATTACCGATAACATTATCAGCAATACGCTTCTTACGGAACTCTTCGTCGTTGTGATAGCGTTTGAGTAGGCTCTTCGTATTCACCTTAGTGCGTGCCTTACGACGGCACTCTTCGGAACAAAAGCCACTCACGCGACCAGCCGTTTTCTCCGCCTCAAATTCTTTCCCACAGATTTTACATTTAACTAGCATTGTCCGTTCCTTTCTCTTATTTCATCTAGTATATACTTTTGGTCTGAGACCATATCTTGGATACACTCATCCTCGAAGTCAGCAAGCGTATCCACCAACCAGTCCCTCGCATAATACAGTATTTTACTGTACTCCTCATCGGTCAGGTCAAGGTGCTGGTCTTCAATATAGTCCATGAGGTTTCCCTCACAGGCTTGCTCACAGAGGTCTTCAAAGTTTTCAAAGTACCATTCGGTATGTCCCTCGTCATCTTCCCCTGCTTCGTATTCAGCGTTGGCACGCAACCAACTGCGTAAGTTCTCCATGTGTAAAGTCTTCGCATAAATATGCTCGCCAATACGCTTGATGTCTTCTTGTTGCACAGCGTCATAAAACGCTTTGTCGTACTTATGTGGCTCAGGCATGAGGTCATCAATGCCCTCTTCGATCGCCAACAAATCTTTAATCTTGCTCATTTTTCTTCTCCAATTTATCTATCTCACGCTGAATTGCCGCAAGCTCTTTGTACTTACCAGAAAATACTTCCGTAAATTGTGGAATGCTTGCGTATTTTGTTTTGTCGGTTTCTGGGAGTATTGTTAATTTATCGTCGTCCAGCATCTCAATATATAACGCCCCTTTCGAAAGCAAGCTTACAACGGTCTCATAAACTCGCTCCCCTGTCATCTCTTGTTTTACGCCATTCTTGTCCTTATACTTTACATGACGCAGATAGCTCTGCCTTGAATAGCCATAAATCAAAAGCCCAACTATGATATCTTGTGGGTTCGTAATTGTGTTATTAATCTTGCTCATTGCTTTTCTCCTTAGTCTTATCAATAAACTGCTGTGCCTCTTGGCAGAAATCGTCAAACATATCTTGGCACAACTCCAAATGTTCTTGGAGGTGGCGAGGCTGGGCAGGGGCAGGAGAAGATGATAGTGAAGTTTTCACCATATCTAGGAGGGCGTTCTGCACCTCAGCCTGTCGCTTCCCAAACTTAGTGATGTGGTTTTCAAGGCTATCAAAACTCCAATGCTCTTCGCCATCTCCCCAACCATTCTCATCTAGGGGTTCATTACCCACCTCAATGTCGCAATGCCACTCGCCCTGCCCGTCTCGGTTTTGGTCGCTCGCATAGATATAGTAATGCTCATAGCGTTTGATGTCGTTTAATAGTCGGCGAAGGTCTGATACCTTCATCGTAATATACTTGTCTTCCATGCTTTTCTCCTTAAAACTCTGCCGTGAGAAGGCACTCGCCTTCCGTTAAAATAGTATTATAGATAACCAAACCCAACTGCACACGGCTCGCAGCCAGTTCTTTCTCGCTACTGATAGGGTACATGGTCGGCTTGCCTTCCCCCATATAATAGCCACACGCACTATGCCCCATTGCATCTTTCGGTGGTTCTTGCTCGGTCAAGTAATACTTGGCTAAGTCTTCCCACACATACTCGCCCTCTTTCTCGCACTCATACTTGCGTTCTTCTTTCGGCACGCCCAGTATATCGTACTGCTCATCTAGGTGCTTCTTAATGCTCTCAGCATCATCGCTTTCAAAGTCGGCATAACTCTCGCTATACCCACTCTCTTCGTCCCACTCATCATCAGGCTCTATCTCGTCCATATGATAAATGGTCTTCGGGTCATCGCTTGGTTGCACAGCAAACCAAAACTTGCCCTCTTTACCTGTTTGTGTATTGTAATATCTACCCATTGCTTTTCTCCTTTATGGTATTTAGTTTATAGTTCCCCTCTGATTTAATACTAGCACACTTGCTAATCATTGTCAATACTATTCTTCGTCCATCTCCTTATATAATTTATTACGCAAATCGCACAACTCATTTGGCATATAGCCATAGATGTTATGACCTTCCCAAATCAGTCGTGCCTTAGCCATCACACTTTCACGACCATCAATGATGGCTTCAATTACCATACGCTCGGTATGCCAGTTCTCATCAGTCAGATGGTCTAAAAATTGCGACACGGTCATCTTATCAATTTCGATCGCCGAGTTATCCCAGTATCCCATTACTCTTCTCCTTTCGTATTATCTACATCAACATCTTCGGCATTGCGGACAAACCAATACTCTTCGTCCTTAGCCAACTCTTTGGCTCGCTCGGCTTCAATTCCATAAGCCTCAAAGATGTCTGCTATTTCTTCATGTGGCATATCTAGTGGGTTGTTATCACTCTCCACCAGTAGCGTATCAACGCTCTGCCATGTATCATCTAATGCGTATGTTATTGCGTACTTCATTTCTTCTCCTTTCTTAATTGCTTAACACACTCATAACATAAGGCACAATAATCTTCATCTTCTGCCATAATGTTATCAATTAAATCTTGGTCGTATTCAGGGTCAAGATATTCAACCCAACACAACTCTTCGCTAGGGTACAACGCCCCACACTTGTCGCAGATGTTGAACTCTATCGGCATTAATACATCATCTATTGCTTCTATCGGTTCATCTCCCTCGTACTCTGCACAACTAATCTCTAAGTTAAGGTCATCAAAATAACCTATGCTGTTATGCCTTACTCGGCTCTGCAACTCTTCTATCTTCTCCTGTCGTGTCATTTTCTCATCTCCTCTAAAATATTATCTGCTTTCTCAATAATCTCAGCACCAATGGCTGGGTGTATCTTAGCCGTCAATGGGTTGCTCAAACCCTTTGCTAGCGTTTTAATATCGTTTAACTCGCCAATAATATAATCGGCTAATACTTGGTCGGTCATAGTTCAATTACATCTCCATCTTCGGTTATTACATTATGCCCCTGAAACTCCAAACGATACCACTCTTCGCCCTCTTGCCCACAGTCTTTACACTTGTATGGGTAGTAGCATAACTCATCGGTGTATCTAATTGCTTGATAGTCTAGGTTAAAGCCACCACACTTTGGGCAGTAGCCCTGCTTGTTCATATAATCTTCTTTATTCATCTTCTTCCTCTTCTTTCTTATTAGCGTTTAATACTATTTCTACATCTCTAATCAGGTCATTGATATCACCATAGCGACAACTGCCACCATCATTAACATCTTTGATGTCATCAGCGAACCATAGCGACTGCAATTCCCAGTCAATTACTAGATATCTGCTCATACATATTCTCCTGTGATTAACCACTTAACAAACTCTTCTTCATCATCTTGATTACGACTAAACTCAATATCATCTTCCGACCAGTCTTCATAACCCTTAACATTACGGAAGAACTCCACGAACTTAGCCCACACTCTTTCATCTTCCATCTTTAACATCGCTCACTCCCATCTGTCGCTAGGTTTGCACCTGCCATCAAGTCCATCATGATATTCACATAGCGTTCTTTCTCTGCCCCCTCACTACACGAGGCACACTCAAAGAAATACTTAACGGCTTCGGCTCGGTCTTCCCACTTATCAATATGCCCATAGCATATGGTCGTGATATCTTCCTTAGATTTCTTTGTAGGTTTTTTGCTGTTTGCCATCTCTAAACTCCTTCATATTAATTACTTCTCTTTCCAAAATGCGTGCTTCCCACCACTCCATGAGGTTGTCATCATCATCTACATACACATAGCAACCCCACATACTATTCTCTTCGCTTCCATGTTTAATAGTTCCCCCTTTGATATAGTCTGCCATCTGCTCGGCTTGATAGTCGGCATAGGCTTTTGCTTCTTCTAGTGTGTTGAACACATTAGCGTCGCTGTCCATGCAGTCCAAATCCCAACGCTCCAACACTAGATATTTAGTTTCGTGCTTCATCTTCTTCCTTTCTCATCTTAATGTCATTGTGCATGATGGTGGTATATTCATCTCCGTAGTCAAGTAGCCACATGATATCATCTACAAGTGTGGTGTCCTCGCCAAACTTGTTATCAACCTCGTCCATCAAATCTTCCCTATCTCCGTTCCACTCTAAGATAACTTTCATTACTTTTCTCCTTTCTCTTTGTTAATCTCAACTTGTCGCTTGATATACTCATGCAACATGATAGGGTCAAGGCAACAATACCACTCAGAGTTCCTGATATCATCAGCCACAGCATACATATCTTGCTCTGATAGTTCCCACTTATTGCTATCTAGCCCACCAAATATTTGTCGCTTGTCATAATCGTCAAGCCCATTGACATAGTTTTCCACATCTTCTTTCAGATATTCCAACTCTTGTTGCCAATACAACTCATGTTGATGACTAGCCAACTCTTCGGCTAAGGCATCAATACTCCACGATGGGTCTTCGGCTTCACTCTCGCCAAAGTTCTTCGCCACCCATTTATAAATAATATTCTTAAACATCTCTTTATAGTCCATAACTTTCTCCTTTTAATACTCAATAGTTTCAATAAATCTTGTAGGTATCACACTATACCCACCAAAATTATCTAACTCTTTTAATAGGTCATCATAAGTCCAGTTATCTCTGTTCCATAACTCGCTTACCTTTTCCCTAACTGCTTTCATATCAACCTCGTTATCAAAGATAACAAGGTCGGTAAAAGCCCCATCACTCATATCTTTTAACACCAATAATTTTTCTCTCGTAATCATAGTCATCTCCTTTAATTAATCTCCACTACTTTAATGTGATATGCTAATAGATTTTTAGTTAGCAATTCAATTTCATCTCCATCAGTACGCAATACGGCTGTGCTTAACTTGCCTTCATCAGTTCCTTCAACTGCTTCTAGGCAATAATACTCAGCACCACCATCAGTCTTGTGATAATACAATTTCATCTTCTTACCTTTCTGTTATTAATTTACTTTCTGCTTTACCAAACATCATCTTTTGGCATTTCATACACATACCAGTCTTGATGAACTCACGCTCGGTGGGGTTCAACTCAGGAAACAACTCTTGTACAAGTCCATCTCCCATATGATATTGTGATAACTTTTCACTTTGTTCTTCGGTCAATTTAATGTAGCCACCTTTGCCACATAAATCACAATGGTTATACATCTTCATTACTCGTCTTCTCCTAACAATTCAAAATCTTCATTATATAGTTCCACCCCTAACTCATGGGCAATATCGTTCCATGCCCACTCTTTGCCAGCGTTAAAATAATATTCGTTTCTATACTTGCGTTCATCTCCTTTCTGCTTATCTATAATTTCACGCAATGCTTCTTGTTCTTCCTTATAATGCTTTCGTATAATCTTAGCCAATTCACTCTGCTTCATAAAACTCCCTTTCGCTTTTGTCGTTAGCCTTAATGCTTAACACATATTCCACGCCATCAATAACTATTGCTATCTTCGGCTCGCCATCATCTTGCCAGTCATTAGCCACACACATATCTTCTGCCATGCTTGGCTCAAATTGTTCTTGTTCATCATTATCTGCTAACTTGTCGTATATCATGTCCATTAATTTATACTTGTCCATCTTAAATCTCCAACTGGTTTAATACATCTAACACATACTCTAACGCTTCGCCATCTGTATAACCGTCATCACAAACTTCTTCACAGTTGCTCAAAAAGTCATACACACTAGCGTAATCTCTTCGGTCATACTCTAACCCACTCTCGTTCAAGTCTTGTTCAATTAAACTTGCCTTATCTTGTGGTGCGTAATAATATGTAGTGCCACCCACACCATCATATTCAACAAAAACTGCTATCTTCATCTTATCTCTCCTTAAAATACTCAATAAACTCTTCTAAATACTTTTCAATAAAGTCCATAGCGTTGCTAAAAGTCGTGATATCATCTTCGCTATAATCTTCCCTTTTCCACATTTTGTTTTCCAGTTTTACAAGGTCATTAAAAATCTCCTTACCTATCTCCGTCTTCGTCTTCATCTTCTTTCTCCTTATCTTTCTTCATGCGTTCCAGTTCTTCGCTAACATCAGAGTATAACATCTCCGTTATCTCGTCCCACAATGGTTCTTTACCCCACTCAATAAAGCCATTTTGTAAAGCGTGTGCCACAATATATGCTTGGTCGGTGTAGTAAATTAAACCATCATCAATGGCTTGCCAAATCAATTCGGTTTCATCTACATCATCATCTACATACTGGACGCTATCAAAAGCCCTTTCGGCTAGACTTTCAATTAACTCTTCATAATACATATTGATATTACTTTCTACTGCCATAATTTTCCTTTCACTTTTACTTTATAATTCCATCTTATCACACTTAATATTAATTGTCAATACTATTTACTCCATAAGTTATAATAAACTTTACATTTTTAATCGTGTCGGTATCATAGCCACCACCTGCCACTAGTGCCAAATCATGCTTGATATAACTATCAATAGCGTCTTTACACCAAAAACAGTCTGTGTCTATGTGGTATATATCGCAAAACTCAAACTCATTATTGCGTTCTTCTTCGTCAATATATTTTAAGTCTGGGTGGTTTTTCTTTACCTTATACTTAATTACACCCTTAACATTTATAATTGCCATGTTGTACCCTTCACTTTTATTATGTTTATACTCTTAGTCTAGCACACTTGATATTAATTGTCAAGCATATTCATCAGACTATCTAAATCAGCCATTAACGCTTTACGATTATCAGCCATCTTAACTAGCGTGTTTTTATCCACGATAGTTTTTAAGCCTAAATCAGCCTTAATAATATCTTTATTAATATCTTGATATTCAAGATATAGACTATCAGCCCATTTACTTAATGCTAGATAGCAAAGCCGTTTTTGCTCTTGATTTAGCATTTTTTATACCCTTTTTGCGATTATTAATAACATTAAAGCCGTTTATAGTTATCGCATTACCATAAACGGCTTAGCACGCTATTAATACACTTATCACTCTGTTAAAATACCTTAAACACTTAGCCACGCTTGCGACGCTATATATGCTTTTTCAGTTCTAAACTCACAAAATGTGAGAAGCCCTTATGCCATCTATGGCACACCGCCCGCTACTTCCATTGACTGCTTTGTCATCAAAAACTTGATGTTTTGTCAGTTGAGGTATTCAACGATATCTTTCATCTTCCGTATCAATTTTTCAAATTGATACCAAAATTACTACATACCGTCTAGGTGTTCCATCGCAATTCTAGCCCGTTCAGACTATACTATGCTTATGTATAAATTGTAGTTTAATCTTTTTAAGTCTGATTATTGACTATGTTCTGATAAATTAATATTAATTAACTTATCTATCTTAATTGTATCACACTCAATTAATATTGTCAATATGTTTTCATAGCATTTTATAAAAAAACTTATGTTTTTATTAAAGCCATATATATAATGATTTAATGCTTAAAAAAACTTAAACGCTTTATATATTGATTTATTGATTTTGTGCTTTTTAATTAATCTAGATATGTTATGTATTAACTTATCTTGATTTAAGTATAGCACACTTAATTAATAATTGCAATACTATTTTACTATTGATTTTAAGATTTTTTATGTTATAATATTATGGCTTATGTCTAGCGTTATAGCTAAAACATATTATTATAGAAATGTCAAAAAACGCCTATATTTTGGTATATAGTGTTTATAGATAATATAATATTAGCATTTTGTCAAGTATCATAAGCATAAGCATAAGCATAAGCACCAATAAAGCATAAGCGAATATATACATACGCACG
>JAEEGL015624882.1_pt1 | contig 11266 bp, 5 predicted proteins | sample 9134231 | NCBI WGS metagenome assembly JAEEGL01 (sample SAMN16246548, study PRJNA631951) | gut metagenome | biome: gut microbiome; feature: rumen; material: fiber-attached | host: Bos | place: Iran: Karaj | collected 2018-10
AAAAACATTGAACGGCCAAGTGTAGGACGGGAACATTTCCTGATACATGCTCGGGTCTAGGTCGTAACGATTCGTTCCGTATGGAACCGTATCCACGCATACCATATTGTCAACATCAGGTGATTCGTATATTTTGTAATAGTCGAATATTATCCCCTCATACTCATTCCACCTTAAGTTTCCATCAGCATCTATTTCAGCAAAAATATTCCGATGGGGTTCGCTTCTCCGTGTTTCGGCACCACAATCATCCACAGCGCTTACGCAATAAGCCCTTGCATCATACGAAGGATTAGAATTTTCATCCACCCAAATCCGACTCTGTCTCGCTCCAATGTTTGCCATAAACACGAAAATACCATCATCGTTCTCCCTATAAATGTTATATGAATCTAGATGTCGCGAATTAATTTCATTCCAAGATATTTTCACTCGGTTTTCTGGTGTTACAGTCATATATGAGACACTCGGAATTTCATCAATATTGTCGCTCTCGCCAACTAATATAGGTTCTGAAAAATAATGACAATCATACTCATCCGTCACTTCTACATAATAATATCCAGGTGTCACAACCATAGTCATCTGCGATGTTTCTCCGTTCGACCACAAATACGATTCATAGCCGCCCGCATATAAAAGTATCGCACCCTGATTGCACGGTTCCATGTTTTCGGTAGCATATACCTGTGGCACTTGCGGACTATATAACACAAGATGCAATGTCACAACGCTGTCGCAATAAGTACCACTTGTTAAATGCTGCACATAATCTCCACTCGATGTGTATTCCTGTCCATTCCATATATAACGGCAAGCGTGAATATTTTTGTAAACCTCGGTTTCAATAGGTTCGGCAAACCGAAGTGAAAGCAGAACTATACTGTCGCAACCGTTTATGGTGCGCAGAACCTGTATGTAATTTCCCTCCTCAGTATATATATAGCCATTCATTTCATAACTAAACCCACAAGCAATGACAGTTGTATCAACAATTTCTGGCTCTCCCACAATAAGGTTCAATGTCACAATGCTGTCGCATCCGGCAAATCCTTGATACTGACGCGTGTATGTTCCGCTTTCTGAGAAAACCTCATCGTTCCAAGAATACTCACCACAATTTCTTACTGTTATTATAGTATCGGTTGTATGTCCTAAAGTCAGATGAAGCATTTCTTCGCTACCGCAAACTGCACTAACCAAATAATCACCACTTTCATGGTAAACGACACCATTGTATTCTACACTGTCGCATTCGGTAATGAAAGTTTCCTCTAAATGCGGTTCGCAGAAGAGTATTGAGAATGTAGTATCGTATGTACAGCCATAATTGTTTGTAACCGAAAGAGTATATGATTGCAACCCCGGCTCACTGCCACTTACCGCTATTGTTGACGAACCATTCTGACCAGAAATTATGCCCTGCCCGTTCCAAGCGAAATCGTCTTCCTCAAAAACTGGCGTCCAATTAGCGCTATCAATTGGAATTTCCGAATCGAACTGGATGGAAAACGAGAAAACATAGCCATCATCGGCACCCATGTGATCATAAATATGCAAAGACCAAACGCCATTCATCGGACACCCTACTAAACTTGACCAATCTCCTGTTGTCAAATAATTACCTTCAGGAATATAAGGGTGGTTGGAGTACGCATGCCCAGCATTATCTACATACGAATGCGAAGGAGAATTTGATGCCTGAGCCTCCATGGTTAGTGAGGCATCGTGCGTCCAGCAATACTGGTAAGGTTCTCCCGACATACACATTTCATCATAATCATTAGGCTCCCCTAAGAATTGATTATTACAATATGAATTCCTATATCCATTGATAATATCCATCCTGTTACCGCTCGGACAGGTAATCCACATTTCGAGGTCGCCCAAATATGAATGTTCCATTTCCATACATATCGATTCAATATCATTAGGACTGCTTATAACAGCATCATCTGGAAATCTATGCACAATGTTGCTAAAAATGGCTTCACCTTCGTTCTCAATACAACCGTATGCAGAGCCAAAATCAAGTAAATTATAATAGAAATTACCATCCATCGACACATCCCCAGAAATAAGCAAAGTATCGTACACGCTTGCATTTTCGGGGATTCCCGACAAAGTAACCTCAGGATTGCCCATTACCATAAAGGTCATGAGTCCACTAGTGGTAACACAATGTGCCTGATCTATGATGGTCAGTTCTATAAAATACATTCCGTTCGAAAGGCTATCAAGCGTATTGCGGCCCAAGCCCGAAACAGAGCGGTTTTCATTGACGATACTCCATTTGAAGAAAGTATTCTCTATTGTCTGCTCATAACTCGCATTGTTGTTATAAAATATAGGATCCGAAACAATCGAGGATGAATTACACAACAAATGGCAACCTTCGTAAAGGCCATCGTCCAAAATGTTCTGTGAATATTCCTGGCAATCGTTACGACAATAAATATTAATCTCAAATCCTGCCCAGTTTACCGAACCGTCGGAATGAAATAATATTGTTACACAGTTGCTTTGCAGATAGAATATGCTGTCTACTATATTATTGCCGCCCATTCTAGCTACAAGATAATTTGAAGCCGCGCTGTCGCCTTCGTATATACAAATATAATCGAAGTTGGATTCTGTGTTTAATGAAATTATATCTACTACCATACCAACAGTACCAGTTCCGCAAACTTTCAAGATATAGTTTTCGTTATTTGAATAATTTCCATATTTACCACCCGAATCGTATAACATCATGTTGCATGTAGTGATTGTAGTGTCGCGATTAAGCAAAATCGTATCCTGCTGAGCTTTCATGCACAGTGGCAATACAAGCATCAAAACTGCAAAAATGTATCTTAATATTTTCGTGCCGTCTCTCATAACAAAGATATTAATCGTTCCTTACACACCTTATTCTTGCTCCGTATGGATAATCCAGATGCTCAAAACTGATGTTGGTGGCATCGTTTGTGATACTTAAGACGTTGTATCTATAATTGTTCGTTGCATAGTAGGAATTTGTACCCCTTAGATATACGAAGTTTACACGATCGTGATAACCGTCTTTCTCTATTGGACCCAGCCACTGCTTACCATCAGATTTAATTCCAAGCCCACTGAGGTTATTTTCCGACTGGTTATTCCCAGGCGAACATTCTACGCTTGATGATGTCCAGCCTGTGTCCGACACCATTGACTTTACAACGCTTTCCGATTCACCACAAACATATTCGCCATGAAGTTTCAAATAGTTTACAAGTTCATTCCACTAGTTGCTTGTCGGCAAATGCCATCCCTGCGGACAAAATCCATTAGCGTTACCGGCATAACTAGGATCATAATAGCCATTGAAATATAATAAGGCATAGGAATTAGTAGGTGAAGTTCCGTCGGCTAAATACGATGTTCTCAAATCCTCGGCCATCCATGTCTGGCAACCATACTGCATTGTGCGGTAAGTTCTATTGTCGCGCCCGTCGTATAAGGAGCCTTCGAGTCCGTTTTCTCCAGTAATAGTCAGATGTATTAGCACAATGCTATCGCATCCGCACGATGATGTTATTGTACGCTGGTAGTCGCCCGACTCGATTAGATACTCGCCATCAGGCATCCGATAGTAGGCACATTCTTCTATTTCAACCTCATGCACAACACCATCGTTATGCCCTACTGTAAGGTTTAGGCGTATAACCGAATCGCAACCATTTTGGTTTGTATATGTTACGGTTGCCGTATTGTTGCTTTCCGTGTATGTGTTCCCATCAATCCAAGTAAACGACTCACAGGCACGATGTGTATCAACCATGTCGTTGGCTTGCAAAAACAACCTCATAAAAACCGAACTGTCGCATCCATGCGAATTTGTATATATAACCGATGCGCTAATAAATTGTTGTCCATTATTAGGAATATTGTCAAGAGTATAGGTGACACCATTTTGCCAAGTATATGAATCGCAGGCATATATAGTATCAAACACATAGTCGTTCAATCGTGAGAAATGCAATGTCACTATGCTGTCGCAACCATTTTCTGCCGTATATGTCGCAGTGAAATTGCCAGATGAGTAATAAGTCCGCCCATTCCAAGAATACGGACCACAGTCAGATGCATAAAACTCGTACTCGACAGAATGCAAAACAGTCAGGCTTAGCCTAACAACCGAATCGCAACCGCTAGCCAGCCTGTATGTATAGGTAGCCCCATCGTTATCTTCGTAGTAGGTATTTCCATCGACCCAAACAAGCGAATCGCAAACAGTCCTGATGTCAACTGATTCGGCAGGCTGATGCATCACAATGAAATTTATCGCAACTGCGCTATCGCATCCATGAATGGTTTGATAATGAATAATATGTGTACTATTTTCAGTATAAATCTGACCTTCCCATTCATAACTTTCGCAAACGAGTGTATCTTTCTCGCTGGTTTCTGGTTGCCATATTACAATATACGCGACTACTGTTGAGTCACAGCCATTAACACTCTGATAGTTGAATTCATGAAAACCTGTATCGGTAAATGTTATTCCTTCAATCGTCACACTATCGCAACCAGATACTGTAACCGTATCCAAATATGTCGGATAAATTGTAAGGTTTAGGGTTACCACCGAATCGCAACCTGTTGATGCTTCCAAAGTCTGTACATAACTGCCGCTCTCGCTGTAAGTCTGCCCGTTCCACTCGTATGAGTCGCAGGCTGTTTCTGCAAATTCATGTTCCACGGGACTATTTATTGTCAAATTCATGGTAACAAGGCTGTCACATCCCATAGCGGTCTGGAAAAGCTGCCGATATATTCCTGTTTGATAATAAGTTGTCTGGTTCCACCTGTAGGGTTCACACGAAGAAACATCAAATTCGCTACTTACAGGATGCCCCTCCATTTCAAGATGCATGACCACGATACTGTCGCAACCATACTCCGTGGCGAATGTCCGTTCGTATGTGCCGCTTTCCTCGTATGCCTGCCCTTCCCAAATATATGGTTCGCAATACAAATAAACAACATCTATTTCGTTATCTACCGGATGGCCTAGATCCAGATGCATGATTACGATACTGTCGCAGCCATGAATCGAAGTGAATGTCCGTTCGTATGTGCCGTTTTCCTCGTATGTCTGCCCATCCCAGATGTACGATTCGCAGGACAGAACATCAATTTCCGTTGTATCTGCATGATAAATTTCAAGATTGAGCGTAATAACACTGTCGCAACCTATAGAGTTTACCACCGTATATGTCGCAGTATTGTTACTTTCTGTATATGTGTTGCCATCAATCCATGTATATTCTTCGCAAGCCGTCTGAAGGTCAGCCGAACCAGACTTCAAGTTGAAGCGGAATACCTGGTGTGTTTCTTCAATGGGACTTATCACAAGTATTTTTTCATATACACTGTCGACGTATGTTGTATATGCAGTACATTCAAGATTGTCGCCGCGTTGGAAGTCCATGTCAACTGAAAGTTTACTCATATTGCCTACAAAACCATTATAGGTTATGGAATTTGCACCTCCACTTCCCAAGTTCAGCATTTTTATGGACGACATTCCCTCCGATGTCGACAATACGAGAAGATAGCTTTGCGGTGTACCGAGGCTTATCTCAAAACGATGGTTACCCTCTGGCAAATAGCCACTATAATCGGCGTAAAGTCGTCCGCCAACATCAAAGACCTTGATTACGACATCGTCAGGAGCTGGCAACAAAATTTCAACTTCAGTTTTACCATGAAACGGATTAGGAACATTTGGCTGCAGTCCATTATTCCCAGCCGATAGCATATCTACCGATGATACCGAAAGCGAACAAACCGTGTCTGGAGCGACAAGTGTCGCTGTCCAACCACGCGTAATATTATGAACGACAACGCTGTCGAGTGCAATGTGCCGACCATATACCGTAGAACCAGAAAAACTAACATCCACGCTCTGCGACATCAAGCGGACCGAAATCAGCACCATGAAAAATATAAGTATGAACCGCTTCATATTATTCATATTTGACAAGCAAATTAAACATTTTACACTTATATTGACAATTGAACTTGCCAAAATGTTGCCCAGCAACTCATAATATTATACCAAACATTGAATTAAATATATAAGCACCATCAAACCATATAAAATTATGATATTGGTTGCCAGAAATTGTAGTAGTTGAACCATTGAAGCGGATGCTTGACAACTGAATCCTCAAGAATTTCAACATATTGTCTAACCAATGACTTGGCTTGCTCGGCATCCGATTTTATTGACGGGTCGTATTTTAGCTCCTTGACAAAACCTTCATATCTCAAACCTCTGTACTTGAATATATGCACAACCAATACAGGAACTTTAAGTTTTGTAGCGATTAAGAAAAGACCAAGAGGGAATGGGGCTTTCTCGCCAAGGAAATCAACATCGTAATGCTTTGGGCTGCCACAAAGCCTATCACAAGAGGTAATAATAGTCTCTCCTTTGTCAATTGCCGATTTTATGTCGAAAAGATAAGAGATATCGTCTCCTATAGTTATTAGATTTGCATCTGGATTCACTTTCTTGAAAGCCTCAAGACGATGGCTTATCATTTCTTTGCTTTCGCCACCCCAAGAGATAAAGTTAAATTTTTTGCTGTACTGCTGCAATGTACATCCTGCAATCTCGAAGTTACCCACATGTGCGCCTGCCGTTATGAAACCACATTCCCTATTGAGCATTTGCGAAAACAAATCTTGTCCGCTGACATTGACCTTGAATTGTGCCGTGTTGCCCGCGAACATTGCAAACTTGTCGAGTACCACCTTGCCAAACAACAAGAAGTTTCGGATAGTTTGAACAAAAGCCATTATTGGATTTCTATGCAAGCGCTTCCTCTGCATGTAGTATATGGCTCGAAATTGTTTCGGACGGAACGCTATGCTAAAAGGTATAACCAAATACAATACTATATAGGCAAACCGGACATCTACAGAACGCAGAATCTTGAACAAGGCTTTCTGCCCAAAACTGCCACCACCAGTCTTTCCGCTCCAATTTGCCTTTGCCATGTTATTCAATTACATCAATTATGTCTTCGGTGTTTTTCCTTGTCTTCTTGCGGATTTCGTAGCCGTCGGTAGCATAGCCTATTGCCACGACAAGTCTTATCCTTTGTAAAGAACTGAAATTCAAAGCCTTATTGACATTCTTGTTTCGGAACGACCCAATAAGACAAGTTCCAAGACCTTCTTCTTCGGCAGCCAAGCATATATGTGCAGCCAGAATGCCCAAGTCGATTGAATTCAAGTCGTTGTTTGAGAAAAAACCACCTGCCTTTGACTTCATATTTCCGAAAGTCTGTTCAATTACAATGAAATTGGTGACATTGTCGAGAAAAGGATTCAGTCCGACAGCCTGACATGCCTTTCGCAAATCGTTTATTTTAGCATAAGTCGGTCTTACAATATGCATTTTCCAAGGTTGCGAATTGCACGACGAGGGAGACAAACTTGCCACGTCGCATATTCTTTTTATCTTTTCGAGTTCCACTTCCCTGTCGGAAAAGCTTCTGGTACTTTGGCGATTCAAAGCCAACTCCTTGAATGACAACATCATTAACTATTTTATATTTCTACTATTCTTCTCTTCCTGCCACGTAGCCACGCCACTTCTCGATGCACTTTGTCATGTCGTCGGGAAGTTCCGACTCGAAGTAGAGTTCCTTTTTTGTTACGGGGTGTATGAAACCAAGCGACTTGGCGTGCAGTGCCTGACGAGGAAGAATCTTGAAGCAATTTTCAACAAACTGCTTGTATTTTGTAAATGTTGTACCTTTCAGAATCTGGTCGCCTCCATACTCCCAGTCGTTGAACAACGGATGTCCGATATGCTTGAAATGAACCCTAATCTGATGAGTACGTCCTGTCTCTAGACGGCATTCCACAAGGTTTACATATCCAAGTCTCTCGAGTACGCGCCAATGAGTTATAGCCTCTTTGCCGTAGTCACCATCGGGGAAGACATCCATAATCTTGCGGTTCTTGAGGTTGCGTCCCACGTTGCCGATGATTGTCCCCTCGTCCTCGGGCATATTGCCCCACACGAGCGCATTGTAGGCTCGCTTGCAGGTGTGATAGAAGAATTGGCTTGCAAGTCCTTCACGGGCAACTTCCGACTTGGCCACGACAAGCAGTCCAGAGGTATTCATGTCGATACGATGCACCAATCCTGGACGGAAAGTCTCGGCGTTGAACATAGGCAAGTCCTTGAATCGGTATGCCAGAGCATTTACAAGTGTTCCTTCGAAATGTCCGAAGCTAGGATGCACAACCATTCCCGCTGCCTTGTTGACAACTATGAGGTCGTCGTCTTCGTAAACCACATCGAGAGGCAAGTCCTGTGGCACAATGCCTGTTTCACGCTTGGGGAACGACAGCATTATCTTGATGTCGTCGTTGGGCTTAATCTTGTAGCTACTACGCACAGGCTTGCCGTTTACATATACGCACCCGCCTTCGGCGGCAGTCTGTATGCGGTTGCGCGAGGTGCTTGGAAGACGAATTGACAGATACTTGTCGATACGCATCGATTTTTGCCCCGGTTCAACTTCCAGATGCTTATGCTCGTACATTTCGCCACCTTCCTCAACGACTTCAACATCGTCGCCGAGTTCAAGTTCGTCTATATCTTCGAGTTCCTCAAGTTCGTCAAAATCCTTCATCTTTCTGCAGGCTAACGCATTATAAGTATTTTTACCGTCTCAAAAACTTCCTTGTCGGAATAGGGACGAACGAAATATGTGCCTTCGGGCAGACCGCTTACATTTATTATGGTTTCGCTTCCCGACTGCATAACCAATCTACCAAGATTGTCGTAAATCATCACTCCGCTGAAATCATAATTGCTTTCGATGTATATCTCCGTTGTTGCAGGATTGGGATAAATGCTGCATTGCGGAGCAATATGTTCTATCGGAGCAGAAGCGTCCTGTCTTAATTCGTAGCCGAAAACGGGACGAATCATAAGTGCGCCCGAAATTATTGAGTTCTGCCAAGTTCCCGAAACGTTGTAGAAAATCTTGTCGTGGGCATCGTTTTCGGTATCGAGACCGCAGTTGAGCATATCGTTGGTTGTCTTTATCCAGCCCACATAAAAAGGGCCATTGATAACCACTGCCGTATCAAGCGGATAGTAAACATATCCGTTAAGTTCGTTTGCGAATGACGGGCGTACTCCCAGACGGCTTACAATCGTATCGCCGGGAACTCCGTTGTTGTTTTCCCATACGGTGAGGTAAAAATATTTTACATTGCCGTCGTTTTGCGTACGGTTGAAATAGATGTAAACGCCATACAGAGTGTCGGTCATATAAGGCTCGAACTTGTATGCCAGACTAGCATTTGCCGTTCCCTGTCCCGAAATACCATAGCCTTTTTCGGCTGTTCCGTCGTCGTAGGCATAGTAGTTCTTGAAATCCTGATAGAACCTTACAGTATCGTTCCAGCGATAATATTCGCGTACTTGTGCCACATCGGTCCTAAGGTTGGCGCGGATAAGGAATTTTGCCGAATCCTCGGCCTGATAGCTTTCATCGTTGAAGAAATAGCAGAACTTCTTGGTGTAGCTTATTTCCTCGTTGGCGTTGATGTTTTCACTGTCGTCGCCACAATGATAGTCGATGTATGTACGTGCCGGTATCAGCGATGAGGTTTCGTCCTTGTCGTACACGTCGTACTGGCGGTTGATGTTGTGTGTTGCGTCCTGCAGGTTGGCATACGAGAATGTTATTGAATCGTAAACTGCAGTCCTGCCTTTGTGCAGGAAATGGCTCCATGGCACCTGTCGGTAATCCTTAAGGAAAGGTCCAACATTCTTTATCATTGCAACGTCTTCGATGATGGTGTCGTCGTAGGTGCGGTTTGTGTCGAGAATTATAAAGTCCAAGTTCCACTGGTCAACGTTGCTCTGCCAGCTCGGTTCGTAGTTTGAACTGATGCTTACATAGTTAAGGAAGCGGAAACGGAAGCCTTTCTGCAGCCAGATAGAATCACGTACAGGAATCAGCACTTGCTCGAAATTGCTCATGACAGCACCTCCGCCGACTTTCCAGACGCTATGCCATTCATCGTCGGCAACAGAATAGAACTGTAGAACCAGCGAGTCGCGCAACTCTGGCATATTGCCGTTGCCACCGCATTGGTAGAAAAAGCTTAGGTAGATGGAGTCAGAAGCATTGCGCTGCATATTTATCGGCTTTGAAGTAAGATAGTCGGCAACATCCGACATTCCTATTGGCAAGGTTGCATAAACCCTTCCGTACTCGTCAAGGGCATCGAGTGTTGCAACACCTATTGAAATAGGATTCTTGCCGACCGAATTGTTTATGTAGGCGTATCTGTCATCCCACTTCGATGAATCGGGATACATGTACGAAGCAGAAAAGTCGTCGAAGAACGGTAGTTCAAGTGTATCTGAAGTCGCCACCTTGTAGCCGTATTTAGCAAAATAGCGAGCACTATAGTCGCTAAGTGCTGGATTTCCGCAGTCGATGACAACCTCCTGTGAATGCAGGCTAATTGTACAGATGGCAAAAATTAATATTGGCACTAACCTTTTCATACAGTGGCTTTTAGATTATTCATCAAAATTGGTGCCCTTGGACTCTTCTGGAGTTTCGTCCAACTTGCTCATTTCTTCGAGGGTCGAAGTTTTTTCTTCTTCCTCATCTTCATCCTCCTCTTTTGAGTTCGGGTCGCGACCTGCAATGACAAAGTCGATTCGAGAACCTTGCTTGATTTCTGTTCCCGGCTCAATCGGACGACCGTTGTACATCTGCTTAAGCACGATGTTTACAACTTCACCGTCCTTTTGCCATTTAATATTACCTTTTCTAAGTTTTGAGTGTTTGAGTCTGACATCAAGGGTTTTGTACTGTTCGCCGACAAACGATGGCATCTTGACGAGAATTTCATCCCTCGTGTTGACCTTGATATAAACTGTACGTCCGTGCTTCACAAGCGATTCCTTTGGAGGATTCTGTTCAACTACAACGCCTTTTGGCAGAGAATCGATGAATAGGGTATCGACTACTTCGCAACCGAAATCTTCGTCATCGAGCAACTTGATAGCTTCATCGGCATCCAAACCGACAACTGTAGGCACTGTAACCGAATCGCCGTGACGTGTACACGACTTCAGGCTTACCATTAGAACGACTATCGCGATGACAAAAAGCAATATGATTCCCAATATGTTGAACCAAAAAGCCTTGCTAAATATAAAATTAAAAAACTTCTTCAT
>JAEEGL016440126.1_pt1 | contig 11266 bp, 6 predicted proteins | sample 9134231 | NCBI WGS metagenome assembly JAEEGL01 (sample SAMN16246548, study PRJNA631951) | gut metagenome | biome: gut microbiome; feature: rumen; material: fiber-attached | host: Bos | place: Iran: Karaj | collected 2018-10
CGACGAGGTGGGCGACCCGTTCCCGGAAGAGACATTCCAGGCTTGTAAGGAGGCCGATGCAGTCCTCTTCGCCAGTGTGGGTGACCCGAAGTTCGACAACAATCCCTCGGCCAAGGTACGTCCCGAGCAGGGTTTGCTGGCCATGAGAAAGAAACTCGGCCTTTATGCCAACATCCGTCCCGTAGAGACTTTCGACTGCCTGTTGCATAAGTCTCCCCTCAAGGACGAACTGGTGCGCGGAGCTGACTTTGTTTGCATTCGCGAGCTGACAGGCGGCATGTATTTCGGAAAGAAGCAGGAGCCATCAGTCAACGCAGAAGGAGTGGAAGATGCCCTCGACACGAACTATTACAGCCGCCCCGAAGTGGAGCGCATCCTGCGTGTCGGCTACCAGTATGCAAGGCAAAGGAGGAAGCATCTGACGGTTGTGGATAAGGCTAACGTCTTGGCATCCAGCCGTCTGTGGCGTAAGGTGGCTCAGGAGATGATGGGCGAGTATCCTGATGTCGTGACGGACTTCATGTATGTGGATAATGCTGCGATGAGGATGATTCAAGACCCTCGCTTCTTCGATGTCATTGTGACGGAGAACACTTTCGGCGACATCCTGACCGACGAAGGCTCTTGCATCACCGGCAGCATGGGATTGCTCCCGAGTGCATCTACTGGCAGCTCCACTCCCGTCTTCGAGCCTATTCATGGCAGCTGGCCGCAAGGTAAGGGCTTGAACATCGCCAATCCGTTGGCTCAGATACTTTCCGTGGCCATGCTCTTCGAGTACTTCGACCTGAAGAAGGAAGGCGCCCTCATCCGCGAAGCTGTGAATGCAAGCCTCGACCAAAACGTCCGTACCCCCGAGATACAGGTGGAGGGCGGCGAGAAGTACGGCACCAAGGAAGTGGGCGCCTGGATAGTGGAGTACATTCTTAATTCATAGTTCATAATTCATAGTTCATAATTCATAGTTCATAATTCATAGTTCTCGGATGCTCTAGCACCGAGGCGCGATTGTAGTCGCGGAGCATAATTCATAGTTTTAATTTACAATTCATAATTTTAATTTTTAATTCTTAATCCTTAATTCTTAATTCTATAGATGCGCAGGTTTCTGTTTTTGCTGCTTTTTTCTGTCTCATTCCTTGTTCAAGCAGAGCAGAGGGATGAGTACGAGGAGGGGTTTCTTACCGCTTATCTGAACAGAGCGATTGAGAAGGCGATGTCGAATGAGGGACAAGATGACGAGCCTCTCCAGTATGGCCGACACATCACGAAGTACGTCTCTGCTCCCAAGTTCGGCGGCTATGTCATCGGAAAATATGGCTATTCGAGCAAGGAAAATGCCGACGAGAATGGCTTTGAGTGCCGACTGGTCAGGATGTATGTCTCGGGCACTATCCTTCGCGACTTCAAGTATCGCGTCCAGATGGAGCTTAAGAACCCTGCTATGCGTGACTATACACTGGAGTGGGTGCGATGGAAGGAGCTGCAGGTCAAGGTGGGGCAGTTCAAGCGTTGCTTCACCTACGACAATCCCTCGCATCCCTGGGACTTGGGCCTTGGCAACTATTCGCAGATGGGGCAGTACATGACGGCCTTAATCATGGAAGACCCAAGCGGCGAACCCGGGCAGAATGGCCGCGACCTTGGCTTCCAGCTGCAGGGCGACATCCTTCCTGTTGGCAAGGACCAGCACCGGCTCTTCCGCTATCAGGCTGCTGTCTATAACGGTAACGGACAAAACAAGAAGGACAACAACAAGCAGAAGGACTGGATAGGCAACATTCAGGTGCAGCCCATCAAGGACCTCTACATCGGACTCTTCGGTTGGACAGGCACTTATACTGGTGCGAATGGTATAAGTGCAAGGCGCAACAGATGGGCGCTCGGCACCATCTACGAGCATGATGACTGGAGCTTCCGAGCTGAGTATGCCCACCACTCAGGGCATAATGTGAACGATTTCGACACCGAAACTCAGACTTGGAGGGAAGGCTCGGCCTGCAGGGCCGACGGCTGGTATCTCGCCCTTGGCGTGCCCATCACCTCATGGCTGAGGGTTTACGGCACCTATGATGCCTATCGAAAGGATGCAACATTCAGTTCGATGAAGAGCATCTACGGCATTTGCCCAAACTTCGAGCTGCACAAAAACCTCAAGTTCCAAGTGCAGTACAACTATATCAACGACCGCACATCGGCCGACCATAACTATCACGAACTATGGGCTCAAACGTACGTAAGGTTCTGAAAGACAATAAGACAATAAGAAAAGAGGATAATAAGAAACCCGTCAAACAGGGGAACAGAAAGTGGGCTTCACCGCTGGCGTTCCACATCCTCTTCATCGCCTTTTTCGTCCTGCTGGCTTGGTACTTCCTCTACGTGAGGAATGCCGACTTGATGTTCTTCATGCAGGACCGTGGCTGGTGGAACAGCACCTCGCTCTTCTTCAAGGACTGCATTTCGGTACCGGGAGGCATACTGGCATGGGCAGGTTCCTACTTGACGCAATACTTCTACTATCCCGCCCTCGGCTCCTCCATGCTCATCCTGCTTTGGCTGCTGACGTTCTTTGTGGCAAAGTGGTCGTTCAGGGTTCCTCGCGAATGGAGCTTCCTCCTCTTTATCCCCCTGTCAGCTTTGCTTTGCAGCATCATACAGCTTGGCTATTGGATTTACATCCTGAAAGATGTCGATTACGTCTTCTATCACTCCCTGGGACTCCTCGCAGCCCTGCTTCTTTCCCTTCCCTTATGGCAATATCTGCCTGTAAGCGACAAGGTTAAGCGATGGGCGGCACTCCTTTGGATACCTCTTGTGGCAGCCCTCTTCTACTATCCTCTCGGTATCTATGCCCTGCTGGCAGCAGTCTTGACCCTCTTTAATTCCCCTCTAAAGCAGGAAAACAACAAAGCCTCCACTTTAAGGGGAGGTTTGGTAGGGTCTGTATTGCTTCTTCTCACCCTTTGGCTTGTGCCTTTGCTCGAGACTTCAGGCACTACCGTGATGCGGCCCGACCAGCCTTGGATGTATGGCTTCCACAAGTTCATACTCGACGAGTTGCGCGACATTTCCCTCGAGATACCTTTCTACATAGCCCTCATCGCACCCCTTTTCTTCCCGTTTATCAAGAAGATACACATAGAAAAGCTTTGGCTGAGGCTCGGCATCATGGTTGTCGTGGCTGCAGCTATGACTTACAGCCTGTTTGCGAGGGATTTCAAGGACTACAATTTCCATGCAGAACTGCGGATGCAACGAGGGGTGGAGGAGTGCAGATGGAACGATGTCTTGCGTGAAGCTGGCATAGTGAAAGGCCCCGTCACAAGGGAGATGGTGATGTTTCGCGATATTGCCCTCATCAATCGAGGCGAACTTTGCTCCAAGCGTTACCTTTATAATAATGAGAGCATACCGCCTGCGTTGGCCAGCGACTCCATCCACATCCGCATAGCAGACCAGGCAGGAGACCTCATCTACTACAACTTCGGCGAGACAATCTTTGCAATTCGCAGAGCCATAGAGCGTTGTATGCACTATGGTTATTCGTATTACACCATGCGAATGCTCACTCAATGTGCCCTCGTGAACGGCGAGAAGGACAATGCCCGCAAGTACCTCCGCCTCCTCAGTCGCACCACTTTCCAAAAGAAATGGGCTGAGAAGATGCTGCCTTTCCTTGAGGATGAGCAACTTATGCTCACAGACGAGCACTTCCGCATGCCTTTGAAACTCTACAATGAAGGCTCGGAACTTGTGGGGATAGACGACAAATATGTCGAGCTGACCATCATGAACAAGTGGATGTACAGCATCACCAACGACCCTGAGGCACAGGAGGTTGCACTCGGTTGCGCTATGATGGCAAGAAACCAAAACTGCTTCTGGTCGCAGGTTCAGCAGTTCTACAACATCAACCCCGGCAAGTACTTCCCCCTCCATGTGCAGGAAGCCATGCTCTTTGGCGTTTACGAGCTGAAGATGGAGGGCATAAACCTCTCCTTTGTCAAGTTCGACCAGCGCGTAATTGACCGCTATCAGGCCTTCTTCGAGAGAATTAATCAGTACTCCAGCCAAGGCATGAACGACAAGCAGATAGGGGCAGCACTTAGGCCGGAATTCGGCGATACCTATATGTGGGACTATTATGTGCTGAGAGAAGTGCAAACGAATTAGACAAGTTCAAAGTTCATAATTCATAGTTCATTGTTATGAAAATGCTCAAACGCCTGTTTTTCTGTTCATTATTTATACTCCTCCTTGCTGCTTGCGGCAAGCACCCTTCCTTGCCCTCCAGCTTTACGCAAGTGAACGAGCAGCCTTGCATCTACCCAGATTATGTTGGAGTGACCATCCCGCCAAACATCGCACCCCTCAACTTCTTGGCGGATAGCGTGGACGATGTCGTTGCGGAATTCAAGTTTCAAGATTCAAAACTGAATTTTGGCGGCAAAAAGAATAAGGTGCAGATTGATGAGAAAGAGTGGCACGAACTGCTTGCATCAGCTAAAGGAAAGAGCCTTTCCGTCACAGTCTATACGAAGAAAGATGGCAAGTGGCTGGCATACAAACCTTTCTCTATTGACGTGGCAGAGGAAGAAATCGACCCATACATCTCATTTCGTCAGCTCCCACCTACCTTTGTGGGCTATGAAAACCTCTCCATCAGGCAGCGTAACATCACCAACTTCGACGAGTCTGTCATCTACGACAAACGCCAAATCTCAAGAGGCCTTGAGGGACAATGCATCAACTGCCACAGCTATCAGAACTATGGGACAAGCAACATGATGTTCCATCTGCGCATGCAGAACCCTGGCACCATGATAGTCAGCGACGGAGAACTCATCTTCGTCAACCTCAAGGACGAGAGCATGATATCGGCAGCCGCATACAACTCATGGCATCCCTTCCTGCCCATCATCGCTTTCAGCACAGACCATACCATGCAGACCTTCCACACACGCGACATTACAAAGGTTGAGGTGATGGAGTCGGCCAGCGACCTTGTCATCTATGATGTGAAAAAGAACCGCGTGCAGACTGTCCTGAACGATTCCCTCGAACTTGAACTCTTCCCCTCATGGAGTCCCGATGGCAAGTGGCTCTACTATTGCTCAGCCTACTACGAATATAAGAAGGGTTATGAGGACACGGATGAGCTGCTTCAGAACTACAGGGAATTGCAGTACAACCTGTACCGACTCTCCTTTGATGCCGATACGATGACCTTCGGAGAGCCAGAACTTGTATATGATGCCCGCAGCAAGAGTCGTAGTGCCGTGCAGCCTCGTGTGTCGCAGAATGGCCGTTATGTCCTCTTTGCAGAAGGTCCAAATGGACTTTTCCACATTTGGCATACGAGCGCTGAGGCTTTGATACTCGACCTCGAAACAGGCGAACTTCTCGACACAAAAGCGATGAACAGCCCTCTTCCTGAAAGCTATCCGTCTTGGTCGAGTAATGACAGATGGATACTCTTTGAGAGTCGCAGAGACGATGGAAACTACACGCGCACCTACTTCGCTTATTTTGACAAGCAGGGCAAAGTGCACAAAGCCTTCGAAGTGCCAACAGAAGACCCTGAGTATTTCCGCCTCTCACTTTGGAGCTGGAGCCGTCCCGAGTTCATGAAAGAGCCCGTTCACATCACCCCAAGGCAGTTCTACGAGAAAGCCATGACGGAGCCCATCAAAGTGTCGAAGTAAGTTTTTTTGCCTCTCCCTATGTCATCACTTGTCCTCGAAGAAGATACGCTTCACACGGGGCGCGATGCCGGTGAGGATTTCGTAGGGGATGGTGCCACAGCGTGAGGCAAGTTCCGCGGGGGAGAGCTGGTCGCCGAAGATGGTGGCGAGGTCGCCCTCCTGGCAAGGAATGTCGGTGACGTCTATCATACAGACATCCATACAGATATTACCCACGTAGTCAGCCTTCTGACCATTAACGAGGCAATAGCCTTTCCTGTTGCCAAGCAGTCGGTTCAGGCCGTCGGCATAGCCTATTGGTAGGCTTGCTATGCGGCTGTCGCGCTCGAGCACGGTCTTGCGGCTGTAACCCACACTCTCGCCGGCCTTCACGTCGTGGATTTGCAGGATGGTGGTGCGAAGGGTGCTGACGTTGTGGATGGTCTGGTTGTTGCGGCTGTTGATGCCGTAGAGTCCGAGTCCAAGACGCACCATTTCGAGGTGACGGTCGGGGAAATGCTCGATGGCTGCGCTATTGCAGATATGCCGCAGGATGGGGTGGGGGAAGGCTTCCTGCAGTTGCTTGCTGCCCTTGAGGAAGAGCTCGTATTGCTTGGCTGAGAAGTCGTCGAAGTCATCGGAATCGCTGCCCACGAAGTGTGAGAAGACGGAGCGTGGGATAAGGGCCGTCTGCCGTTTCAGGCGTTCGATGAGTTGCGGCATGTCCTTCTCGGGGTCGAAGCCGAGGCGATGCATCCCCGTGTCGAGTTTGATGTGGACGGGGAAGTTTGTAATGCCTTCGTGCTCTGCAGCATAGATGAGGGCGTCGAGCAGTCGGAAGCTGTAAATCTCGGGCTCGAGGTTGTACTGGAAGAGGGCGCTGAAGCTCCTCATCTCGGGGTTCATTACCATGATGCCCTGCGTGATGCCTTTCTCGCGAAGGGTTACACCTTCGTCGGCCACAGCCACGGCGAGGTAATCGACGTTGTGGTCCTGCAGGGTCTTTGCCACCTCGACAGCTCCGGCTCCATAAGCGTCTGCTTTCACCATGCAGACCATCTTCGTCTCGGGCTTCATGAACGAGCGATAGTAGTTGAGGTTCTGCACGATGGCGCTGAGGTTGACCTCGAGTATGGTCTCGTGCACTTTCTTTTCCAGTCGGTCTGTGATGCGTTCAAAATGGAACTTGCGTGCGCCTTTGATGAGGATGAGCTGATGCTCGAGCCTGTTCATGATTTCGTCCTGCAAGAGGGCGTCGGTATTGGCAAAGAAGCGGCAGCAGATGGGCAGCCCGGCAAAGCAGTTCATGTGGGCGCTTATGACGCCTCCCACGGCAATCAGGTTGTTGATGCTCCGCTGCTCGAGCAGGTCAGCAAGTTGGGAGTAGAGGGCGTGAGGTTCGACTCCGCTCTGCAGGATGTCGCTTAGGATAAGTGTGCGCTGGCGTCCCTCTTTCTCAGGTCTGCGATTCATGAAATCGAGTGCTATGTCGAGGCTGCTGAGGTCGCTGTTATAGGAGTCGTTGATGAGAGTGCAGTCGTTCTGCCCGTCCTTCACCTCGAGTCGCATGGCTACGGGTTCGAGAGCGCGCAGGCGTTCCTCTATGATGTCATCATCGAGTCCCATCTCGCGGCAGGCAGCTCGGCACAGAGCTTCATTATCCTCATAGGCATTCCCCGTGGAGGGGCAGGCCACGAGCCGTCCTTTCAGTCGCGCCTGCCGGATGCAGTTCTTTATCACGGAGTCGCCCGCTGGATAGATGACCACCTTGGCGTCCTTCATCAGCTGTAGCTTCTCCATGCACTTTTCCTCGAAGGTCGAGAAGTTCTCCTGATGGGCTCCGCCGAGGCAAGTGAAGATGCCGATTGTGGGTTTGATGATGCGCTCCAAAGCCGCCATTTCGTTCTTCTTCGAGATGGCTGCCTCGAAGATGGCAATCTCGGTACTTTTGTTGAGCCCCCATACGGAGAGCGGCACGCCCGTCTGCGAGTTGTAACTGCGTGGACTGCGGGTGATTGTGTAGTTTGGTGAAAGCAATTGGTAAAGCCATTCCTTGACCACCGTCTTGCCGTTGCTGCCCGTTATGCCTATCACGGGGATGTCGAAGCGCGAACGATGCTGTGCCGCAAGCGACTGGAGGGCAAAGAGCGTGTTCTGCACGACGAGGAAGTCAGCATCAGGGAAATCACCTTCTACCTCTTCGCTTACCACGAAGGCTCGCACGCCACGCTGGTAAAGGTCGGCAACATAGAGATGTCCGTTGCCCACCTCGGTTTTGATGGCGAAGAAGAGTGTCGATTCTGGGTAACAAAGGCTGCGACTGTCGGTCAGCAGCCAGTCAATCTCGCGTCCTTTAAGTCCCTCCGTCTTTGCGCCGATGAAGGATGCTATTTCGAGTGTACTATACATATTATTATTAATTCAAAATTCAAAATTACTGATTACTTGTTCGCCCTATGCATCTTAGCGCGGCGAATTGGTTCGTAGTCTTTGAGGTATTGCTGCATCTCGTCCGACATGCAGCTGTCCACCATTCTGCGCCAAATGTAGTCCACGGCAGCAGGGGAGGGATGAATCATGTCGTCGGCATAGAAGCGATAGTCGCGAAGCTCGTCGAGCAGGATTTCGTAAGCTGGGAAATAGCTTGCCTTCTCGGGGTAGCGTTTGCAGGCTTCATCAATGGCGAGGAGTAATGTCGCCTTCGCCAGTTGGCTGCCATGAAAGCCGTACTTCTTGTAGCGATATGGGCTTACGGTAAAGATGACGTGTGTAGTTGGGCAATTAGACGTGACTAATTCCACAAGTTGACACGTCAAGTTCGAGCAGCAGGCTGCATCCAGCGTGACCTCCTCGAAGAGGGCGTCCGGCTGCTTGTGGCAGTTCGCCACGGTCAGGCCACTCTCCTTCAGGCGATAACACACATTCGTTCCGAAGGTTATGAAGACATAATCAGCCCTTCGCAAGGCCTCTCCGAGTCGGGAGAAGGTGCTTCGGACAGTCTCCTGCAATCGTCCCTTGTTCGTGTCGCTTATTAGCGTGTTGGCCAGCCAGCTACGCCACGAGAGGCTCTCGGACGCTCCTGTGGAAGGGGATGATACCGCAAAGAACGTCTCTTCCAAGGGCGTTTGGGATGCGTCTCCAAGCGCTTGCCTTACCTGAATGGCGATACTCTCGGGGTTGTAGGTCACGCCAAGGGGGTTGCAGACGGCATCCAGTCCATAGCTCTGAAAGTGCTCGCCGATATTCTGGGCAAAACACGAGCCAAGCAGCACAAAGTGCTGACCCTTTTGCATCGGATTTGTCCACTTCGGCACATCCACAACCGTACGGAAAAGCGTCTCCTCGACCTTCATTTTCTCCTTTCGCTGTTTTTGTTGCACAAAATTACATAAAACTCCGCAAAAAAGCGTATCTTTGTCCCGAAAAAAAATAGCAAAAAGTGAAAAAAGAGCCTCAAGAGCTACTTCCAAATATAAAGCTGCCTGCAGACCTTCGTGCTTTGCCCCTCGAAGCCTTGCCCCAAGTCTGCAGCGAACTTCGGCAGGAAATCATACAGGAGATGGCCAACAACCCGGGCCATTTCGCAAGCGGGCTGGGCGTGGTGGAACTGACGGTCGCCCTGCATTATGTCTTCAACACGCCTCGCGACCGTATTGTATGGGACGTCGGGCATCAGGCTGCAGGACATAAGATTCTGACGGGCCGCCGGGAATCTTTCCATACATACAGACATCTGGGCGGGCTCCGTCCCTTCCCTTCGCCCGACGAGAGCGAGTACGACACCTTCGCTTGCGGACATGCTTCGAACAGCATCTCGGCAGCCTTGGGTATGGCCGTGGCTGCTCACAGACATGGGGAAGACGACAGGAAGGTGGTGGCCGTAATCGGCGACGGAAGCATGAGCGGCGGCCTTGCTTTCGAGGGCGTCAATAATGCAAGCAGCACGCCGAACGACCTCCTTATCATCCTGAACGACAACAATATGAGTATTGACAGAAGTGTCGGCGGCATGAAACATTACCTCCATCAGCTGCACACGTCGAGCCTCTACAATAATGTGCGCTTCCGCCTCTCGAACGGACTCGTACGTCTGGGTGTCCTGAGCGAGAAAAGACGTCAGAAGATACTGCGCTTCAACAACTCCCTGAAGGCTTTGCTCAACAATCAGCAGAACATCTTCGAGGGCTTCAACATCCGTTACTTCGGACCTATCGACGGGCACGACGTCATCGAACTCGTCAATACCCTGCGGCAGATTAAGGATATGAAGGGACCGAAACTCCTGCATCTGCATACCATCAAGGGCAAAGGCTTCAAGCCTGCGGAGAAGAACCCGACCGTCTTTCACGCTCCTGGCAAGTACGACCCCGAAACGGGCGAACGACTCAAGGACAACTGCGAGGGATTGCCTCCAAAATATCAGGACGTCTTCGGCGAAACCGTACTCGAACTGGCAAGGCAGAATGACAAGATAGTAGGCATCACGCCCGCCATGGCAACGGGCTGCAGCCTTACCATCATGATGAAGGAAATGCCGGAGCGGACGTTCGACGTAGGTATAGCGGAAGGTCATGCTGTCACCTTCGCGGGAGGACTTGCCAAGGAAGGCTTGATTCCCTTCTGCAACATCTATTCCTCCTTTTCCCAGCGTGCCTTCGACAACATCATCCACGATGTGGCTTTGCTGCGATTGCCGGTCGTCTTCTGCTTCGACAGGGCAGGACTCGTCGGGCAGGACGGAGCCACGCATCATGGCGCTTTCGACCTCGCAGCACTTCGTCCCATCCCCAACCTCACCATCTCATCCCCGATGAACGAGCACGAGTTGCGCTGCCTGATGTACACGGCCCAGCTGCCTGATAAGGGACCATTCGTGATTCGTTATCCCAGAGGGCGCGGCGTACTGACAGACTGGCGATGTCCCTTCGAGGAACTCCCGATAGGAAAAGGTCGCAAGTTGTCCGACGGAACCGATGTCGCCGTGCTCAGCCTTGGCCCTATCGGGAATGTCGTGCAGAAGGTCGTGCAGGAGTTGAGGGAAGAAGGGCAATCCGTTGCACATTATGACATGCGATTCCTCAAGCCTATTGATGAAGACATCCTGCAGGAAGCAAGCAAGTATCGCAGGATAGTCACGGTAGAAGATGGCGTCATTCGTGGCGGTTTGGGCTCAGCCGTTATCGAGTATATGGCAGACCACAACCTGCATCCCGAAGTCATCCGCCTCGGCCTTCCCGACCGCTTCATAGAACACGGCACCCCAGACGAACTCTATCATCTCGTAGGGCTTGATGCGGAGAATATAAAGTTAAAGATTACAAGTTGAGCAAGCAACAACTCGTCAACTAAGTAACAACTTTTCAACTCTGTAACAACTTGTCAACTCGTCAACTAAGAATCAACTCGTCAACTATAAATCATGAAAATCGTCATAGCAGGAGCAGGAGCCGTCGGTTCGCATTTGGCCGCACTCCTTTCGCGTGAAGATCAGGACATCATCTTGATAGATGAGAGTCCCGAGAAGACGGCTCGCCTTCTTAATTCCGGCGACCTCGACCTCATGACGCTCAATGTCTCGC
>JAEEGL010786655.1_pt1 | contig 11265 bp, 13 predicted proteins | sample 9134231 | NCBI WGS metagenome assembly JAEEGL01 (sample SAMN16246548, study PRJNA631951) | gut metagenome | biome: gut microbiome; feature: rumen; material: fiber-attached | host: Bos | place: Iran: Karaj | collected 2018-10
GAGAAAAAGCCGCAAATCACAACGATCTGAATAAAGAGATACACCAGCTCCTGGTGCTGTTCCGCAAGAAAGCCGCGTCCCGCCTGATTGCCCATGCGGAGGATAATAAACTGCACGAACATAAAGGCTGAGAACAAAACGGCCATTCTTATATTCTTATTCCTTTTAACGGATAATATTGCATTATTCATTGTCTTTTCTCCCTGATTCTTGTCAACAACACAATTATTATAACGGAATAACAAGATTTTTTCAATAGGATTTTTTGAATTCACAAAAAGGTGGTTTTTTCCCTAATAGTGTGTTATTATTAATTATGAAAGAAAAATTGAAAGGATTGATAATATGAAATATGATTATATCACTCTGCGCGAACGTCCCGGAATCAAGGAAACCGCTGCGGAATGGTTCAGCTCAAAATGGGGCGTGCCAAAGGAAGCGTATCTCGAGTGCATGGAGGATTACCTGAGCGGCAAAACGGAGTACGGCTGGTACCTCTGCCTCGACGGTGATAAAATCGTCGGCGGTATGGGCGTTATCGAGAACGATTTCCACGAGAGAAAGGATTTAGCTCCCAATGTCTGCGCCGTTTATACCGAGGAGAGTTACCGCGGTCAGGGTATCGCGGGAACGCTGCTGGATATGGTAGTCAACGATTTGCGATCCAAGGGCATCTCGCCTTTATACCTTATCACCGACCACACAGGATTTTATGAGCGGTACGGCTGGGAGTTCTTCTGCATGGTCCAGGGCAGCGACCCCGAGCCTTCAAGAATGTATATACATAAATAAAAAACGGCAGCTGCCGAACAGAAAAAGCCATACCGCGTTTTTCGCGATATGGCTTAATTTTTATCTGCACATAGTCAAAAGCTCGTCGAGGAGTCTGTCAGCCGCGTCAGATTTTGACAGAAGCGGCAGGTCAGTCACTCCGTCGCGCTTAATCAGCACAAGGTGGTTTGTGTCCGTGCCGAAGCCCGAGCCTTCATCTCTAAGTGAATTCGCCGCAATCAGGTCGGCGTTTTTCTTTTGCAGCTTGGCGCGCGAGTTCTCGAGCATATTCTCGGTTTCCATGGAGAAGCCGCAGAGCACCTGACCGTCGCGCTTGTTCTCACCGAGCCATTTGAGGATATCCGCCGTGCGCTTCATCTGAATTGAAAGACTTCCATCGGATTTCTTTATCTTCTCGTCCGCAGTGCTTTCGGGAGTGTAATCTGCGACAGCGGCGGTCTTGATGATGATATCCGCGTCAGCGAAGTTCACCTTGACGGCTTCAAACATATCCTTAGCGCTCGAAACATTTACGACTCTCACAAACGGCGGAGGGTCAATACTGACGGGGCCGCTGACAAGAGTTACCTCGGCGCCTCTGAGCATGGCCTGACGCGCCACGGCGTAGCCCATCTTGCCTGTGGAGTGATTTGTGATAAAGCGGACAGGGTCAATACTCTCTCTTGTCGGGCCCGCTGTGACGAGAACCCTCTTCCCTGCCAGATCCTTCTCCTTTGCGGTTTCGCGGAGAATATAATCGAGCAAAACCAGCTCGGACGGCATTTTACCTGCTCCCGTGTATCCGCAGGCGAGGTAGCCGTTGTCGGGCGGAATGACTGTTACGCCGAACTCCTCAAGCGTTTTTATATTGCGCTGAACAACGGGATTTGTGAACATATTCACGTTCATCGCGGGCGACACTATAACGGGGCATTTCATTGCGAGATACGTCGTGCTGAGCATATCGTCGGCGATTCCGTGCGCCATCTTTGCTATTATATTCGCAGATGCGGGTGCAACAAGCATTACGTCCGCCTTGTCGGCAATGGAAACGTGAGCCACGTTATACATGAAGTTGCGGTCGAAGGTGTCGGTCATGCACTTGTTTTTTGTGAGCGTTTCAAAGGTGATCGGGTTGATAAAATTCGTCGCATTCTTCGTCATTATCACGTGAACGTCGGCGTGCAGCTTAACAAGACTGCTCGCGAGATTCGCGATTTTATACGCTGCGATACTGCCCGTAACGCCGAGAACAACTGTTTTTCCTTTTAACATGGCGGCTCCTTACATATCGCACAGCTTGCCGTGCTTTTCGTACCGCGTGATTTTGGAAACGCGGTTATTGTCGTCGACGAAAACCACCTTTGGTGAATGCGCCGCCGCTTCCTCGGGGGTCATCTGAGCATAGCACATAATGATGATCTTGTCGCCGACGCTTACCTGACGCGCCGCGGCTCCGTTAAGGCAAATCATGCCGCTGCCGCGCTCGCCCGCGATCACGTAGGTCGAAAAGCGGCTGCCGTTGTTCACATCGACGATCTGCACCTGCTCGTATTCGATGATTCCCGCCGCTTCCATCAACTCCTCGTCAACCGTGATGCTGCCGACATAGTCGAGTTCAGCCTGAACCACCGTCGCGCGGTGAATCTTTCCTTTAAGTAATGTAATATTCATTTTGCTCCTTATTCCGCGATAAAGTTGTCAATCAGTCTGGTTTTGCCGATATATACCGCAATTGCAACGAGTACGGGCCCGTCGACTTTGTGGTGGATCTCGATCGAATCCCACTTGACCATCTCTACATAGTCGATTCTCGCGAGCGGCTCGGACTCTATCAGCTCTCTCATGGCTGAAAGCACCTTTTCTCCGTCATGCTCGCCGTCTTTGATCATACGCTCACCCATGAAAATCGCCTTGCTCAGCACGAGCGCCGCCTTGCGCTCCTCGGGTGAAAGGTATGTGTTGCGCGAGCTCTTGGCGAGTCCGTCCGATTCGCGGATAATCGGACAGCCGACTACCTCGAGGTTCATGTTTAGGTTGCGCACCATGCGTCTGATTACCGCGAGCTGCTGAGCGTCCTTCTGACCGAAGTACGCCCTGTCGGGCATCGCGATATTGAAGAGCTTGTTAACAACCGTGCAAACGCCCCTGAAATGGGTCGGACGGCTCTTGCCGCACAGCTCCTTTGTAACGCCTGTCATATCGACAAAGGTGGTGAAGTCGTCACCGTACATCTCCTCGGGCTCGGGGTGGAAAACCATCGCCGCGCCTGTGCTCTCGCAGAGCGCGCAGTCAGCCTCCAGATCGCGCGGATATGTTTCAAGATCCTCGTTCGGAGCGAACTGGATCGGATTTACAAACACACTGACGACTACTTTATCGTTCTCGGCAACCGCGCGCTTGATAAGACTCTGATGTCCCTCGTGCAGATATCCCATTGTGGGTACAAGACCGACGCTCAGACCCTGACTTTTCCATTCGCGCACCTGCGCCTTTACTTCGTTAACTGTTCTTGCTAAAATCATGCGTCTGTCCTCCTCAGCCGAGCTTTTCGATAATTTCGTCGTCGATCGCGTAGCAGTGCTCCTGTGACGGGAACACGCCGCTCTGTACCTCTTTTATATACTGCTCGAACGCCGCCTTCATTACCTCTCCGACGTTCGCGAATTTCTTGACAAATTTGGGTGTAAAGTCGGAATACATTCCGAGCATATCCTGATATACAAGCACCTGACCGTCACAGCCGGCTCCCGCGCCGATGCCGATGGTTGGAATAGTGAGCTTTCCCGTGATAAGCGTCGCGAGCTTTGCGGGTACGCCCTCTATCACAACAGAGAACGCGCCTGCCGCTTCTACCGCCAGAGCGTCCTCGATCAGCTTCTTAGCCGCCGCTTCCGTCTTGCCCTGAACCTTGTGGCCGCCGAAAGCGTTTATCGACTGCGGGGTAAGTCCGATATGCGCGACAACGGGTATGCCTGCCGCAACAATCGCCTTTATCTGCTCCGCCACTTCAACGCCGCCCTCGAGCTTTACCGCGTTGGCTCTCGCTTCCTTCATCAGCCTTCCCGCGTTGACGACAGCGTCATATACGCTCGTCTGGTAGGACATAAACGGCATATCGACCACGACCATGGCGTTTTTTGCGCCGCGCGCAACTGCCGCTCCGTGGTGGATCATATCCTCCATCGTAACGGACACCGTGTCCTCGTAGCCGAGCATGACGTTGCCGAGAGAATCGCCGACAAGAATCATATTCACGCCCGCCTCGTCGATAAGGCGCGCCGTGGAATAATCATAGGCGGTCAGCATTGTTATCTTCCTGTTTTCGTTTTTTGCCTGCTGCAATGTTAAAACTGTGTTCTTCACTCTAAAATCTCCTTTACACACATATTTCACATTCTCGCAATAAAAGTATCAGTTTGCAGGTATAGCTTCCGCAGAATGCTATCCTTACCGATTATACCATAATTTTATGCCGTGTCAATGGAATAAGGACTATATAAAGAAAAAGGACGGTTTTCACCGCCCTTTTAACGCGAATCAATTAAAGTCCGAGAGCGTTGAGCTCCTGAGCTGTTACCTCGACGAGCTTCTCGCACTCCTTGGCGTTGCTGCCGAATACCTTGCCGACGCCTGCCCAGCCCTTTGTAAGGCCGTCGAGAGCAGCGTTGGACATCATGTTGCCCATGCCTGCCTGCTCCTGCTTCTGAACCTGGAACTTGTTTGATTCCTGACCGAAGCCTGTGCGCATGATCCATACCTGGTTTCTGCTGTCAAGTGCAGGGAAAGTGATTACATATACAAGACCGTGCTTTGTGAGAGAAGGCTCACCCGCGGTAAACTTCTTGTCCTTGATCGCCTCGTAAAAAGATTCGATTGTGTACTTGTTTGAGGTTTTTACTGTTTTAACTTTTACTCCGAATGCCATAGTAACTCAACCTTTCTGAAGATATTGCATTGCTGCAATTTCATTATACAATATTTATTTGCGATAATCAATAAAAAGTATCAGTTTCTGCAATCTTTAACATTTTTATATTGCTTAAAATTCTCTTACGTGGTAATATTGATTTATAAACACACGGCAAGGAGAATCTTTATGGCTACATCTAAGGAATATCTGCAGTACATAGTCGACCAGCTCAGCGGAATGGACGAGATTTCTCACCGCGCGATGATGGGCGAATACGTCATTTACAACAAGGGCAAGGTTATCGGCGGTATCTACGACAACCGCTTTCTCGTCAAGCCCACAAAGTCCGCAAAGGAGCTTCTTCCCGACGCTCCGTATGAGGAGCCGTACCCCGGCGCAAAGGAAATGCTGCTCATCACCGACCCCGAAGACAGCGAACTGATGGAAAAGCTGCTCAACGCCGTGGCGGACGAGCTGCCCGCGCCTAAAAAGAGGAAGAAATAAAATGCATTACGTTAAGGTGATGGGTATCCTTTCTCCAAGCAACGGAATGAACCTATACCGCGGCTGCTCGCATGGCTGCATATACTGCGACTCGCGCAGCAAATGCTATCAGATGAATCATGACTTCGAGGACATCGAGGTCAAGGAAAACGCGCTCGAGCTGCTCGAAGCCGCTCTCAGGCGAAAAAGAAAGCGCTGCATGATTGGCACAGGCGCGATGACAGACCCGTATCTCCCGCTCGAAAAAAATCTCGGATACACCCGTAAAGCCCTTCTGCTCATTGAAAAATACGGCTTCGGCGTTGCACTTCAGACGAAATCTGATCTTGTGCTGAGGGATCTGGATATTCTCAGACAAATCAACGAAAAGACAAAGGCAGTTGTACAGATGACGCTGACGACGGCTGACGAAAAGCTGTGCAGGATTATCGAACCAAACGTCAGCACTACAAATGAGAGGTTTGAAGCGCTGAAAGCTCTCCGCGACGCGGGTATTCCGACAGTGGTGTGGCTGTGCCCTGTTTTGCCGTTTATCAACGACACGGAAGAAAACATCAGGACAATTCTCGGAATGTGCGTTGAGGCAGGCGTCAGGGGTGTGCTGTGTTTCGGAATGGGACTGACTCTGCGCGAAGGCAACCGCGAGTATTTTTACAGGCAGCTCGATATTCATTTTCCGCGTCTTAAGGAAAGATATATCCGCGAGTACGGAAACAATTATATGGTTGACAGTCCGCGAAGTACAGAACTTATGCGGCTGTTTCACCGAATCTGTGAGGAGAACGGAATTCTTCACAGCAACGATCAAATCTTTGAGTATCTGCGTAAATTTGAGGAAAAGAACGCCGCAGAGCAGCTTTGTCTGTGGTGAAAAAAGAGGGATAGTTTATGGCAAGACTGAAAAACAAGCTGATCGGAATGCTCTACACCGTTCTGCTGGGCGTAATAACAGGAGCGATCGTCTGGGCGTTTCTGAGGGTGATGAACCTCGGAATCGGATTTCTCTGGGATTTTCTGCCCTCGCAATTCAGCATACCTTTTTATACCGTCGGCGTTTGTCTTATCGGCTCGCTGCTGATAGGACTGTACAAAAGCAAATTCGGCGACTACCCCGAGGAGCTCGGTATGGTGCTCGGAAAGCTCAAGAAGAACGGCCGCTATCCGTACAACAACCTGCTCATAGTGTTGATCGCGGCGCTGCTGCCGCTGCTTATCGGCGCGGCAATCGGTCCCGAGGCAGGCCTGACGGGTGTGATCGTCGGCTTGTGCTGCTGGGTCGGCGACAAGCTCAAGCGCTACTACAAGGAAGCCAGCGACCTTGCCTCCATCGGCGCGAGCGCGACACTCGGAACGATATTCCGCTCACCGATGTTCGGATTCGTTGAACCGCTCGAGGGTGAGGCTGACACAAAGCTGCCTAAGGCGTCAAAAACAGTGCTGTATATTCTGGCTATCCTCAGCTCGTTCGGCATATTCATTCTTCTGAACAAGCTAACGGGAGGAAGCACAGGCTTCCCCGCAATCGAATTTAACGGAATTGAGCTTACAGATTTGCTCTGGGGACTCGCGCTGACACTCGTCGGAGTAGTAATGGGCGTGCTGTTTCTGGCGTTTGAAAAAATCACGCACTTTCTGCTCGGACTTGTCAAAAACGTCATTATCCGCTGCGCGATCGGCGGTCTGGCGCTCGGAATAATCGGCACTCTGCTGCCTCTCACAATGTTCTCGGGCGAGCATGAAATCGAGAAAATACTGAGCGACGGAAAGACTATCGGCATAGTCACACTGTTGATCATCGCCGTCGCAAAGCTGTTCCTGACAAATGTATGTATCGCGTCATGGCTTAAGGGCGGACACTTCTTCCCCGTTATCTTCTCGGGAATCGCCGCGGGCTACGCGTTCTCAATGATAATCGGAATTGACCCCGGAATGTGCATGGCTGTTGTCACGGCGGCGCTGCTCGGCAGTATTATGAAAAAGCCTGTCGCGGTGACTCTGCTGCTCCTGATTCTGTTTCCGTGGCAGTTTGTTCCCGTCATGCTCGGCGCTTCGGCGCTCGGCGGATTCTTTGACCTGCCGCGATTCTTCAACAAAGCCGATAAATAAAAATAATCAAAAACTGCAACTTACTTCGGATTTCTGCATTTCACCGCCAAAACTGTTGTCAATTTTCATTTGCCGCGCTATACTGTTGCCATAACAAAAACGAAAGGTTGATTGATTATGGGACTTATTTTTCTGATAATTTTCGCGCTGGCTGAAATCGCGCTTGTGGTGCTGACGTTCACAAGGTTCGGCGAAAAAGCGGCATGGCTCAAAAACCGCGCTGTCATAAGAACGGCTGAGGCCGCGCTGATGCTCGGTATCATTCTCGTACCCGCTACGAACCTGAAATGGCGGTTCTTCTTCGCAATGGGAATCCTAGCCGTCCGCTTCCTCTTCGCAGGAATCATGTGGCTCATCAAGCGAAACAAGGCAACAGGCAAAAAGAAAAAGGCAGGCAGCGTTGTAGACTGCATTGTATCGATTATGCTTATCGCGTTCGCTCTCGTGCCCTCGTTCATCTTCGCGAACTACGGCGGACTGCCTACAACCGGCGAATTCAATGTCGGCACAACGGACGCAATTCTCGTAGACGAAAGCAGACCCGATACCTTTGAAAACGACGGTTCCTTCCGCGAGGTTCCCGTGCACTTCTTCTATCCGGAAAACGCCGAAGGCTCCTTCCCTCTCGTTGTGTTCTCACACGGCGCTTTCGGATACTACCAGAGCAATTTCTCCACCTACCGTGAACTTGCGAGCAACGGCTATGTCGTAGTTGCTCTAGACCACCCGCACCACGCGTTCTTTACAAAGGACACCGACGGCAAGATTATTACCGTAGATCAGGATTTCATTAACGAAGCTATGGTAATCGGCGGCGGTGATGACGTGAGCAACGAGGAGGTTTATGAGGGTACAAAGAGCTGGATGGAGCTGAGGATCGCAGACGGCAACTTTGTCCTTGACACGATTGAAGCGGCTAAGAAAAGCGGCACACTCGGCACAGCCTGGCACAGCGAGAACAGCGACGCTGTACTCAACGTCCTCGCGATGACCGACACCGACAAAATCGGCTGCATGGGTCACTCCCTCGGCGGCGCGACAGGCATTGCTCTCGGCAGAGAACGCGATGATATTGACGCGGTTATTGACTTTGACGGCACGGTTCTCGGAGAGGTTGTCGAAATCAAAAACGGCAAATGCGTTCCTAACGACACTCCTTATCCCGTTCCTGTTCTCGTCTTTTCCAACGGCGAAAACGTCGAGGAAGGCGCTTACGTGAACATAACCGGGGACTTTGTAAATAACGCGAAGGACGGCAAATTAGTTACCTTCAAACACGCCGGTCACATGGACTTCACCGACCTGCCTCTGCTCTCTCCGTTCCTGGGCTCAATGCTCGGTCACGGCAACATCGACACCAAGGAATGCATGACAAAAACTAACGAGATCACACTTGAGTGGCTTAACTATTATCTCAAAAACGAGGGAACGCTTGACTTTCAGGCTCAGTACTAATTATGCAAACAAAGATCACCAGAATTGAACGCGACAAACCCGAAATACTCGAAATCCGCTGTCACGAAATCAGCGACGAAGTGCGCGAGATAGTTGCCTTTGTCAAATCAAGGCAGGGACAGCTTACGGGCACCGCCGACGACAGAATGTATGAGATCGCTGTATCTGATATATTCTATATCGAATCGGTGGACAACAAGACCTTCATATACTGCAAAAACCGCGAATATGAAACAAAGCAGAAGCTGTACGAGCTTGAGGAAATACTCAGAGAAAAGCATTTCCTCAGAGTATCGAAATCCGTGCTGCTCAATCTGATGAAGGTCAGCTCTATCAAGCCCGCTCTGAACAGCCGCTTCACCGCAGTGCTGTTTTCAGGAGAGCAGGTCATTATTTCGAGGAAATACGTTCCCGAGCTGAAAAAAGCCCTGAAAGGAGAAAGTTGATTTGACCATAAAAGAATTTCTGATATCGCGTGTCCAGCTGTTCTTTCTGCTGACAACGCTGATCCTCGCGGCAAGCGCCATAATCGGAGCGGTCATCGCTCCCGCGGAAGAGCTTCACTACTACCAGCTTTTCGGCCCGATGGCATTCGCGGGATTGTGCGTACTGCCCACCTGCGTTAGCTTCTTCAGAAAAGAACCGACGCTCGGTCAGTTTATTATCCGAAAGGCGATCGAGCTTGTGCTGATCGAGTGCATTATTCTCTTTATCATTTCGCCGCCCGACGACGACAGCATTCCCGCGCTGCTGTTCTATGTAATCCTCGGAGCGGTCGTGCTGGTAATCTATATCCTCGCGCTGCTTATCATGTGGCTTCAAAAATATAGGCAATCAAAAAAGCTATCCGATCAGCTCAAAAAGCTACAGACAAGCGAATAATACAGACGAAAACCGCAGCCCTATACGGACTGCGGTTATTTTTTGCCTGTCAATCGGGCTTTGCGGGCGGATTGCCTTCGGGCTTGTTTCCGCCGGGAGCACCGCCGCCGTCGGGAGGCGCTTCATGGCCGCCCGATGAAGTTGAAACCTTAATTTCGATCGCTTCACCCTGAGATGCTGTGCCCTCTGTGTATTCCTTGCCGTCTACATAGAGCTTGTGACCATTGAGGTTGATCGAATCCGCGTCGCAGGTGAGCGATGAAATATAGGAATCGGCTGTGAGAGTCCATGTGGAACCCTTCTCGATCTCTACATAAACGCTGCCCTCGGCACCGTCGGGATTGATCGCGCCTGTAAAGTTAGAGCCGCTCTTGAGATACAGGTTAAGCGTAGATACGCTGTCTACGAGCATATCTCCGTTTATCGTCTGCTTCTCGGCATTGAGAGTCACCTGACCGCCGTTTGAGCCTTCCTTGCCCCAGCCTGCCGCCGCAGCTCTGAGGAATACGCCATCGCCTTCGTTGGTGATTGAGGCGTCGCTGAGATTGATTTCAGTCGCCGTGTTATTGACAAAGAACACGTCGCCGTTCTTGTTTACAAGACTGCCGCCGTTCATCGTGAAGCCCGACAGACCCTGTGCCGCGTCGCCGGACATAGACTGATAAATCATTACCGCCTGATAATAGCTCGACTTATCGCTGTTCTTCTTGTTGTTGTCGGCTGTGAGAGTCACGTTGTTGAGAGTTACCGAGTTCTTGCCCTCTACGACAACGCCCTGCGAAGCGGTCGAAACCATCTCGGCGTCGCTGACGGTTATATCGGCGGTTGAGTAAATTACCGGCGAGCCTGTGCCGCTCGTGGAATAGTAGCCGCCGTTTACATTCACGGTGCCGCCGCCTCTGTCAGAACGGATTGCCGCAGAAGAATTGCCCGAGGTTTCGATTGTGAGATTTGCGGCGTTCATCGTGCCGCCGCCTGTCGTCATCAGACCGCCCGAGCAGTTGCCCGTGGTGTTGATGTAGGAATCAGAAATATTGACGATCGTGCCCTCTCCGTAGCTGAAAACGGCGTTAGCGTGCTTTCCGTCTGTCTTGACAACCATCTCGCTGAGATTGAGGGTACCGCCGTTTGTAGCGAATATCGCCGCGTTCTCGCCGTAAAAATCAGCTTCGTCGCCGTCGGCTTCGCCTGTCTTTGTAACAAGAATGTTGCTGTAGGACGCTTCCTCGCCGTCCGCAGTTATCGCGTGAGCGCCGTCCTCACTGTTCGATATCGTATCCTTGATCGTGATATCGCTCTCGGCAAGCCGTTTTGTCTGAACCGCCGTTGACGCTGCCTGGGTGGTTTCAGCCGAGGTCGCCGCTTGTGTGGTTCCGCTCTGAGTTGTTGTCTCCGCGACTGACGAAAACTGATTGCCGCAGCCGCTGATTGAAACCGCTGCAGCCACCGCAGTTAAAAGGGATATTAATATCATATAAGATTTGCTGATTTTGGCTTTCATAACGCTTACCTCCTTTAATTTGTCTTTATTTTAATTCCTGAATATTAAAAAAACCTTAAATAAATATACATTTTTGAAATTTATAACATCATTTTGACAGCTATTCTGAAAAAAAGCTGTTAACCGCTAGAAA
>JAEEGL011018960.1_pt1 | contig 11265 bp, 5 predicted proteins | sample 9134231 | NCBI WGS metagenome assembly JAEEGL01 (sample SAMN16246548, study PRJNA631951) | gut metagenome | biome: gut microbiome; feature: rumen; material: fiber-attached | host: Bos | place: Iran: Karaj | collected 2018-10
ACATTCCAAACATACTCGCTGTTAGTTTCATAGAAACCCCAGTCATCAGCTATAAGGCTGGTGGCACACAGAAGGCTTGCAACTAAAGTCAGCACAGTGGCGGCCATGCGACTGCCAGTTTCCTTATTTGTATTATATAATTTTTTCATAGCCTGATTGTTTTTCATTGATTACTCGCACTCCTCTTCTGTATCTGGTTCAACTCTGATTGTCACACTCTCTGACACTGAGCCGCAGTTATCATTATAGCCTGTAACTGTCACTTTAAAGTCCATAGCGGAACCAACCTTATCTGCCTTAAATGTAGATGTGGCTGGCAAGGTGTCGCCGCTTATGTCTGAGAATGTGGCAGAGGCTGGTGTGCTTGTCCATTCAACCATAGTGATGTCACCTTGTTCACCTGAGGCACTTAGTTCAACCGCCTGATATGGGTTTACAGTCGTCTCTGATGGAATGAGAGAGGTTATCTCCCCACTCGATGCAAGTGGCACTGTGTAGTCTATAGTAAGTGTGGCAGTAGCATCATCGTAGCCGTCTTTCTTGGCTGTGAACACGTATGTGTATGATGTCCCTGTCTTGCCTGCCGTGTTCCAGATCATCTGGCCGTTTACAAGTGAGAAGTCTGCCTTGGCGTCACTGCCTCCCTTAGTAACACTCCATGTGGTTGGTTCAGGGCTTAGGAACATCTCGCTCCAAGTAAACTGATGCTCACCCGGGCAAGCCTTGAAATCAACGTCAATGTCTGCTGTCACAAACCTGTTGCACTCATATTTGACAGATACCACATCGCTGAATTCTGAGAGCCTGCCGTTTGTGGCGTTGACACGCAGATAAAGCATCTCACCCGGAGATACCACAGATTCCACCCTGCTGTCTGAAAGTTTTATTGTATCACTCACGTTTGCATCGTCAATGGAAACGTCCTTAGTCCTGTATCCAGTCTTATAGGTGCCGTCTGAACGGAACATGGAATTGTTTGAGTAGTACAGATTCAATGCGGTCACCTCATCACATCCCCACTGTGCCACGTATGCGCCCACAGTGAGTTCACAGTTTGAGAATCTTGGTTTCTCACCTATACGTACCTCTGGGGCTGGTGCTGCAGCAGTAGTCACGGTCAGTGTACCAGCCGCGGTAGGATTGCTAACTGTAATGGTAGTTGCCGTGGTAGCGTTACCAAGGTCAGTAGGTGAGCATGTGGCGTTTGTAACACTTGCGCTTACCAACTTATACCCCGATGCCGGAGTAACCGTAAAAGTATTGCTACCTCCAGATGCTATGCTCCTGCTTGTAGGACTGAAAGTACAATTGCTACCGCTGGTGGAGATAGTGTAGGAAGCTGCCGCTGCTGTTATGGTATATGTGTTAGTACCATTAAATGTAATCGTATATTTACCAGCAGCCTTAGTATCAATGTTTACATATTTATACCCGCCCCATTCCTTGTACTGGAAGTGATATGTCAAACTGCTTGCATCTATAAAGGTATAGGAATTTGATATGGCTATAAGATTTGCTACTGACTCAGATGTACTTATACCTACATAATTGTTATATAGACTCAGATCTACTGTAAAACTATAGCTTGTATTTGAGGCAAGCGTAGTCCAACTGGCTGGATTGTCAGACGTGCCACCTAACAGATAATAAGTAGTACCCCACGCTGCATTGCTCACTGCAAACATGGCACAGAGCAGCACTACCGCACTCAGTTTACGCTTTATCATATTAGTTAAATTGTGTTTCATATTGTATTGTTTCTAAGGTTCAATTTTTAACTGCAAACTAATCACATTCGTCTGTATCGTTCACAACCGTAACGGTTATTTCTGCACTACAACCTCCACGTGTTGTGGCTGTAACTGTATATGGTGAGTGGTCTGACAATGCCTTGAATGTAATTGTATTTGGTGTCTGTCCGTACAGGTAGGCTGTGTTTCCTGCATCGGAGATGGTCCAGGTCTCAACATCAGTGTTAATTGATGTGATTGTCAACGGTTCATAACTCTTCACAGTTGGCGATGCTGGCATAAGGCTTGGCGTCAGGCTTATGTGAAGTGTGATTGCTCCTGTCATGGTTGTCTTGCAACTTGGGCTGCCTGTCAGGTATGCCTCGCAAGTGTACTCTCCAGATTTGTCAACACCAAATTCAAGCTCGTCTCCATCACCCGCTACAGGGTCACCTATATTTTCACCATCCTTCTTAAGCTGGTATGTGTAACCGCTCTGTGAGTCGCTCAGTTTGAGGGTTCCGCCAGATGAGCAGATGGTTGTGCTTCCACCAACAACACTCAGTGTGTAGGCGGTTGGGGCGTTTAAGAATGTGAACGTAACATTGCTCGATGCTGCACTTGCATTATAGTTGTCATCTGCGGCTTTGGTGGCGTTAATAGTAATGGTACCTTCATTTGCAGCCTCTATAACACCTCCTGACGTAATGGTTATTCCTTCAGTGCCAGACACCTTTGTAAATGAATAGGCTCCTGTTCCTGAACCGCCAATGGCATTTGCGGTAACGCTGCTGCCTACACAATAGTTTCCTGCATTATCAATGCTTACAGTTGCCTGAGACGCTTTGCTTATCACAATGTCTCCAAGCGATATATCACTTTCAGATGCGGCATTATTTGTTCCTGCCGCCACTCTCAAGGTTACAGCGTATGTGCCGGCATCTACAGGCGCGTCTGTGGTGGCATCGGCGCTCCCCTTTTTATAATAGATGGTTCTTTCACCGGTACTACTATATGGTGATTTCCATGCTACTGTGGCGGCATGCGAGCTTCCATCAAATGTCAACTCAGCAGGGACACCTGTTATGGTGAATAAGTCTCCCTTATTGCTTGATGATGGCGTTACAGGTGCAATGGTCAGATCTACTTCAAGATCAATAGCCTCAGTAATTGCACAGAAGTCACCTGACTCACTGGCGGCTGTAACATATATGTTGTATGTGTTAGCGTCGGTCTGGCTAACAGCGGCTGTAGCTGCTGAAGCACCATACTTCACTGTTATTGAGGCGGGATCATACACATCAGTATCACTACTTGATACAGTTGCACTCTGTGCGGTTCCATTATATGTAAGAGTATTATCCTCTACTGTGAAATTTAATGCGGAAGGAGGAGTACAGGAAGCTGTTACTGTTAGAGTCAACACATCTCCGTTTCCGCTACTTGGTCTTACTGCTACCGTTGCGTTGGTGGCATCCACCAGCAACGGGTAAATGTAGTATGTGCCTTCTGCAAGAGAAGATGTGTTGTATGTCAGCTCTAAAGCTGATGTTGCATTCACATCCTTGGTCCCTATTAGTGTGTAGTCTCCGCTACCGTTTTTCAGATAGTAGTGATATTTTAGAGCGGTTCCTATGGCAGATGTTGTTCCACTACATGTAGATGTGAGGGTGACACTTGCAGTGCCTTCTGTAATACTAAGTGATGTTGCTGTGTTGTCAGAGCCAAAGTAGGCTTTAGAATAGGATGCACCTGTAAGTACACAAACACGGTCACCATCATCACCGTCACCGCATACATGATCACCATTACTTCCTAAGATATATGCATTACCTGCAACAGTACCAGAAGGCATTTGAGCACCACTCCAACCTGGATCATCAGTTATCCAATACTGTACATTTGAAGCTGTCATAGCGGCGCTATAACGGTTGGTTTTACTGCTCATATCAAAGGTTGCATTACTTGGGAGCTCCAGATACCAATTACTTGTGCTATTTGCAGTATTAAGGAATATCCTCCATTTATCACTGCTTTCATCCCCTCTACTCCAACTACAACCAACATAGCAGGTTACTTTCCCAACTTCAAGAATACCCTTTAGAATAATGTTTGACATAGCGTCAGGGAAGTAGTAACCCAATTTACCTGTTTGTATATCGTATATATTTCTTCCATCCGTTGGGAATGTCTGGTCTCCGCTTCCATCCGTCCAGCCATCATGATACACCTTAAAACGATCAATAGCAGAGCAGCTACTGTAGTCATAAGAGAAGTAGTTCCTGTTAAATTTACTATTAAGTTTTGTCATAAGTTCATCAGGTGATTTCCATGTTTTACATTCGCTGCCATCACTTTTCCAAAGATGTAACTTGTAATTATCATTGTCTTTACTTGAAACATAAAATGTTTTGTTGGGGTTGTCATCAGCCCACACCCCCTGGCTCACACCAAGCAGCGCTGCCAGCAGCAGGAGCCACTGGAGTTTATGTTTTAATAATGTTTGTAGTTTGTGTTTCATACTGTATTTGGTTTTTGGTTTCTTGTTTGTTATTTACTTTTTATTTGGTTTTTAATTGTTCATTAATGTCATGTTATTACATTCTGGTTCGCCGTATCTTTGCATCGTGAGATTGAGAAAAAATGGGCGTTTAAATTATTCAAAGAACGTCTTGTATTACCTTGACTTAGGGGGGTGGAAAGTATGTGTTAAAGATTGTTAAATATTCAATATCTTCAACATTTCTGTTGTTGCAAGGGCAACGTCACCACAAATTTTAAACTTTACTGGAAAAGTAAAAAATCACCCATTATCCTAAGTTTCAAGTTTTTACGATTCTGCGTCTCTCATTCATACTGCTTTCAGGGTGCAATATACAAATAATTTTGATATGTTGTACATTTTTGTAGATTTTGTGGAGACATCTTTGTTTCAATTAAACGCCTTGTAGTGCAAGATACCTTTCGAGAAATCTCGGCACATTGTGGTTACTATATTGTATTTTAATTTTGCAAATAGTTATTTTTATTGTAAGTTTGCATAATAATTGCTAATATGTGTTTTATGGTAGCGGCTAAGAGAAAATATCCTATAGGTATCTACACTTTTGAGGAGATTGTAGGCGGCAATTATCTATATGTGGATAAAACCGCTCATGTGTATAATATAGCGCATGATTTCAAGTATGTTTTTCTGAGCCGCCCTCGCAGGTTTGGGAAGAGCCTTCTTGTGGATACGCTGCAATGCTATTTTGAGGCTCGCAAGGAGTTGTTTGAGGGGCTTAACTTGGCACAGATGGGGACGGAGTGGGTGAAGCACCCTGTGCTCAGGTTTGATATGAGCAGGCTGAAGAACAAAGATATTGAGTTGTTAAAACAGACTCTTAACGGAATGCTGTGTGATTATGAACAGGTTTATGGAACGCCATCATACGATACCTCCTTTGGAGCACGTTTGGAGTTTCTAATAAAATCAGCCTACGCCCAGACAGGTCAGAAGGTGGTTCTGCTTATAGATGAGTATGACTCTCCTATGCTTGAAGTGTTCCATGACAAGGAGAAGCTCACTGAGGTGCGTGACATTCTGCGGAACTTCTACAGCCCTATAAAAATCTGCGATGCACAGCTGCGCTTTGGATTTATCACTGGTATAACCAAGTTCAGCCAGATGGGCATATTCTCAGGAATTAACAACCTTATGGATGTGAGCATGCTTGATGACTACTCTGACATCTGCGGAATTTAAAAAGAGGAACTGCTGACCCAGTGTAAGAGTGACATAGAAAGTATGGCACAAAAGACGGAATGTAGTTTTGACGAGATGTTTGGTAAACTTACCGAGAATTATGACGGTTACCATTTCTCAGAGAACTCAAAGGATATATTTAATCCATATAGCCTAATAAAGGCGTTTGCCACAAATAAGTTAGGACAATACTGGTTTGACAGTGGCACTCCTACGTTCTTGTTTAATATTGTGGATCAGTTTAAGACTGATTTGACAAAACTTGAGGGGACCAATGTGCTTATACAAGACTTCAGCATATCGCCAGAAAGTGCAACATCAGCGTTGCCAATCCTATATCAATCAGGCTATCTGACCATTAAGGGATATAACAGTGAATATGAGGAATATACACTTGGATTTCCTAATAGGGAGGTGAAATTGGGCTTCCTGTACGCGTTTATGCCAAGCGTTACAAATACCTCAAGTCAGCAGAACTCCAGTATGCTTGTAGGTGTGACTCGCGCTTTAAAAGCCGGCGATGTTGACTCCGCCATGACAAGCATAAAAGCGTTCATTGCCTCCATGCCATATCACTATGATAACACAAAGGAACCGGATTTCCAGACCATAATGTACATGATATTCTCGCTCCTGGGAATGTACGTAAAGGTGGAGGTAGCATCAGCGTTAGGCCGTGCCGATGCCATAATAGAAACTGCGGACTACGTTTACATTATTGAATATAAGGTGAACCACAGCGTGGATGAGGCGCTCCAGCAGATTGAAGATAAGGGCTACGCCACGCCATACCTCTCAGACCCACGCAAACTTGTGAAAATAGGTATGAACTTTTCATCGGAGTGCAGAGGCTTGGAGAGCTGGAAATATATTTGAGTTTCACGATTCATGAACTAATCTCCCCCTCACCTATACCCTGCGGAGTATGGTGAAGGGGAGGTTTTTGTGCGCGTACATTAAATCAACTAAGAATGTATTAACACTATTTAACCCACTATATAAATACGCACGTTAAATACATTAAATTTTATAAGCCTACCTTTTGCTTCAATATTCCTTAAGAATCAGCCATCTTTTGGCTGATTTTTTTTGCCCGAATTTTTTCAGTTCCGTACGTCATTACTCGGGACGAGCCCTCGTCAACTCGTCTGAGCGAAGCGAATTACGCAGCAAGTGAGAGCAGAAGACAAGTTTACTTGGATTATGCCGAACGCAGCAAGTAATCACGGAGTTGCAAAGCAACGACGTAAGAATCTCACAATACACGAGCTGAACCAGCGATGCAAACTGAAAATTGGTCGTGAAAAAAATAATAATAAAATAAATAATAGGTGTAAGGTCATAAATGCTTAAACCTATAAAAAATATTAATAAAACATAACAGAATAACTTAAATCAAAATACAGTATGAAAAACAAACTACAAACATTATTAAAACATAAACTCCAGTGGCTCCTGCTACTGGCAGCTCTACTTGGTGTGAGCCAAGGGGTATGGGCTACAATTTATTTTGATACATCTGAAACTGGCTGGAGCAGTGTTAATTTGGTGCAAGGGCATGGATCTTACTCTTGTTTCAATACAGTTATGACTAAAGTAAATGGAACATACCTGTACAAGAAAGACAGTCCAAGTTGGTGGGGCGATGAAACTCAATTTGCATTTTCCACAACTAACTGGGGTTGTGAAGGGAATAGTATTTCACACAGAATGGGGTGGATTGGTAATAATAAATGTACATTTACTTATGACGGGAAATGGACGGATGGAAAAATTTATACAACCAATGGAACTGCCACATGTACTTCTTGCGGAAATGGAGGTTCTGTGAAAGCATATAGTTGGGGACCTACAAAAGACTATTCCACTACATACACTGTAACTGTTTCAGTAACGGGAGGTGGAACTATTACCTTTAAGTATGATAATACAAGTGGAACAGAACAAACAAAAACAGCTACAACAAGTGGATTGTTATATACTACTATACTAAAATCAATTGTGGCAACGCCTAATTCGGGTTATTCTTTGACCAGTTTAACAGTTGATGGGAATAGTTTTACATCAGGTAATTCATATACTCTTAAAAAGAGTGTTACTATAGCAGCTACGTTCACTCCTACTTGTACCACCCTCACCACCTCAAACTATACACTCACAGGCAGTCTTGATCAGCCATACAGTGGGACCTCCAGAAGTGTGACCATTACGCCAAAGAGTGGAATTCCATCAGGAACACTGTATTATACAGGAACGTACTATCGTCCTGGCGAGGGAGCGTCAACATACGCAAAGAGTACCACAGCACCAACTCATGTGGGAGAATATGATATTACGTATGAGGTTGCGGCCTCAGGAAGCTACTGCGCTGCAAATCTAAATTTTGGGAAACTGAGAGTAAACACGTATGACCTAAAGTCAAGTTTAGACGGTTGGACCACAGGTGTGCGCATGACGTCAACCGACGGAACTTCCTACACCGCCACTATTAGCAGTCCTGGGAATATAGATCTGAAACTATTTGACACAAGATATATCACAGATGAAAATAATCCAATGGCATGGGCTGGAAAAGACGGGGAGCCTACTATAACAAGAGGAAGCAATACAACCGGTGTTGTCTTTGGTGATGAGGATAATGTTCATCTCATAGCTGATGGTACTGGCACCTATACGTTTACATATAACTCCAGTACAGGTAATTTAACAGTAACATACCCAGCTGCCTGCACCCAGCCTACTGTGGTAACAAGCAGCAGTGTTTCATCAGTAGCCTTGCAATCTGCCACGGTTAAAGGAACCATTACAAACGGTAGTTGTACTGTAACTGCCAGCGGTGTGGCGTATGGAACATCCTCAAGTCCGACATCGGGTAAAAGTGTAAGTTACACATCCGGCACAGAGTTCTCCGTAAGCCTTACAGGTCTTACCCCAGGAACCAAATATTACTACAGAACTTACGCCACCACAGCATCTGGCACTGTTTACGGTGATGAGTATTATTTCACAACCACAGCTTGTACAGCTCCATCGTCAGTTGCAAGCACTCAGATGGCAGCAGCTAACTATTGTAAAGATGCCACAGCCACAGCTCTGAGAGTCACAGGTTCCGGAGGTGTTACACCATATACATATCAGTGGTATAGCAACACTACTGCAAGCAATACTGGAGGTTCTTTAATAGAAGGAGCCACAAGTCAGTCATTTACACCTCCTACATCAGCGACAGGTGACAAATACTACTACTGCGTAGTTAAGTCAGCAGCGCCTTGCTCTTCTTCTACAAGAACAAGCTCTGTAAGTGGTAAAATTCATGTTGACGCCACATCAGTTGCAGGTAGTATAACAGCCGATGCATCATCTGTATGTAATGGCAACGGAACCACACTAACGCTGGGTAGCAAAACTGGTAATGTTACTAAATGGCAGAAGAGCATAACCTCTTCTTCAACCGGATTTAGTGATATTGCAAACACAACCACATCTCTTTCAACAGGAAGCCTTACCCAAAACACATGGTATAGGGCGGTGGTTACTAATGGCGTATGCTCAGCAGCCACATCAACTGCTGTAGGCGTTACAGTGGTGGATCGTCCGTCTATAACAACACAACCAGCGTCAACAGTAGTTGCATGTAGTGGAGCTGTTCCAACACCAAACAGCATATCTGTTGTTGCCTCTGGAACAGATATGTCATATCAATGGCAATTAAGTTCCACTTCTGATGAGGGACCATGGAATAATCTTAGCGGTAGAACAACCAATACTTTTACATTTGGAGTTGCAACAACAGGAGGTGGAACATATTATTATCGTTGTAAGATTACTTCAGCAACTTGTTCTGATGATCCAATATATACAACCGTATCTACTCTGACTGTAGTCCCCAACCCTACAGCAGGAACCATATCTGGTAGCGCTGAGGCTTGTAGTGGTGTTTCTGGCGATGTGAGCTTAACACTAAGCGGACACACTTCAAGCGGTACAGGCATTCAATGGCAGAAATCAACAGACAGCGGTTCTAATTGGAGTAATATAGCAGGTGCTACATCAGCTTCGCTTTCCACATCTCAGACGGTGGCTACACAATATAGAGCAGTGGTAACCACCACAGTTGCAAGCTGTAGTAGAAACACCGATGCATATAGCGTTGCTATGAAGGCTCCTATGGCTCTCACATCCATTACATTAACACCAAATACAATATGCACGGGCGGCGAATCAACTGTTACAGCAAACGGACTTGTTCTAAGTGGCGGTTCAGTGGCCTACACATCATCTGCAACAAGCAAGGCAACTGTTGCCAAGGTTTCAGACAGCGAGGCAACGGTTAGTGGCGTTGCGGCTGGGAATGCAACTATTATAGCCACACTTAGCGGTGGATGCGGTAGCACGATAACCAAAACAGCTGATATATCAGTAAGCGAAGGCCCTGCCAAATTCACTCTAACTGCGGCAGGTGGAACTACTATCTGCTCTGCAGGTGGCAAGTTGAGACTGAGCGGCTCTGAGAGTGGTTTCTCATACCAGATCTATAAGAATGGAAGCGCATATCGCTCACCGGTTGAAGGCACTGGCAGCGCCCTTGAGTTTGATGTGTTTGAATCTGGTGACTACGTATGCCGTGCATACCTTACAAGCAGTCCAAGCTGCTACACTGTAATGACAGGTGAGGTTACGCTTCACATAAGCCTTACACCTAATCTTATACCTGCCACACCTACAGTTACAAGTTATACGCCGGTAACCATTACATCAATCAATACGGATATTCTCACATGGGAGATTTCTGGTGAAGGCAATACCGCCTATCTGTATGACAAGACATCCAACACAGTCAAGGTTAAGGCTTCTGCGGCTGGCAGCCCATATACTATTACGGCAACCACTGCGGGCGGATGCTCCCAGACTGCCACGCTTACAGTGAATGCAGATGTTGAAGTATGTAACTAACAGATTGATAAACAAATATAGTTAAGATAAACCTTAGAAAATTCAAGTATATGAAACGTATGTTAGTGAAAATAAACAGAAGTTGGCTGAGGGCTATAGTAATGCTTACAGCTATGCTTGGGATCAGTAGCGGAGCATGGGGGGCCACCACATACTACCTTTTGTGGGGTGATAACAACAATAACCCTTCGTCATTTGTATCCAAAGGCTCACAGTCTGGTACAACCAGCTGGACATGGGATTTGAGTGAGTCTCTCAGCTCAGGCAGAAACTACTATTTTGCGGTTTCAACGTCATCAACTTATACGGGTATAATATCTGGCTCAGGTTCTTCAAGTAGCGATATTGTTGACGGGTCTGGCATAACAAGTTCAAAGGACAGGCAGGAGTTTAATGTTGGAAGCACTCGCTATTATTTCTACAGAATCACTTTAACTTCTGCAAGAACGTCGCTGACAATCAACTATAGTAGTTCCACTGGCAAATACACCATATCTGGTGCTCTTCCTACTTACGATGTGGCAACCAACGCTACTGGCTGTACTGTAAGTCCTACGTCATATTCAAGTGTTACCGCAGGAAACAGTGTGTCGTTCACTGTCACTCCTGAGAGTGGTTACACATACGTAAACGCAACCTACTCAGGCGGGACATCGGGCGATATTACAAAAACAGACAATACATTTAGCTTCATTCCAACGGGCAGCGGAACATTTAATGTTACTTACGCCCTGCAATACACAGTAACTCCAAGCATATCAGGAGGTACGGTAAGTCCTTCCACACCACAAACTGTGGCAAGCGGCAGCACCGTGAGCTTCACTGTCACCCCTGAGA
>JAEEGL011501990.1_pt1 | contig 11265 bp, 9 predicted proteins | sample 9134231 | NCBI WGS metagenome assembly JAEEGL01 (sample SAMN16246548, study PRJNA631951) | gut metagenome | biome: gut microbiome; feature: rumen; material: fiber-attached | host: Bos | place: Iran: Karaj | collected 2018-10
ACAATACATGGAACTGGATTAGTTGTATGAGATGTAACTGGTTTATGATTTTCATCCCACATTACATCACAATTACCATGATCAGCAATTATTATTAATACTCCATCTAATTCTTTAACTACTTTATCATAGAATTTAGTTAAACACTTATCCATATCTTCAACTGCTTGTACCGCAGCTTCATATACTCCAGTATGACCTACCATATCTCCATTAGCTAGATTCATAATAGTAACATCATAATTACCTACTTCTTTTAGGAAATTATCACATACTTCATAAACACTCATCTCTGGTTGTAAATCATAAGTAGCCACTTTAGGTGATGGAATAAGTATCTTTTTCATATCATCATATTCTACTTCTTTTCCACCATCAAAGAAGAATGTTACATGTGGATACTTTTCTGTTTCAGCTATTCTTAATTGACTTAAATGATTATTATGTAAATAATCTACCATGATATTTTTTAAATCTAAATCATCAAAAGCATGTGGACAAAGTACTGTTTCTGTAACTGGATACATTGTAAGTACTTTTAAATTATTAAAATGTTTTACTTCTAATTCTTTTTCATTAGCATCTTTTTCATAATCTGTTGGATTAGTCCATAGAGTAAACATTTCTCTTAATCTATCTTTTCTAAAGTTAAAAGCAATTACTCCATCATTATCATTTAATGGTTTAGAATCAATAATACCTGGTATTACAAATTCATCATATTTTTCATTTTTATAATTTTCTTCAATTAAATCTTTATAATTAGAATATACTGGTCCTTTTCCATAGACAATTGCATCATAAGCAAGTTTTAATCTATCAAAGTTATTATCTCTATCCATAGCATAATATCTACCAGAAATAGTATTTATTTTACCAAGATTTAATTCTTTCATTTTTTGATCTAATTGATCTAAGTAAGTTAAAGCACTTTGTTCATAAGTATCTCTTCCATCTAGACAAATATCAAAGTAAACTTCTTTAACATCTTCTTTTTTACACATTTCAAGTAAAGCTAAAGCATGATTAATATGTGAATGTACTCCTCCATCTGATAATAATCCAAATACATGTAATGTTGAATTATTTTCTTTAACATGATTTAGTACATCTAATATTTCTTTATTTTCAAAAAATTCACCTTTTTCAATAGAAGCAGTGATAGTCTCTAATGGTTGCATAGCAACTCTACCAGATCCAATATTCATATGTCCCACTTCACTAGTTCCCATTTGTCCTTCAGGAAGTCCTACATATGGTCCACTAGCTTGTAATATTGAATGAGGATATTTATTCATTAACATATCAAAAGTTGGCTTATTAGCATTCTTAAAAGCATTACCATCTGTCTCTTCTCTAACACCACAACCATCTAATATACATAATACTAAAGGTTTATTCATTTTATTCCTCCTAACTATTTAATTATATCACAAAAAAAGAAGATAATTCTTCTTTTTTAACAACTATTTTTCTTACAACTAGTGCTTTCTTCTTCAAAACAATCCATTAGACAGTCAAATTTTTTATAAGCATATTTTTTTATCTTACTTGTTAGTTTAGAATAAGGATCTTTTAGATCATCACTAATACCTGTTTCTAATTGAAGTGCTTTACCTTTAGAAATAGCAACTACATTAGGAGCATAAATTCTCTTTTCTTCAGCACTTATCTTTTCATCATTTTCACCAGTTAAACTATAGTCTTCTAAAACATCTCCTAATAATTCAACTAACTTCATATAACCTTTAGTACCTTCTTTAGTAGTTGTGATTGAACCATCTTCAGATATTTCTTTAGTATCTCTAATATTCAAAATATCTACATAATAAATAGTATCTACTTCATTATCATCAGCAGCTATAATTAATTGTTCTAAGACACTTCTACACCAAGGGCATTCTGCAAAACCAAAATAGACAATAAATGATTCTTTCTTATTAATCTTTTCTACTATTTCATCTGCAGTTGCATAAACAAATGGATTATCTTTTGGAATAGATAACTCACGATTCTTTTTATTAGTATGTTCATTAACTACATTATTAACACTTTCATACTCTTCTTTAAATTTATCTGCATCAGTCTTTTCTTTTGTACAACCTACTACAACTAAACTTAAAACTATTATTAACATAATTGAAATTAACTTTTTCATTTTTATCACCACATTTAAAATTATACTATTAATCTCTTCTAATATCAAACTATATATACCATAATTTCTCATTATTCTTTCTAACTTCTGAAATTATTCCTCCACCCAAGCATAAATTATCTTTATATAAGACACAAGCTTGTCCAGGAGTTACTCTCTTTATTCCAGAATATTTTACTAACATTTTATTATCTTTTAAATATTCTATTTCTACTGGTACATCTTCCATTCTATATCTAAATTTAGCAGTACAATTAGTTATTTTTTCATCTCCTAAATAATTGACATCTTTAATCAAACAAGAATCAGATATTAAATAGTCATTTTCATCGCCAATACAAACATATAAAATGTTTTTTTCTATATCTTTACCAACTACAAACATTCTATCAACAGTACCACCAATATCTAATCCTCTTCTTTGACCAATTGTATAGTACATTAATCCTTTATGTTTACCAATTACTTCATTAGTATCAATATCTACTACATCTCCAGGTAATTGTTTAGCATTTTCTTTTATATAATCATTAAAAGAAGTCTTTATGAAACAAACATCAAAAGAGTCTTTTTTATTTGCATTAACTAATCCATGTTCGCTAGCTATTTCTCTTACTTTGTCTTTAGATAAACCTTCTAATGGAAAAACTATTTTATCTATTTTATCTTTAGGTAAATCATATAAGAAGTAAGATTGATCTTTATTTAAATCTTTACTACGATATAATTTATTACCTTCTATTTTTGCATAATGACCTGTCGCAATATATTGACAGTTATATTTTTCCATATTATCAAATAAGAATTTAAATTTACATTTTCTATTACAAATAACACATGGATTAGGAGTTAATCCTTTAGAATAATCACTTAAGAATTTATCAATTACTTCTTCTTTAAACTCTTTCCGATAGTCTACCGTATGATGTTCAATACCTAGTTTTTCGGCAACTTGCTTCGCATCACTATCATCAAAATCATCTATGAATCTAAAAGTAATTCCAACTACTTCATAATCCATTTCTTTAAGCAAAATTATTGCAGTACTACTATCTACTCCACCACTCATACCAAGTAATATTCTTTTCATAAAATCCCTCCTTTCAATTTGCTTATTATATCACATCTCTTTATATTCCCAAAAACCCAATTTACCTTTAGTAAATATTGGTCTTATTTTAGATGCATTTTCTAATTTGAAAGCATATTCTTTATCTTTACTATTAATAGTTCCTTGATAAACTAATTTATCTTTTCTTTTTAATTCTTCTTTTAATTTATCATCTACTAATAGACAATCAGTTAAAGTAACTTTTCCAATAATACAGCCTTTAGGATAATCTAAATGCAAATATTCAAGTCTCTTCATAGCCTCTTTATCTACACCCAAACCAGCATGTATTAAGAATTCTCCTCGATAATTAGTTTTCCAACTACGAAATTCATATTCTTTATATCCTTCTACAATTAAACTAGCCCATGGTTGTTTCAAAGTTAAGACTTTCATAATTGTTTTTCTTCCTCTAAATGAGATTCATAATAATTATGCATTTTTTCTAATATTTTATCTCTTTTATCAACCAAATCATAGAATATTCTAGTTAATTCTGTATCTTCATTATTATTTAAATCAATACTTAATCGAAACATTTTAGATTCTGGAAACTCTTTTTCATATATCTTAAACAAACCATTTAACTCTTCAAAATTTTCTTTTCCAACAGCATCTAAAATGATATTAATATTTCCATTATGTCTACTCTTAATAATTAAATCTTTATATTCTTCAAAAAATGTTCTTACTAAAAAAGCCGTGTGTTCATAACTTGTTACACCAATATATGAAGAATCTTCCGGATCATCAAAAACATAGGTATTATCTCTATGCATAATAGCACAAATTTCTTGAGCAATTAATTCATTAATAATTTCATTAAATAATTCATATGATCTTTTAGTATCTTCATAATCATCATTATCTTCTTCAGAAAAAACATCCCAACCACAAACACCATCATATGTATTTCCAACAACACTATTGATGTGTACTTCAAGTAAATGGTTCAATTCATGAACAATATTATGATCTATATGATTACTCATGATGTTATTAAAATTAATCGCAAGTATTGAGAATTCATCATAACTACCATTTACTTTTTTTGCATTTGGAAGTACAAAAGTTCCACCTTGTTCGTAAATTATTTTATCTACTCTAATGCTTTTATCTAATAAATCCAAATCATCTATTTCTTTAATTGTTTCTTGATATCTTTCAGTATTATCATACAAATCTTTATCACAAAGCTCTTTATATATTTTTCTGAGTTTTAACAACTCATCTATTCGTTCTGTAGATGGCCAAATCTTTTTTACTTCCTCGTTATCTAAATAGTCTTCATAATTAAATCCTAAATTAATTCCATTACTATTAAAAAATGAAACTCTATTTCTTTTTATTTGACTAATTTTCCATTCTTCAATACTAGGATCATTAAGCATTTTTTCACTTTCGCTAGAAAAACTTTCGATTCCTATAACTGAATTTAGATTCATACCAAAAATATTATCAATATAATTTTTAACTTTATAATCACCTACATTATTTTTTAAGTAGTCTATTACTTTAACCCTATTTTCCCATGATAATATATCAAGATTCTTAAAAATAAACTGGCTAAGATATTTTTCATTAAGATCCTGTTTTAATTTTTTATATTCCTCAACTTCTATTAAATAGTTTTCTATTAATTTAAGAGATTCCTGGTACTCTTTATAAGCATTTTGATAATCTTCTTTTACATCTAAATATTTTGTAAATTCGGGTCTTTTTAATATTTCTTGAAAATTGTCTTCAGTAATATCTGGGCTTATTAATTCTAATATGTCTCGACAAGAAATATATCTATTTTTATGTCTAGCTTCTACATTTTCGGAAACTGTATCATAAAGAATTCTGTTTTTAACCCAACTTGGAAATTCTTGATATTGTTCTGGAATTATTCCTGTTTTAGAAATATTTCTCATATCTTCTATTGTCATTTCTGGATAATAATGTTTTGCTACTTCTAAGCATTCTAACATAGATTTTTCTAAACGTCCTTCTGGTCCTAATTCATTATTCTCTAAAATATCCAATAACTTGTTCAAAGGTTGAATGTCTTTATGTTCAAAACTACACCCACCAGTTAAATCTTTTTCAGTACAATCTAAATTATGTTTTGCAATTATAGCTTGAATCAATTCACTAGTCTTAATAATAGAAAAATCTCTAATAGTACTTTCTAAGCCTTCAATTGATTGATAACCTATAAATTTTGCTTTACTAAATTTTTCTTCTATTTCTTGGCGATATTCTTCTCCATAATATTCGATAAATGCCTCTTTAAATATTGGGATAGATTTTTCTAATTCTTCTTTACAATTTAAAAATTTTAAATTTCTATCTATCATTCAATTCTCCTAATAATTCCTTTATTCTAGAATAATTATCTGGATATTTTCCTTTTCCATGATATTTAGTTTTCTTTTTGTTAGAATAAACTATAATAGTAAATTCTTCCATATCTATCCCTTTACTAGTACCATATTCATTGTCCCAATAAAGAATAATATTAACTATCTCATCAAGAAATTTATCATCTACATTATATTTTTTATTATTTAGATAACAAACTTTCTCTGGAAAATAAATCAAAGCATTCATTTGACTAAATATACCATTTTTAATATTTATTTCAATTGCATCTATCATATTACCACCAATAATATTATATCATGATATAATTACTTTGTGAGGGATTATTATGTATTATATACAAAAGAATATTAATAAATTAAATACTACTGGTAGTACTTTCTTTTTAGATCCTAAAGAACTAATGGAAATAAAAGGTAAATTAAAGAAAAATGAATACAATATTTATTACCCCTATAAAGATAGTGAAAAAGTTATTCTTTATAAGAATAATGAACCTGAAGTATTACTTTATGAAATAAAAATAAAAGTACCAGTACGTCATCAAGATATCTTAGGTAGTATTTATTCTTTAGGTATCGATAAAGAATTATTTGGAGATATCTTAATCATTGATAATCACTATTATGTATATATTCTTCCTTTAGTTAGAAATTATTTTGAAACTAACTTTTTAATGGTAAGAAACTCTCATATTGAATTACAAGAAATAGATATTGATACTTTAAAAGATTATGAACGAGCTTATGAAAAACTAGAATTTATAGTTTCAAGTAATAGAATTGATACAGTAGTTTCAACTATTTGTCATATTAATCGTAGTAGTATTTCTGACATGATTAAAAAAAGAGAAATTCTTCTAAATCATGATTATTTAAAGAATTCCTCTTATAAATTAAAAGATAACGATACTTTTAGTATTAAAAGAATTGGTAAATTTAAATATAATGGTATTTTAAAGAATACCAAAAGCAATCACTTAATAATTGAAGTATTAAAATACTTGTAATTATTTATATCTAATATCAATATCAACCAAACTATCATCTATACCTTTAACTCGGCCATCTTCACAGATCTGCCATACTTTATATTTTCCTTGGTAATTTGTTTGATCAGTATAATGAGCTAACCAAACTTTACTGTCTATTGGGAACCAAACATCTTCTAAATAACTTTTAGATGAATATACCATTCCAGTATAACCTTTCTTTGAAACTGTATCAGTAAAGGCTTTAGCTACTTCAGTTAAATTATAAAAACTAAGATTATAATATTGGTAACTATTCCAATTTTCCCAATCAAATACAACTTCTAAATCTACGTTATATTTTTTTATTTGCTTTAAAACCCATTTAGCTTCTTTAATAGCTTCTTCACGAGAATTAGCTTTAGAATAGAAATATACTCCTACTGGTATTCCTACTTTATTAAAGCCTTTTATGTTCCTTTCAAACTTTTCATCTAAAATAAATTTCCCCTCAACATCATCTCTTCTACCTACTCTGATATAAGCAAATTCTACTTTACTCTTCTTTAATTTTTTATAATCAATATCTCCGTCCCAATAAGAAACATCTATACCAATTTCAGTTTTCTTATTTTTATGTTTTTTATAAATATCAGAATATGATGTATAATTAGTAAATTCAAAATTATCAGAAGTATTATTATTACCATTAGATTTTCTTTTTTCTTTAACTACCAGAGTAAAAGAATGTTTGGTAATATTACCCGATGAGTCTTTTCCTTGTAAAGCTACTCTATATTCACCTGTTTCATTTAAATTATAATCTCCTGTTACACTACATTTAGGAGTATCATCATAATTATCTCCACAGAATAATGACTTAGCTAATTCTTTTTTACTAGTACCCACAGTTACTGTTTTAACACCAGGATAATCTACTATTGGTGGAATATTATCTATTACTTCAATAGTAATTGTATATGGAACTTTAATATGACTATCAGTAATATATTTAAATTCTATTTCTTGAGTACCTATCTTACTAGTATCTATCTTAGGATCATCTATTAATTCACCATTAATACTTTTAATTAGATCACTAAGTTTCAAATCATCAAATACTTGTACACCTTTAGTATATAATTCTACTTCTTTAAAAGCATATTTTACTCTTAAATGTCTATATAAGAAAAATCCTAGTATAAGAATTATAAATATCAAAATTATTTTAGTATTCTTCTTTAGTTTCATATCTATTCTCCTAATAAAAGTATAGCAATCACTTATCTTTTTTTCAAATAAAAAGATCTATTACTAGATCTTTTATTATTCTACTACGTAAGGATCAGCCATACTACCAGTACCACTAGCATATTCAGTGCCTGGTTTAAGTGAGATTGCAGGGCGAACGCCGCGCACGTAGGTGACGCTGAAGGAGTACATGCTACCATCGTCGTACACAACACGGCAGTAAGCGCAGTAGGCAATGTTGAAATAGTAAGGCGAAGCAAGCCAATAACCTTTTCCTGTTTTTCGAACATTTTCATTATTTAAAATGTTCATCTCCGGACTAGACAGTAAGCCTACTTTATAAGTTAATGTTGCGCTTGGATTTGATACACTAAATCTATCTGTTGTATTTGTACAACTTAAATCACTTGTTAAATTATATTCTTTAAATTGTAAATATTCAGTTGTACTACCACCATTTGGATTCCAACCATTTAGTGCATGTATACTTCTATCGTTACAAAATATAGTGTCTTCTATATAATTATCATATTTTTTTAACAGATAGTGTTTATACCAAGCATCTACTCCAATCTTCATTATAGAATTGGTTGTATTTTTTGTTAGCATATCTTCTAATGCTTTTCCAACTGTTGTAATTCCATCTCTAAGTGTTATATAATACATTGTTCCTGAGCCGGTATAGTAATAAACATATGCTACTGTCTGACAAGTCTTCAGACCATTTGATACACACATATAATGATGTGTAGATATGTTGTTCAAATTATTATAATTTTCTATTTCAATTGGATCTACTAGTGTGTAGTTTGTTCCATCCCAAGTTACTTTTGAGCCATAATAGTGATTTGATGCATAGTTATATCCTGTTGTACTATATCCTAAAATCATTCGAAGAGTTGATTCTGTACATATTGCACTATCTGTATTACATGTATATTTGTAATCGCTATAATTACTTGAATTTATTATCAATTCATCTTTTCTAACTAAAAGCGTATCAGTTAATGTCACTCCATTTCTAGTTTTTCCAATCATTATCTTTTCTCCCGCATTTATGTAAGTGTAATTTGTAGCAGTTGTTGCAGTAGTATATCTAGGATATGTACATGTTGTATTTGAATCATTACACGTATATTTATTTGTATAATTTGCATAATCAGTATACCAGTCTGTTAGAGAAACTGATATCGGATTATTAATGGTATAAGTTCCATTGCCATTATCTGTAATGGAACTACCAAACACAATCGGATCGTAGGCAGATAATAGATTTCCATTTTCTAAATATTTATAATACATTGTTGCTTGATAATTATCTTGTCCAGATTTAACTCCTGCAATATAATAGATACTCGCAGCAGTATATGTTTGATTTGAATTTCTAAAAGTGTATTTTCCAACTAGTCTTGAAAAATAAGATGATGCGTTTTCTTTGTATGGATCTATTAATGAATATTTATTTGCCATTATATTTCCATAGTCTATGTTTTCTGCATACCAGTAATTCCAGTAATTAGTGTTTATACTTTCCGATTTTAATAATGTCTCGTTTCTTGTAAAACTTTGGCTTGTTGTTGCATTTGTATAACTATTTGAATAAATATCTCCATACATATATCCTGTATATGCAGGTGATTTGGAACTTTCATTAAATTGTAAAGTTCCAAATTGTGAGTAATTTGAACTGGAATTTAGTGGTAATACATAATAGGTTGTTCCACTGCTTAGAGTATCTACTAGATAAATAGTTCCACAGGTTCCGGTACTAGTTGTCTGTTTACAAGTATATTGCCCTGTTTGAATCGTTCCAGTCGTTATTGTTCCATCTAGTGAGAAAACATTATTTGTTTTATCATATGTATAACTTGTTCCATAATAGTATGTTGTAGACATTGACTGTGTTGTACGTGATGCATATCCTACATGGGTTCCTCTTGTATTTAAACATTGATTGTTTTCAGCTTCTCCATTATATAACATTTTTATTCCACCGGTATCAGTAGTTCTAATCATTTGCCAACAATGATCTGCAAAGATAACATTGTTTTTGTCTAAAATTGCTGTTCCATTAGTATCATTATCAGCCCACCAATGATAGATATCTTTTGATGGCTCTTCAGTAAATGAATCGTGATGATTTCCTGTGTATTTTTTAGCGTATGTACCTTTCTTTGCTGCTTTCTCTAAAACTCCATATAGTGTTTGATCATATTTATCTACTGTAAGTGTACCATTTATTCCTAGATTGGTAGTGAATGCTGCATAACCTAAACCTAAGAGCACTACTAAAAGAATGATTGATGATGTAATCATTCTTTTCTTTTTACGTATATTAGATGAAAATTTCTTATTAAACATATTATCACCTATTATGCATTCTAAGTTTATTATAGCATAAACGACCTAACAAAAAAAGAGGATTACTCCTCTTATTTTGTTCCATAAATTCTATCTCCAGCATCTCCTAGACCTGGACAGATATATTTATTTTTATTTAATCTTTTATCAATACAAGCTGTATATATTGGTACATCTGGATGTTCTTCTGAAACTGCTTTTAATCCTTCTGGAGCTGAAATGATACATAAGAAATTAATCTTTTTAACTCCTTTAGCTTTCAATAGATTAATAGCATCGATAGCACTACCTCCAGTAGCTAACATTGGATCTAGAAGAAACACTTCTTTCTTTTCAATATTTTTTGGTACTTTAAAGAAATAATTCACTGGTTCAAAAGTAGTTTCATCACGATACATTCCAATATGTCCTATTTTAGCGTTAGGTACTACTGTAATTACTCCATCAAGCATTCCCATACCAGCTCTTAAGATAGGTACAAAAGCATAATTATCTTCATCCAACATATGAGTTTTTAATTTCTCTAATGGAGTCTTTATTTCTACCTTTTTTAATTTAACATTCTTCATTGCTTCGTAGCAAAGAAACATAGCTATTTCACTTACTAATTCTCTAAATTCTTTTGTTCCTGTTTTTTCATCTCTTAAAATAGCTAATTTATGTTCTATTAAGGGATGTTTTAATTCTATTACGTTCATATTCTACTCCTTATTTTTTGTGTTTCTTTTGAGGTTTATTCATTTCTTCTCTAATTGCTTTAATAATATCTTCTTTTAATTCTACTGTTAATTCTTCTTTGATATCATTTTTTAATTTCTTCATATCATTTCTTACTTGCTTAGTATCATCTACTATTAAAGTAGCTACTTCTTTTTGTTCTCCTTTTAAGAATACATTTAAAAGTATACCTACAATAGCAGCCAAACTCATTCCTGAGATAGTTAATGAAAGATCTCCACTTACTATTGAAATAGCAGCTCCTCCTAAACCTAATACTAACATTGATGAAGCTACAATGATATTTTTAGAATCTTCAAAATCTACTTG
>JAEEGL011757493.1_pt1 | contig 11265 bp, 11 predicted proteins | sample 9134231 | NCBI WGS metagenome assembly JAEEGL01 (sample SAMN16246548, study PRJNA631951) | gut metagenome | biome: gut microbiome; feature: rumen; material: fiber-attached | host: Bos | place: Iran: Karaj | collected 2018-10
CTTTTTACCTTCCAATTATTTGCAGCCATATCTTTTATTCTTTGCTCAGCATCATTTCTGGTAATCTTGCAAACAGTCATGAACGCGCCAAAGGAATACAAGATATCCTGATCAAAGTTATTTCTTGGTATATCTGTAGCAAACCAATCAACACTTCTATAATGGAAATAAGGATTAGATGCATTTCCATCGAACGCATAATCGCCCACAACCTTTCCAAAATGAATAGTGCTAGACATTTTACTTGGAAGAACAATCCAGTCACCCTTTTCAATGCGATGTGCAATTGGATATATCTGCGAGGCCCAATTTCTAATAGTATTTGGCTTTTCACCGCTATACATCTCTATCAGTTTCTGTAAGAGCTTATCTCGGTCCTGATATCCTGAAAGATCTACATTTAATCCATCCCAAGTTAAATAAATCCTCTTATCTTCAAGAAATTTGGATTCATATTCTCCATTTCTTCCTGCTCTAAACAACCAAATACTCATAAGAAAACCCACCTTTCACTTATACAATCATAGCCCATAAACTATTCCAATAGGAGCAGCCATTATAAAAAGAAAACTTGTCAGGCCCCATCTATGTAACACGTCCAGGCAATTTTACACCAGCAATTCTTCTCCTATAGTGTATAGATTCCTTTTTCATATAATATTTTAAGTAATTACATTTTAGAAAAATCTAAAAGTTCGGTTATAGCATCTCTAACAAAAGGATACTTTTTATCGCAAGAGTCTACCAGTGCAATCATGTCCATATTGGCCTCTAATGAAAACATGCTTCCCATACTATTCTTAACATTTGATTCCCCACCAGATATACTAATTTCATTTCCCCTATCCATATTTAACGTATTTTTTTCGTTATCACACAAGACTAGTATTCCAGCATCTCGAAAAGCTGGTTTAGATATTTTAAGAGAGATTTGGTTTTCATCTAATAAATTCATTTTCTTTCCAGCTAATATTCTATTAAGTAATTTCACAACAAGCTCTGGATAAAGTAGATCCTCTATTTCGATATTTACCCGCTTTTCCTCTTCTGGCGTATATTCCGTTCCTTGAAAATTCTTCACCTTTAACTTTGTAACATTTATATTTCGATATCTACTAACGTTTAACTTATTAAATGATTCTCTACCAGCAGAATCATTATCAAATAAAACTTTTACATTCGGTTTAACTGTACTACCGTTATAATAACTATTATAAAAGTCCAAATGATTTAAAATTTTACTAGCCCCCCCCGTAAAGATTATATTAGGAATCTTTACGCCGAAAAACTTTCCTAGCTCTGTAATGTATTTCTTATCGCATTCTCCCTCTACAATCAAATTGTTTTCTTCTAATATTTCATGTTTAAGTATTTCAATTCCTAAGTGAGCACAAATTTTCTTATAACCATCTTCTGTATTTATGTCTACAACATTAGTTTCAACTACATTTATATTTTTCTTCTTGCGCTCAGAGTATTGCTGTCTATGAGACGCATCAAATAAAAAAACATTTTTCATTTTGTACTGATTGATAAATACTTTTGAATGTGTGGTTAAAAAAATCTGTGTGTTATCTAGTTTTGTATCAAGGAAATCCTTTAGCTTTCTCTGTAGACCTTCATGAATATATACATCTGGCTCATCAATACAAACTATATTATACTTACCTGATTTATTGGTCTTACGTGAAAGGACCTCAAATTGTAAAAGAATTGCAGCCAGTCTCTGTAATCCTGCGCCCTTATCTTCGATTCCAATACTTCCGCTATCATCTAATTGTAAAACTACATCTTTTGATATCAACTCCCTAAATGTATCAGAACTCTTTGGAACATTAAACTTCACGCTCCAAGAAGGTTGAAATTCTCTAAATGTCTCAGAAATTGCATTTGCAAAGGAGTCCAACACCTCCGAAAGTCCATTCACATATTTATCATACGACTCTTTCAAACTTTTCTTGCTCTGTGTAAATCTTTGTTTATCATATCTCGCATCAATAGCATCATCTGAAATATCCCGTATTAATTCTGGAACAATAACATTGATAGACTCTATATAAACAAACTCAAATTTTTCAATAATAGGTTTAATTTCTTCAAGCTTGGCATATTTGACAGTGTTCTTCTTCCTCTTACCCACAAGTTCATAGTATCTTCCACTTAAGCCCTCATTCTCTTCACTATTATTTAAGTCTCTTATTATTTCATGATACCACCCTTTTTCATCATCAAAAAAAATGACCGTAATTTTAGGATGTGTTGTGCCGCCACCAGTTGCCTGTTTCAACGTTGTCATATCAAGAGTTTTGTCATATTGTTCAGGATTAAAAAAAATATTTAACGCTCTAAGAAAATTAGTTTTTCCAACATTATTCTTTCCACATATAGCAATCATATTGTTGTCTTGCGATACTTCCATCTCTAAAGAATTAATTGATCTAAAACGTTCGATTTTAATTTTTGCTATTTTCATTTTTTCCCTTTCTTGCCTAACATAATTAAGTTGTTTAGATAATCGTTTTACACTAAATAAATGTACATACGCTCTATCAAGTTATTTAAAGTCTGTTCTATTAACCTGTCTCACTGGTATTCTGCGGCTCATTCAACTTAACTGCAAATATATCAGCAAGAATTCTTTTCATTCTCTCTGGATCTTCTCTTCGAGGAGCATTCGGATCGAGCTCATGCGCAAGAGAATAATATGAATCTGAGTCCAAAGAACAAATTAAATTTAATACCTGTTTAGCACGAGATGCCCCAACATAAAACTCTAATCCTTTTTTCCCAGTAAAAGAATCTTCATCTAAGTCTATTACAATGACAGCCTTAGCTTCTAATCCTTTAAATCTTATACATGTTGTAACTTTATATTCACGCTCATTAAACACGTAATAAGCATATCCATCTTTCGGATCTGCGCTATATCTTAAGCTCTTTGAAATAGAAGATTGCTCAACTGTTCCTGGCGTTAATATAACAATATCATCAGCCCCCTCACGCTCTAAATCCGATAACGTCTCATTTAAAATGGACATTGTTTTAGAAGGTTCATCAATCAAGTAGAAGATCGGTTTAATTGAACCTTCCCATGAATAAGCAACGTTGGTTTTTACTACTTTATTTTTTTTATCCTTCAATGGCGTCAATGATGTTCTCGCAATTTCTTTAGTATTTCTACAATTCTTATGTAAAGTTAACTTACAATCACTATTCTCTATACAATCTGGTAGGACAAATTCAACACTGGTACCGCCCTGTATCATTTGATATTTATCATAAAAAAGGTAGAATGTACCGTCATTTTCAAGCACAGCATCTTGGAGCGCATCAATTATTGATTTATTCTCTTTACCTGAGCCATGTTCTTCCGATACTTCATAATCAACCAATTCACTTATATCACGCATAACAAACCTTCCCCTCAAAAAAGTTTAATTATTCATAGCGTCAATTTCTTTTCCATATGCAAACAATCTGTTTAGTCTTCCTTCCTCCATATCTTTTATGTTATATAGAGTTTCAAGAACATCAAACGTCTCAGATAAATTCTTTCTAGCTGATTTCCATCCCCCACCATCAGTTACCCAAATAAACTCAACTCCATTAACTTCTTTCATCTTTTGCGCAATTAGTTCATAGCTCCTAGAAGTTTCATTAAGCTTTGAACCACCTGCACCATAAAAATTAGTCTCAATAACGTAAATCTTATCCGGTATTTTTACAACAAAATCCCATCGTTTTGTACTTTTACCTTCTGCAGAAATAGGAGACAAATCAACGCCCCATTTTTCTTCTATCTCCGTTAAATACATTTCTTTATAGTACTCTACACCGGACTTCTTAAGATATGATTCAACCAAATCTTCCATTTGGTGCCCACCACGATTTTTTCTACCATTGCTGTCAAGCCCTACCTCAATTCCAAGGCAATAATCCACGAGATTATTAATTAAATGATTGGATATTAATTCAAGTAATCCTGTTTTTCTCATAAAAACAATGTACTGGTCAACATCATAATTCATTTTGCCGAAATTGTAATTAAATGCCCCATCATCGTCCTGTGCATATATCTCAGATTGTCTTACAGCCAACAATGTTGGAATACACTTAATAACCTCGGGATATCGCTCAATTAATTTCTTAATATCCTCTTCGATATTCTTTGAACCAATTAAGCTATTTAAAATATTAAGCTCTACTTTAATGGCATCAACGTTATCGTAGACTTTATTAAAATCTACATAGTAATCATATTGATTAATACTTGATCGCATAGTTTTAAGCCATTCTTCAAAGTTACGCATTCTCAAGTCTCCTTTTTGATATATTTATATATTCCTCATTATTGTCTATTCCGATATAGGTTCTACCTAGCTTCTTTGCAACGGCTCCTGTTGTTGAACTACCGCAAAACGGATCCAACACCACATCACCTTCATTTGATGACGCTAATATAATCCTTTCTAGTATATACTCTGGTTTTTGTGTAGGATGCTTACCATTATTTTTCTCTCGTTTAGGCGTCAAAGGTCCATCCCATACATCCTTCATTTGTTTTCCACCATTCATTTCTTTCATACGCTGATAATTAAATAAATGGCGTGAATTCTTATCATCCTTTTGAGCCCATAAAATGGTCTCTGTACTGTGAGTAAAACATCTACACGCTAAATTAGGTGGCGGATTTGTCTTTTTCCAAGTAATATTATTTATAATTTTGAATCCTTCTTGTTCTAATGCCATTCCTATTGAATAGATGTTATGAAGTGTTCCGCTTATCCAAATCGAACCATTCGACTTCAAAACTCTTTTACAAGACTTTATCCACTTCCTATTAAACTCATGTTTCTCCTTCACAGAATCTATCTTGTCCCACGCCCCTTTATTGACAGAAACCATTTTACCGCCTTTACAGGTTATACCATCGTTAGATAAAAAATATGGCGGATCTGCAAAAATCAAATCCACAGATTCTTTTTTGCATTTTTTCAAAAGCTCAAATGTATCTCCAAGATATAATTGACTATTATCATCCTCATAAAAAGGACTTTTCCCAGCTATCTTATATTTCATAATTTGTAATTATCACTTCTTTACCAGTTCTCTTCTTTGCATCGCTATTTATATTTCTTTTTACATCAGTTGACTCTATCTTGAAACCATCATATAACTCATAAACCAGATCAACATCATGATTTGAAAGCATACACTTGATGCCACTATCTGCTAATCTCTTATATAGTTTTGATAATCTTACATGGTCATCATATGTGAATCCATCCTTAGTATAATCTGTAAATGACGCTGTTTCGCTAACTGGGATATAGGGAGAATCAAAATATACAAAATCTTTTTTTCCAATCCCTTTACATACTTCTTCAAAATCCATGCAATGAATTTGTACATCAGCTTCTTGTAGATAATATCCAATGCTCATCAAATTAGCTTCATCAATTGATTTGCCAAGCTGCTTATTATTGTATGGAACATTAAATAATCCTTTGTTATTCACACGATACAATCCATTAAAACAGTGCTTATTAATCCAAATCATATAAGCCGCACATTCAGCATCTAACTCTTTATTTTGAATTTTCTGGTTATACTCTTCCCTTCTTTTTAAGTAATATTCCTTATCACATGGTCCTCTATCAAGACTATTTACTGCTCTGATAACAGCTCGAGGATCTGCTTTTAATTGACGATATATATTTATCAACTGTTCATTAGTATCATTAATAACTGCCTTCTCCGGCTTTAATCGAAACAATACCGCACCCCCGCCAATAAACGGTTCATAATAGGTGTCAAACTTATTTGGCGTTCTCTCCCAAATTCTATCTAACAGCTGTCTCTTACCTCCAGCCCACTTTACAAAAGGTTCCATTTAAAATACTCCAATCGTTTTCTTTATATTATATAAAAATATATGTCCCAAAATACGGACAGTCCCAATCAAATATCATTATCTGTTCGCATTCTTTCTAAATAAATAGTATTCTCTCGAAATACTTATCTTGAAATATCTCAAAGCTTAAACCATTTTCACAAGAATAAGCACTTGTATTTCATGTTTTATCTATCAGTAACTTAAATAGCATCTTACAAGATACCCTACCTATAATTAAATCCTATTACAAAGTAAAACTACTAATAAACACCACATCCGCCCCATTTTTCTATCAAAAATATTATATCATAAAGAAAAAAAATGCACGCGCTATGAATTTGAATGTGCATTTTAAATAATTTATATCCATAAGGCGATGCCTGCTTTCACTATAAGTGAATATTGTTTTTTGTTCTGTAAGTCTAGAATTAAATCATAAAATGAAAGGGAATTTAGCTTTATGATTAATCAAACTGATGAAGAGCTATACTCAATTATTGGACTGAACATAAAAAAATACCGAGAACGTTCTGGATTAACGCAAAACCAATTAGCAGAGAAACTCCAAATTAGTATTAGTTATATCTCTAAGCTTGAAGCTCCCGGATGCAATAAAAGTATTTCAATTTCATTGCTAAACCATATTGCTAATGAACTTGGTACCGACATTACTTGCTTTTTTTCTACTAAATAAAGGAGACCATTTCATGACTTACGAAGAATTAGAACAAATTGCAATCCAACTACATATAGGTGAGGAGAGAAAGATTTATACTTCTGGTGATTATACTTTATCACTCTTACGACCTACAAAAGAATATAAGAATTATGACATAAATAGGAACTTACAAATCTATCTTGTTGAAAAGGATAGAAAGCCTTATAGACCAAACCATTTTCGTTTACTAATCGATTTATATACACGTGTTAGAGAGTATCCAAATTCACGAAACAAACTTTTGGAAGCATTCGATCGAATCTTTTACGGAGAAGATCCACTTTCTCTACTTCCTTTATTGAGAGATTATCCTTATTCTCAAGCATTAAATCCACTGGATGTTGAACTAGTTCTAGCTCAACTATTTCTTGTTGAACAGTGTGTTAGCTACAATGGTGTAAGCAAATATGATCCACCTTCACTATATCTACAGGGCTGGATCAGGCAATTTATAACTGAAAATGGAGAGATCGATCAAGTTATTGCTCAAATATCCAATAGAAACACACCTAAAGTAGGATACACCAAATGTGACGACAAGAATCGTATTGAATTTAATGCAGCACCAATGCCTTTATGGTATTTGGAGTAATAATTCTGATTAGCGAATATCTCAAAAAAATAGGTGCCTGACTCCGATACATTTTGGATGCTTTTTTACATTCATCAAGTTCTACCTTTGTGAAATGGAGTCAGGCACTTTTATACATTTTTGTACTTTCACTTTCTTATTCTAATATTTAATTTTGATCACAGCTGATTTTTACAGCTTATCGTATTTATCTGCCTTTCCCCTAGCCTTTTCCACCGGGTACTTTGTCTCGTTCTTAGCCATCTTCGCATTTACGATATCGTCTTCATCTAGGCCTAGCTTGTCCAGCATATTTCTACAATACACAAGCACATCTGCCAGCTCTTCCTTCACATGGTCGATATCATAATTTTCATCACTCCACTGGAAGCACTCTAGCAGTTCATTTGCCTCAATAGAAATTGACTTTGCCAGATTTGCTGGTGTATGGAACTGGTCCCAGTCACGATCTAGTGTCATTCTTCGTATACGCTCTATGGTTGCCTGTGTCATAACATTCCCCTTTTCCTTAAACATCGCAGCATATTCATATTGCAAATAACAATAATGAGATAAATATGAAATGGGAGCAAGCACTTTTTGTGTAAAAAAAGGAAGGTAATCTATACCTCCCCATGTGAAATTTATGAACATCACATACACACATATATATATACCCCAGTAGCTAGGCTAGGATAATCCTAGCCTAACGACAGCACCTCGCACCCCGATGTTAGCGGGGCCTAGGGAGTTGCCAAATTTGAATTAATACTAAATGGCATCGGTTGTTTTGCTGCATCCGGAACTATCTTCTTTGTCATTCCATCACATATCTCAAAAAGTTCATTGCGCCATGTAACATTTAAAAACGACGAGCCGTTTGGTATTTCCATTCCTAATAAAAATCTTTTTCCTTGGTAAAGGATACCATAATTAATACCTGCAGACAATGGCTTTCTATATAACCCAACTAGCTGAGGTGCACCACCACAATATGAATCCTTTATATTATGTAAAGTATATATAAAACAATGAAAAACATTTCTACTTGTTGATGCATTATCTGCTTTTTGAAACACACTGTAATTATCTTTATATTCTCTGGCACCTGTTCCTAATACTTGCAATAGTCCAGATTGTTTTGGAATCATGACCTCCCTATCACTCCATCCACCTTTTTTTGTGTATGATAATATAAAGTGTTTAAAAAGGGGATAACCCGTAAACAACGTATCACGTGTTATATGAATTATTTGAATCGGATTATCTCCGAAAACATTAGGATATTTTGATAGTGTATAGCATATTTTTTCCGCAATAATTTTATGCTTTTTATCACAATCCATATCATCTGTTAATAGTATTCCTGTATCTATCATTTCTATTATCTGTGACAAAACTATTGACGGAAATAACACGTCTCCTGCATATCCAAATAACTCCGGATACTTTTTTGATGCAAAAACTTTTCTTCCATAATCAAACGTACCTGTACTCCCCCAACTAAATCTACTGTCAGAAACAATATAGGCAGATGTTGGGCCATGATTATCGGTCGCAATCCACGAAGCAAGCATTGTCATAATTACCATCCTCCTTTAGTTACTTTTTTTATTTTAAGTAAGCATTTGAAAAAGTACACTATCATTCTTGCCACTCTTTATCACCATATTTTATTATTCCTTTTGCAGATAAATAACCTAGAAGTTTTAATCTAATCACATTATCGATAGTTTTTATTTCCCGATTTCCATTCAATTTATAACAGTAACATTTATCCTGATAAATTACATATATTGTCTCAAATACACAATCCTCTCGATATAGGGCTTCATCAATATAATTAAAAATCCCCTCTGCCCAAATACTTGGCACTAATTCTTGTTTTAAAATTACCAATTCCAGCCCTTTAAAGCTAGAAGCATACCTTTTTGCAGATTTAATCTTATCTTTAATACATTTTATTAATAGCTGCTTGTCCTCATCAACATGATATCCTCCGCCACTTTGAACAGTAGTTATACCGTACACTTCAAAAACTTTTTTATTATGGCTTTCGATAGTTTTTATTCGCCTCTTATCCCTATCCTTAACGTATTTAGACAATTCTCTACTGTCTTGATTATCAGTATACGAATCAGCTGTAGTAACCTCCACGCCAAAAGTATCATTACTTGACCTTAAATCAGGTCTATCCTCTATCTTTTTTTCTAAATCAATATACTCTTTTGGAAACAAACTCTTCAATATGGCTAATGAATAATATTCTTGTGAATTTGTTTGCTCTTTGCCGGTTAACGGCTCATGTGTCTTATTCAATTCGGTATCAATTCGTTCAGTATGTATATTCAATTAAATCACTCCACTTCCCCAAGTACGCCTCTACACCACAATATGATTATACCGTATTTACATATAAAGAGGTGTCTAAATCATCCGAAAACTTCACCGTATCCATCGTTTCTCCTCTTTTCGCCTTTAAACCCTAAAGCAAGAAATGTATTATATCCATCTTATTCCTCTCATCATGACTACCAGTCCACTTATAAAACGAATTCTGAGTGACATCATATTTGCCCGATATTGGCTATCACAACGACAGAGCATAAGTATCTGCTCACCATTGCATTAATATTCAACTTAGATATATCATTACTCTTTTATTATCACATTCTTCCCTCACGGAGCGACCTTGTCACCTGTTAATAGCCGATTAACTGGTATGCCCCTTGCTATGAATCCATCAGGGTATAAGCCTTCTCCATCTGTAATAATTACAATGCTTGTAGGTATATATTCAGATCTATAATATAAGCATTCTAGGGGTTATCAACTTCTATTAAAAAAATAAGGTGCCCTATGTTGGTGCACCTTGAAATACAATTCAGTATTTAATACTATTCATCTACTTTAAAAAAATGGCCAAATACCCATAACGCTCTATCGACATCTCGATTTTCTTTCCATTCATCTTCTTTTCCATAATTGTCTTTGCAAAATTCCTTCAGAAGTTTTATGTAATCTGCGTATATTCCCATTTCTAATATGTTTTGAGCCGCTTTTGTATCTTTTGAAGGTAGCTTGCCCCCACGAACAACTGATACGTCCGTTACCTTTAATTTATTGTAATTCTTTTTCAACTTCCAAATGACAAGCGCAGCCATGGCAAAACGATCATAGATAGGGAATTCACCACCTGTTATAAAATGAAGAAGAGTTATAAGATAGACTGTACCTACACCTCGCATGCTCTTTTTATTATCATCATTATTTGCCAACCTGAAGATGGCATTCCATGCAGATTGAGCATTTTTACATTTACAATACTTTTCCCGTATTTCTATAACACCATTAATTACTGGTCTAATTTCTTCTATGGTAACTATAGATTGATATGGAATCTGTAACGATACAAATTCCTTCCCATTCTCTATCCAATTTGCATCGTATTTGATGTTGGGCTCGTTTTTATTCCTTTCTAGATTACTTTTTAGATGGTTAATCTTTCCCGTTTTCCAAGCAAGAATTCTAAGAATATCCACTGGATGCCAATTTTCTTTCTTACAATCAGCATATATCTTATCCTCTACCCATTTGCATGAACTTTTTACTCCTTTAGGCTGTTCAAGCTTTTTCCCATTAGCCCCTATAATAGAATCTCGTTCAGTTTCATCATTTGAAATAAAATAGAACTCACTATACTTCTTATCAAACTCAACAATGTGACCTAAGTCTTCACAAATATCAATTTGCAAGTTACTTGGAAATCCATCATTCCCATCTGTTTCATATTTTTCCCATATTGTACTTTTCATTTTCTACCTCCTATATAAACCTCATTTCTTTATCCCGCCTAATATCAAATATTAATTCTATTTTATCGCATATACGAACTAAACGCATCAACAAAGACTGCCCTCCGGCAGTCCCCATCGGCGGAGCCGATTTCCAATCCCTCCTTGCTCGCGCAGCGAGTGGTCTGTGGAGCTCGGGCAGACCTGCGAGTGGAACGAGCTGCTAGGGATGGTCCCATAATTATTAATTACAGATTTTTCATATATATCTTGTATATTACTGGTA
>JAEEGL011867870.1_pt1 | contig 11265 bp, 8 predicted proteins | sample 9134231 | NCBI WGS metagenome assembly JAEEGL01 (sample SAMN16246548, study PRJNA631951) | gut metagenome | biome: gut microbiome; feature: rumen; material: fiber-attached | host: Bos | place: Iran: Karaj | collected 2018-10
CCAAGCCCCTACAATCCCCTGAAGCTTGAGCGCGAGGCGCGCATCCTGGAGCTTCTGATCAAAGAAGGTTATTTTGACGATACAAAAGGAGGAGCCGAAAAATGAAAGCATTTATGGACAGGGATTTCCTTCTGGAAACACAGACCGCGAGGCGGCTTTTCCACGAATACGCGGAAAACCAGCCGCTTGTGGACTACCACTGCCACATCTCACCCCGCGAGATCTACGAGGATCGGCGTTTTGAGAACCTGACGCAGGTCTGGCTCGGCGGGCGGCAGAGTGACGGCAGTTATTTCGGCGACCATTACAAATGGCGCGTCATGCGCGCAAACGGCATAAGCGAGGACTACGTCACCGGGGACAAACCCGACCGCGAGCGCTTCCTGAAATTCACGGAGGCTGTGCAGATGGCGATCGGGAACCCGATGGTCCACTGGTGCAATCTGGAGCTTCAAAAATACTTCGGCTGCGATCTGCCTCTGACGACGGAAAACGCGCCCGCCATCTGGGACCTGTGCCTCGACAGGCTGCAGAACGACCCGTCCCTGTCCGTGCGCGGGATCCTCGAAAAGGCGAACGTCGCGTTCATCGGAACGACGGACGATCCCGTCGACTCGCTCGAGTGGCACCGGAAGATCGCCGAGGATCCTTCGATCAGGGTCCGGGTCTGCCCGTCCTTCCGACCGGACAAGGCGATCAACATCGCAAAGCCCGGCTTTGCCGACTATATCCGCGCCCTTGCCGAGAGCGTGGGAAAAGAGACGCTGGCAGGCATTTCCGAGGTCAAGGCGGCGCTTCGCGAACGTCTGGAGTTCTTCGTCTCCCTCGGCTGCCGCGCAAGCGACCACGGCCTTGACTATATCCCGTTCCGCCCCTCGGACGAGGCGGAGGCGGACGCGATCTTTGCCCGCGCGATGGCGGGAGAGATCGTCGGCGCCGAAGACGCCGAAAAATACCAGACGCAGATCCTTCTCTTCCTCGGAAGAGAATATCACCGCCTCGGCGTCGTCATGCAGCTGCACTATTCCTGCCTGCGCAACGTAAATCTGCGCATGTACCGGCAGCTCGGGCCGGACACGGGCTACGACATGATCGCCCAGTACCCCTGCGGCGGCGAGACGGCAGCCTTCCTGTCCGCGCTCGACGAGACCGCACAGTGCCCGCGCACGATCCTCTATTCCCTCAACCCGGCGGACAACGAACAGATCGACTCCCTGATCGGCTGCTTCCAGTCCGACGACGTGCCCGGAAAGATCCAGCACGGCAGCGCATGGTGGTTCAACGATACAAGATCCGGCATGGAGGCGCAGATGCGCTCGCTCGCGAATCTCGGACTGCTTGGGAACTTCGTCGGCATGCTGACCGACTCCCGCAGCTTCCTGAGCTATGCGCGGCACGACTATTTCCGCCGCATCTTCTGCAATATGGTCGGCGCCTGGGTGGAAAACGGCGAATACCCGGACGCGGAGGAAAGCCTGAAGAAGATCGTCGAGGGCGTGAGCTATAAAAACGCCGCCCGCTATTTCAGTCTGTAAAGGCGGGAGAACATGGATCGACTTTCCTATAAAACGCTTGAAAAACAGGGCTATACGGGATATCTCCTGCACGAAGCGCCGGAGCGCGTGCTCCAGTTCGGCGAGGGCAATTTCCTGCGCGCCTTCGCGGAGGATTTCATCGACCGCATGAACGAGAAAGCGGACTTTAATGCCAAGGTCGTCCTCGTCCAGCCGCGCGGCGGACATCCGGAGACCTGCGCCTGCTTCCGCGAACAGGACGGCCTGTACACGCTTTTGCTGCGCGGCAGGGAAAACGGAGAGGCGGTCGAGCGCAGACGCGTCATCTCCGCCGTTTCGCGCTGCCTCGACGCGAAAAACGAATGGGACAGGGTCCTCGAATGCGCGAAGAACCCGGCGCTGCGCTTCCTCATCACCAATACGACCGAGGCGGGCATCGTCTTCGACCCCGGCTGCGGCGCTTCCGACGCGCCGCCCTCGTCCTTCCCCGCAAAGCTTGCGCGCTTTCTTCATGAGCGTTGGAAGGCGGCGCTCCCCGGATTCATCATCCTCTCCTGTGAGCTGATCGACCACAACGGAGACGCGCTTGCGCACTGCGTGAAGGAGTATATAGATCTGTGGGGTCTCGAGCCGGAATTCGCCGCGTGGACGGAAAAGGAAAACCTGTTCTGCACGACGCTGGTCGACCGCATCGTCACCGGCGCGCCCAAAACGCAGCGCGGGGAGATCTATGCCGAACTCGGCTATGAGGACCGGCTCCTCGATACCGGGGAGGTCTTTGCGGACTGGGTCATCGAAGGCCCGCCGTCGATCGGGGACGAGCTTCCGTTTGAGAAGGCCGGTCTTCCGATCCGGGTCGTCGGCGACGTCACGCCGTACAAGCAGCGCAAGGTCCGCATCCTCAACGGCGCGCATACGTCCATGGTGCCCGCGGCGTATCTTGCGGGCCGGGACATCGTGCGCGATTGCATGTCCGACCCGGTCATAAAGACCTATCTGGATACCCTTCTGTTCAAAGAGATCATCCCGACGCTCGATCTTCCCCGGGCCGAGCTGGAAGCCTTCGCTTTCTCCGTGCTCGACCGCTTCGACAACCCGTATATCGACCATCAGCTTCTGGACATCGCGCTCAATTCCGCCGCAAAATGGAAAGCGCGCGTCATGCCCAGCCTGACCGAATATTTCCGCCGCTTCGGCGCGCTTCCGAAATGCCTGTGCTTCTCCCTCGCCGCCTTCATCGCGTTCTATGCCGAAGGGAAACGCGGGGGCGAAGCCTACCCCGTGCGCGACGATCCGCAGGTACTTGCGTTTTTCGCGGCCAACAAAGGAAAACCCGCCGCGGCGCTTGCCCGGGCGGTCATAGACGAGCCGTTCCTCTGGGACGGCGAACTGGAAAAGATCCCGGGGCTTCCGGACGCGGTCGCCGCCGTGCTTGCGCGCATCGGCGAGGTCGGTATCCGCGAAGCTATGAAGGAGTGTGCGCAATGAAGACGATCCGCATCCATCCGGACGACAATGTGGCCGTCGCGCTGACGGCGCTGTGTGCACACGAACGCATAGACGGCTTTGATCTATGCGCGGCAGAGGCGATCGGACCGGGACACAAGCTCGCGCTTCGCCCGATCCGCGCGGGGGAAGCCGTCGTCAAATACGGCTGTCCGATCGGGATCGCCTCGCGGGACATCGCGCCCGGTGCGTGGGTGCACGTCCACAATATGCGCACCGCTCTGACGGAGAAAACAGCGTATGCCTATCATCCCGAGACCTATCCGCTCCCCGCGGTGCGGCCGCGGACCTTTTCCGGCTTTCGGCGCGCGGACGGCCGCGCGGCGGTGCGCAACGAGCTGTGGATCCTTCCGACGGTCGGCTGCGTCAACGATACGGCGCGGGCGCTTGCGCAGCACGGGCAGGCCCTCGTGCACGGAAACGTCGAAGGCGTTTACGCCTTCCCGCACCCCTACGGCTGCAGCCAGCTCGGCGAGGATCACGCGATGACGCGAAGGCTCCTCGCCTCGCTTGCCCGGCACCCCAACGCAGGCGGCGTACTGGTGCTTGGGCTCGGCTGCGAAAACCTTACGCAGGAACAGTTCAAGGAGGAGCTCGGCGCGTGGGACGAAAAGCGCGTCAAATTCCTCGTTTGTCAGGACGTCCCGGACGAGATGGCGGAGGGCGAGCGGCTCCTGCGGGAGCTTGCCGAATACGCGCAGGGCTTTTCGCGGGAGGAGATCCCGGCGTCCGAGCTTGTTGTCGGATTGAAATGCGGCGGCTCGGACGGGCTTTCCGGGATCACGGCGAACCCGGTCGTCGGCGCATTTTCCGACAGGCTCGTTTCGCTCGGCGGCACGGCCATCCTGACGGAGGTTCCGGAGATGTTCGGCGCGGAGGAGATCCTGCTTTCCCGCTGCGAGAACGAAGATGTCTTTGATCGCGCCGCGGCGATGATCGACCGCTTCAAGCGGTATTTCGTCGAACACGGGCAGACGGTCTACGAAAATCCCAGCCCCGGAAACCGCGCGGGCGGGATCACGACGCTGGAGGACAAGTCCTGCGGCTGCGTGCAGAAGGGCGGCCGCGCACCGATCACGGACGTGCTGGACTATGGACAGCAGGCAAAGAAAAAGGGCCTGAACCTTCTCTCCGGGCCCGGAAACGATCTGGTCTCCTCGACCGCTTTGGCCGCCGCGGGCGCGCACATCCTGCTTTTCACCACCGGACGCGGCACGCCGTTCGGCGCGCCGGTCCCGACGATCAAGATCTCCTCAAATACCGATCTGTACAAAAGGAAAAACGCGTGGATCGATTTCGACGCCGGAACGATCGCCGCGGGCGAAGCCGTCGAAGACACAGGAGAGCGGCTTCTTGACGAGGTCCTTTCCGCCGCGGGCGGGAAAAAGACAAGATCCGAACTGCGGGGCGAAAGACAGATCGCCGTCTTCAAAGACGGCGTCACGCTGTAGATCGGCATCGTATTCCTTATATATAATGTAAAAACGGCAGATGACGGTTTTCGTCATCTGCCGTTTTTTTCTGTATCAGGGGAAAACTACGATTCGTTCAGCGTCAGCCCCGCCTTTTTCAGCATCAGGACAAGGACCGGGATCAGGACGATGTGCAGGATGATGCCGGGGATCGCGTTGAGGACCGCGCCGGCGAAGAACATCGAAAGCGGGAATTCCGAGCCGGACAGGCCCGCCAGCACATAGCGCGCCGCGCCCCAGACGATGCGTCCGAGGATCATGGCGGCCAGCAGCGAGACATAGATGTTCCACACTTTTTTCGGAAGCAGCTTATACAGGATCCCGGACACCGCGCCGTAGACCGCCAGCTCGAAGGTCATGGCGATCGCCGTCGGATAAAGCGTCGGCATGCCGAAGAGCAGGCAGCGCAGAAGCGGCGCGATCAGCCCGACGGCCAGGCCCCAGGGCCAGCCGCAGACGAAGCCGCACAGCAGGACGGGAATGTGCATCGGCGAGAGCATCGCGCCGATCTCCGGGATCTGTCCCGTCACGAACGGCAGTACCAGCGCGATCGCAAGATACAGCGCCGCATAGATCATTTTTCGGATTCGGATATTCATGGCTTTCCTTCCCTGTGTCCTAGACGCCGTAGACGTAGCGTCCCGACGCGGCGACGCCGGAGGCCTCCTCGGTCAAAGCGCGAAGCGCCTCGTCCGGGTCGACGTCCTCCATCTGGTCCGGGTACATCAGCTTCGCCATGTAGACCATGGCCCCGATCTGTCCGGCCTGCGTGGACAGAAGCTCCCGGGAGATCAGCAGGATGCGCCCCGCCTGGACCGCGGCCATGCCGGACCACTCCGGCCGCGCCGCCAGATCCTGACAGATCGACGCGCCCTGATCGAGCGACGCGCGCTCGACCACCTTGACCACGACGTCCGGGTTTTTACGGCTGACCCAGCCCGCGTCCACCGTCAGGTTTTCCTCCAGAAGCTTCGCGGAGACGTCGTACGCGCCCGCGCCGAGGATCAGCTGATGCTCGCGCGAGCTTTTGTATACCGTCCGGTATTCGTCCTCGTTTTCCCAGTAGACATACAGCCGCTTGCATTCAAACAGCACGCCGAGGCGCGAGTCCAGAAGCGTCAGATAATAGGTCTGCATGCTGTCCGCCGTCTCGCCGTCTTCGCTTGTGCCGAGCGAATCGGCCTCGTCCGCGGGAACGGTCTGCGTCGCGGTCAGTTCGCCGTCTTCGCTTTCGACGCTGACCGGATCGCCTGTTTCCCCTTCGCCGGGGATCTGCGCTTCGGCAGGCTCGTCAGCCGGGACATAGACCGGCGCTTCCGCGTCCGGCGTCAGCTCGCCGGAACTTGCGGCGTCAAATTCCCGCCGCTCGGAATCCTCGTCCTGCTGCGTCGGCGCGTCGGGATCGACGGCCGGTTCCTCTTCTTCCGGCTCCTCCTCCGGTTCTGCTTCTTCCTGCGGCTCGGGCGGGATCTCCGGTTCCGGCTCGGGTTCGGGTTCCGGCTCGGGCGGCGGCGGTTCTTCTTCCTCCGGCTCCTCGGGCTCCTCCTGTTCGGACGGCGGGATCTCGGCCTCCTGCGCCGTTTCCTCCGGCACGTCCTGCGTCTGCGCCGTCACGACCGACGTGCGCACGCGGCTGCAGCCGGAAAGAAGCAGGATAAGAAGGGCCAGCACAAGGGCCAACACTTGCTTTTTCATCGTTATACCTCACAAAGACATGCGACATATTTAAGCCGCAGCCGGGTCTTTCGGTCGGACGACGCGTAGAGCGTCTTTTCGGTCTCTTCCATCAGTTCTTTTACGGTCTGCCGCTGCGCGTCGTTCATCACATGATCGCTGTAGGCGGCTTCCTCCCAGATCTGCGCGGCGCGGGCGTAACGCTCTGCGTACTGCGCCGAGATCAGGGCCTGCGTATCCTGCGCGCAGCGGGCAAAGGGTCGGTTTTCCTGCTTCATGCCGCAGGCGCAAAGCCAATTCACCGTGTGCCGGAACATGGCACGGATGGCGGCGGCGTTGTCCTCGTCCTCGAACGCCGCGCGCACGGCGGCCGAGCGGCGCTTCGCGCGGTTCAGCAGAAGAAACGGCGCGAAGGGGACGATCAGCATGGCGATCACGGCCAGCATCAGAAGGATGACGCGCAGCCAGTTCGTCCTGTGCGGGATGGATATCTCCCGCTCGTTCTCCGTCTCCCGGTCAAACTCGCGCCGATCCTGCGTCTGCGCGGCGTCAATGTTTGCCTCTTCCTCATGGACGCGCGATTCGCGGTGCACGCGATTTTCTTCCTCGACGGGCGGCGGCGGGGTCTCGGCGACCTGCATCGCGGCCCTGCCGAGCTCGTCGCGCAGCTGCTCGGAATAGGCTTCGACCGCGGCGTTCGGCCGCGGGGCGAAGACCAGCACCAGCGCAAGCACCGCCGCAAGGGCAAGAAGGAGCGCGGTGCGGCCGCCGGTCCCGGCGCCCGGGCGCAGGAGCAGGAGCGCGAGGCAGGCAAACAGCGCAAGGTTTTTCCAAAGCATCGGCGTCACGCCGAAATAGGCTTCCAAAAGCGCGGCGGCAAGGAAAAGCACGGCCGTCACGGCACGGCTCCGCCCTGCGAGGGAACAGGCCGCGCCGCAGAAAAGCGCGGAAAACAGCGCGGCGGCACGGACCGCTCCGGCGTCCTCCGACGCCTGCTCGAAATAGACATAGGCATAGGCGTTCACGGCCTCGCTGCGCGCGTAGAGGCGGTTGACAAGCGTCATGGCGCCTGCCCGCGCGCCGGGAAGCAGCGCAAGGGCAAGAGCAGAAAACAGCGCGGCGGCGAGGGCGGTAAGCGGCGCGAAGCGCTTCGGCATAAGCGCGCACGCGATCACGAGCGCCGCGCCGGGGAGCACGGCAAGCGCGTCAAAGGGCATGCCGAAAAGCTCGCCGAGCGCAAGAAGGAGCGCGGCGTAAAGCGCAAGCGGCGGCAGGATCTGCGCGGCGAGCCGCGCGGATTCCGGCCTGTCCTGCGCCGTATATAATTGTAAAGCGGTTTGTTTTTCCATCTATATTTCCAAAATCGAAAGGATCTCGTCGGCCTTTTCCGGGGAAAACGGGACCGTATACAGGCCGGGGACGGCTTCGCCGGGCGAGGCCAGCAGCAGCGTCACGCGGCTTCCCATCGGAAGACGCTCCGCGTCCGGCGGGACGGCGGCCGAGACGATCACGACATGCGCGCTGGGTGTCTCCGTCAGAAGGCGCGCGAGCGCGCCGCCCTCGGCTTCCCAGCCGATCGTCAGAAACTGCGCCTGCAGCGCGTGAAAATCCACCTCGTTGTGCACCTGCATGAGCGTGAAGCGGTCGTTCTCCGCGAACGCGGCGGTATGCGCGGTGCCGTCCGAGACCAGCGCATGGGAAACCGAAAGAAAGGCTCTCGCCATGGCGTCTGCCGTTTCGGGCGATACGGCCTCGCCCTGCATGCGCAGGTTCCGGAATACCAGAAGCGTCTGGCTGATCACGGGAAGTCCGAGCTCGCGCATCATCAGCGTGTCCGTCTTCTGGGAGAGCTTCCAGTGGATCTGCCGGATCGGATCGCCGGGGATGTATTCGCGTATGGCGAAGGTCTCGCTCGGATCGCTGCCCGGTCTTGTCTGCGAGTACTGCTCGCTGTCCGCCGAGACCGCGGAATTTTCCGCGAGGATCACGGCGGGAAGGAAAAGCTCCGGCTGCAGGGTCACGAATTCCTCCCCGCAGGGAAGCGGAGCGCTTCTCCACAGCCCGAAAAGGTCCTGAACACGGATCTCGGCGCGCAGCCGCAGCGTGCCGCAGTGCGCCGTTTCGAATTTCACGGTCCTTCGGCTCTCTCCGGAAAAGCGCGGCGAAAAATACACGTCCGTCTGCGCTTCTTCGCCGGTCAGGCGGTTTTCGCCGAACACCGTCCCCGCCGCGCTCAGGACGGGGCCGAGCCCCTTGACCTGCATCTCAAGCGCCGCATCCTTTGCCTGCGCGGACAAAAGCACATGCTTTCTCCGAAGGCGCGCGGCAAGGATCGACGCCGCCGGGATAAGGACCGAAGCGGCGAGCAGCGCAAGCGTCGCGGCGTTGTTTTCAAAAAGCCATAAAAGCGCGGCGGCGGCAAGCCAGAGCGCCCATACAAGTCTTCTTCCGATCATATCACGCACGGCTGTCCGGGATCTCGACGCTGCGCAGAAGCTCGTCCAGCACCTGCTGCGCCGTCACGCCGGAAAGCCGGGCCTTCTGCGTCAGGATCACGCGGTGGGCGCACACATCGGAGAATACGGCCTGCACGTCCTCCGGCACGACATAATCGCGGCCCTCCAGATAGGCGCGGGCCTTCGCCATGCGGTCGAGGAACAGCACGCCGCGGGGGCTGATGCCGATCTCGGTCATCGGATGCTCGCGCGAGGCGAGGGCAAGGCGCGTGAGGTAGGACAAAATGCTGTCGCGGCTGGTCACGGCGCGCGCCTCGCGCTGCATGCGCACGACGTCCCCGCGCGAGGCGGAGGGCTGCACGAGCCCCAGCGGATCGCGGTCCTGCCTTGCGCGCAGAAGATCCATCTGCGCCTCAAAATCCGGGTAGCCGATCGAAAGGCGCACGAGGAAGCGGTCCATCTGCGCATAGGGCAGCGACTGCGTGCCCGCGGTGCCGACGTTGTTCTGCGTGGCGATCACGATGAACGGCGCCTGCAGCGGATAGGTATTGCCGTCCACGGTGACCTGCCGTTCCTCCATCGCCTCCAGAAGCGCGGACTGCGTCTTGCTGGAGGTGCGGTTGATCTCGTCGCCGAGCAGGAGGTTCGTATCGTTGACGACGCCGGGCTTGTAGGTGAACGCGCCGGTGTCCTTGTTGTATACGGAAAAGCCGATGATGTCGCTGGGCAGGACGTCGGGCGTGAACTGGATGCGGTGATAGGAAAGCCCCAGCGTCCGGCTGAGCGCGAGCGCGAGCGTCGTCTTGCCGACGCCGGGCACGTCGTCGAGCAGGATATGCCCGTCCGACAGGATCGCCATCAGGATCTTTTCGATCACCGCGCGCTTGCCGGATATGGCCTTTTCGACTTCGTTTATGATTCTTTCGAGATCTTTATTCATCGCTTTTTTCCTCTGTTTCCGGAATATGGACAGTATAGCATAGGAAGTCCAAAAAAGCGAGCCCAAATGATATGCCTCGCTTTTTTCGACTTTGTATCGGTATATTCAGGGGAGGGCCAAAGCCCTCCCCCAAAAACACATTTGTCCTGATTATTCCGCGTCTGCCTCGGGCAGCGTGGTGAAGGTCTTCAGGATCACGGCCATTTCGGCTCTGGTCAGCGTATCCTTCGGCGCAAGCTTGCCGTCCTTGCCGCTGATGACCTTGTTCATGACCATCCAGTGCATCGCCTCGTCCGCCCAGGAGGAGACTTCGCCCGCATCCGGATAATCCAGCGGGAAGTACCACATGCCGACAAAGCCCTTGCCCTGCTTCTGCGCATAGCGGTACAGCATCGCGACGGCCTCCTGACGGGTCAGCGTGTCTTCCATGCGCTCGCCGTCGGAAATGCCCTCGGCAACGGCCCAGGCGCGGGCCTTGGCGTACCACTTTCCGCCTTCAGCCTCGACGTCGGGGGATCCGGCCAGACGGTAGATCACGGCCACGAGCTGCGCGCGGGTCGTGACGCCCTTGGGATTGAAGCCGCCGTCCATGCCGACCATGAGGCCGGCTTCGGTGACATAGGTGACATACGGGGCAAACCATGCCTTCGCCGGGACGTCCGGATATCCGGCCGTCTCAGCCGGTTCGCCCTTGATCGTGATGCGGCCCTGCGGCGCGGCATAGTCGGCGCTCACGGTGCCGCCCAGCTTGTCCTTGAGATACATCCACACGACGTCGCGTACGACCGCGGTGGTGACGGTGCTCTTGTCATCGGCTGCGGCGGCAGCCTTGAAGACATAGGAGGAATCCATGCCGTTGAAGTTCGCGTTCGAGGTGATGACCGCGTAGACGGCGGCCGGATCGAAGGCTTGGCCGTTGACTTCGGTGATCGTCACGCGGCTGACGGACGCAGCCTTGTACCACGGATCCTTGTACTCCTCACCCTTGTCATAGGCCTTGGAGAGGTCGAGCGTATAGTTCAGGCCGGAGACCTGCATGAAGGAGGCGCAGCCGGCGGCGGTCGATTCGGTGTACGGCAGGGTCTGGGAAGCGGCTTCCAGCGCCTCGAGAAGCTCGGCGCCGGTCATGTACACGACGGCGACCTTGTTCGGGTACGGGAGCACTTCCGCAAGCTGCGCGGCGCCGAATACGCCCGGCGCGATGTCCGCGCGCAGATTGCCGCCGTTCCCCAGCGCGACGATATGGTCGGCGTCCACAGCGCCGGCGGTATTGCCGGCGGTCACATCGTCTTCCTCACAGTAAGCGTCGATCGCGCCGGAAGAAGCGAACCAGCGCAGCGCGTCGGTCCACAGATCGCCCAGGTTGGTCTCGCCCTTTCTCGCGGCGTCGTCCGCGCCGGAAAGCGTCACGGTGCTGTACGCTTCGGCTTCATCGTCAAGCGTGATGACGTTGCCGTGCGCGTCGGTGAAGAGCAGGCCGATGCGGCCCTGGGCCTTGCCGTACTGCTCCTGCGTCACGATGTTCTCAAGCACTTCGTCCAGATACATCCACACGACGTCGCGCACGACCGCGGTCGTGATGGCGCTCTTCTCATCGGCTTCGGCGGCCGCCTTGAAGATATAGGAGGAGTCCATGCCGTTGAAGTTCGCGTTCGAGGTGATGACCGCGTAGACGGCGGCCGGATCGAAGGCCTGGCCGTTGA
>JAEEGL011926759.1_pt1 | contig 11265 bp, 6 predicted proteins | sample 9134231 | NCBI WGS metagenome assembly JAEEGL01 (sample SAMN16246548, study PRJNA631951) | gut metagenome | biome: gut microbiome; feature: rumen; material: fiber-attached | host: Bos | place: Iran: Karaj | collected 2018-10
GACATATCTCTCTTGATAACTACCATCTTATCTGTTCTACCAGCAACTGCATAGTTAACAGCTTGAGCACCTGACTTGAAAGCTTCTTCAACGTCAACCTTAGATGCTAAGTGAGCACCACATCTTTGCATTAGAGAGAATTCGATACCTCTTGTCTTGCATCCGAACTTGTTTGCACATAGTGTAGCTAACATTTGTCCTACACCACCTAATTGAACGTGGCCGAAGCTATCCTTTGCAACATTTTCGTTCATCTTCTCAGCGATAAGAACACCGTCTTCTCCTGCGATACCTTCAGATACGCAGATCATAACCTTACCATTATTAGCCTTGAATTTCTTTTCAACGTCAGCTAAGAACTTTTCTTCTGTGAATGGAACTTCTGGTAAGTAGATTAGATCTGGGCCTAATCCCTTTGTGCAAGCTAGAGCTGAAGCAGCTGTTAACCAACCAGCATGTCTACCCATAGCTTCGATAACTGTGATCATTGGCTTATCATAAACTGTAGCATCCAACTTTAATTCCATTGTTGTTGTAGCAACATACTTAGCTGCTGATGCATATCCTGGGCAGTGATCTGTTCCGAATAAGTCGTTATCAATTGTCTTTGGAACGCCCATAACTCTCATTTCCCAACCAGACTTCTTCATGAACTTAGAAATCTTGTTGCATGTATCCATAGAATCGTTACCACCATTGTAGAAGAAATAACGAACATTGTACTTCTTGAATACTTCTAACATTCTCTTATAATCTGTATCATCCTTCTTTGGATCTGCTAATTTATATCTAACTGAACCTAAAGCTGAAGATGGAGTGTTCTTTAATAATTCAAGTTCCTTTGCATCTTCTTGTCCGATATCATAGAAATCTTCATCTAAAAGACCCTTAATACCATGAGCTAGACCATAAACCTTTGTGATACAGTCGCTATTCTTTAAAGCTTCTGTAAATACGCCTGCTGCGCTTGCGTTAATAACTGAAGATGGACCACCTGATTGTCCAAACATCAATGCGCCTACTAATTTTTCTTTCATGAGTATATCCTCCGCTTTTTATTTTCTTATTTACCTAGAGTTAATGCATATCTGTATAACTCTTCATTGAACTTTCTTGGTTGTGCTAAAGCATCAACAATATCATCATCAACGATCTTGTTATCTCTAACACCAACTACTCTACCACCCTTTCCATCAAGTAATAGGTTAACTGCTCTAATTGCAAATTCTGCAGCAAGTAATCTATCTTGCATAGATGGTGTACCACCTCTTTGGATGTATCCTAATGTAGTTGTCTTAATAGAACCAGTAACACCGCCATCCTTTAATGTTTGCTTCAATTGTTCAGCTTTACAAACGCCTTCTGCTAACACGATAATATCTGAAGTCTTACCAATTCTTTGATTTGTCTTAATCTTCTTAATTAAATCTTCTGCTTTAAATGGAAGTTCTGGAACTAAGATTGATTCAGCACCGCCACCAAGTCCTGCATACAAAGCAATATCTCCGCACTTTCTACCCATAACTTCGATGATACAAACTCTATCGTGAGATGTCATTGTATCTCTTAAGTTGTTGATAGCGCTTAATACTGTATTAACTGTTGTATCAAAACCTAATGTGTAATCTGTGTATGCTAAATCGTTGTCAATTGTTCCTGGGATACCAATAGTTCTAACGCCAAAATCTGTATATAAATCTTTAGCGCCTCTAAAGCTACCGTCACCACCAATAACTACTAAACCTTCGATGCCATAAGCTTCTAAGTTTTCTGCAGCGATTTGTCTATATTCTTTTTGAATGAATTCTTCACATCTTGAAGTCTTTAAGATAGTACCACCTCTTTGGATGATATCTGATACAGATCTTCTATTCATTTGGAATATCTTGTTGTTAATTAAACCAGTGTATCCTCTTTCAACACCATAAACTTCTAAACCACGCTCAATTGCGTATCTTGTTACGGCTCTGATTGCCGCATTCATACCAGGTGAGTCGCCACCACTTGTTAGAACAGCTATTTTTCTCATTGAATAATAACTCCTTATTTGTAAACCGTGAATATTATACCAAAGCGAATTGATTTTTCCTATTAAATAAACAAAAAAACGCAACTTTTTCTTAAGAAAAGAGCGTTTTTTGCTATCATTTTACATATTTTATTATTTCTTTAAGTCTACAACCGCACATTTATCGAATCTAGACTCAAGTTTTACGACAATTGCTTCGTTAACTTTAAAGTGTAAACCTTGGCATGTATAGTACTTTCCTTGGTACTTGAAACATACTGTATCTTCACCATCTTGGCCTCTTCCAACCAATTCTCTAATTAATGAATCATTCTCTCTTAAAGATAGATTCTCATCGCCCATTACAAATACTTTCTTTGGGCAATTAACATCTACTTCGTCTGCTTTTTCTACAACTTCTTCATCAGTTGTAAGCTTTCTTAGATTCATAACAGATAAAGATATAGAATCATCATCTTTAATCTTTATTGTTCCTTCAACTTCAACAACGATATCATCTTGGATAATGTTTTTGAATTGTTCGTATGTTCTTGAGAATAACAATAAATCAATTGATGCATAAGAATCTGTAAGCTTTGCTGTAGCCATAATAGATTTTTCGTGAGTCTTTTTATTTTCAATTGTCTTTTTAGCTGTTGATTCCAAAAGACCCATCAATCTAACCTTAGCATTGTTATATTTATTCTTAATCTCTTTTATCTCTTCTGCTCTTTCATCTTCTTGAGCATCATTGAAATCTACTTGTTCAGCTTCTTCATCTTCTTCTGCTGAATCATTTTCTAATAATGGTAAGATTTGTCCAAGGTTAAAGTTATAGTTACCCATAATGTTCTTATACTCTTCAAGTGGGTGACCTGTCATATAAGTATTTAATACTTCCTTTTCCATCGCAAGAAGTTCTAGTTTTGGGAACTCCTTAACTTCTACCATTTGATCAGCACTTGCTGGATCTGCAATACCTGGCATATCAAATAGAGACATTTGTCCATTATCAATGTTCTTCTTATCGATTTGAGCTTGCTTAATTAATCCTGCATAGTTTTGCATAATAGTAGCTCTTGTATGGCCAAAGCAGTCCATAGCACCAGCTTTAGTACAGTTTTCAATTGTTGTCTTATTAGCAACCTTTTGATCCAATCTATTAATGAAATCTGCAAGTGATTTATATTCGCCATTTGCTTCTCTTTCTTTAACGATTTCTTCTGCTACTTGTTCACCAATATTCTTAATAGCTGTCAAACCAAATCTGATTGCACCATTTTCTACTTTGAATTTAACGTGAGACTTGTTTACGTCAGCTGGTAGGATTTGTACACCACCATGGTCCTTAGCAATATTAATATATTTCAATAATTGGTCAGATTTTGTAATTCTGTTATTCAAGATAGCGCAGGCTAATTCTACATAATAATATTTCTTTAGATATGCAGTTTGATAAGCGATATGTGCATAAGCTGCAGCGTGAGATTTATTGAACGCATATGTAGCGAACTTTTCCATGATGTCGAATGTTCTGTTTGCAGCATCTTCTGGAATACCTCTAACTTCAGTAGCGCCCTTTAGGAATTTTGCTCTTTCCTTAGCCATAACGTCTGCTTTCTTCTTACCCATAGCACGACGAAGGTTATCAGCTTCGCCTAGTGAGTAAGTAGACATTGTTCTTGCAGCGTTCATAACTTGCTCTTGATATACGAATACACCGAATGTAGATTTTAGGATTGGCTCTAGACATTCGTGTGGATATTCAATCTTAGCTGGATTCTTTCTTGCTTCTAGATATTGAGGAATAGCATCCATAGGTCCTGGTCTGTATAGAGAAATAGCAGCAATCAAGTCTTCAATGTTATTTGGTTGCATTTGTGTCATGAACTTTCTCATACCGCCATTTTCAAGTTGAAATACAAAGTCTGTATCACCATCTGAAATCATCTTATATACGCCTGGATCATCAACGTCCATCTTGTCGAAGTTAACATCTATGTTATAGTCTTCTTTTACATACTTAATAGCATGGTGAATATCAGTCAATGTGATAAGGCCTAAGAAGTCCATCTTTAGTAAGCCCAATTCTTCAACTTCTGTCTTTTGGAATTGAGTTACAACGTCGACTTGATCTCCTCTCTTTTGGATAAGAACAGGAATAGCCTCAATGACAGGAACGTTACAAATAACAACGCCGGCTGCGTGCTTAGACATGTTCTTTGGCATACCTTCTAGTTTACATGCCATGTCTATAACTCTATGCATCTCTTCGTTGTTTTCATATATCTCAATAAACTCAGGAATACCTGGAACTGGATTACCTTGCTTGTCCGTAGTTCTTCCTAAAGCTTTTGGAAGTGTTAAAGATAAATCCATTGCTGGCAATGTTTTCTTTGTCTTATTAACTAAATCCAAAGGCACATTATATACTCTGCCTACATCGGCAATAGCGTTCTTAGCTTTAAGTGTTCCAAGTGTTAAGATTTGGCATACCTTTTCTCTTCCATACTTTTGAACAACGTATTCAATAACTTCACCACGTCTTTCTGTACAAATATCAATATCGAAATCTGGTGGTGAGTTTCTTTCTGGGTTTAAGAATCTTTCGAAGAACAAATCGTATCTCAATGGTTCAACATTGGTAATACCGATAGCGTAAGCAACAATACTTCCTACACCTGAACCTCTACCTGGTCCAATTGGAATATCTACTGACTTACTATAGTTAATGAAATCCCACACAACTAGGTAATATGAATCGAAACCTTTTGTGTGAATAACGTTTAACTCTTCATTTGCTCTATCTATCTTGGCTTGGTCTAAATCCTTGCCGTATCTTCTCTCTAATCCTTTAAATGTTAATTCTCTTAAATATGTTTCTGGAGTATAACCCTCTGGTGGAACATATGTTGGATATAATCTTTCAATATCTCTTTCCTTAAACTTCAATCCCTTACACTTATCCATAACTTCGATAGTGTTAGTTAAAGCTTCTGGGCACCAAGAGAAAATCTTTTGCATTTCTTGATAACTCTTTAAATAGAATTCTGGAGTATCAAATCTCATTCTCTTTTCATCAGATACCTTAGCACCTGTTTGGATACATAGCATTACGTCGTGTGCTTCTGCGTCTGACTTCTTGATATAGTGAACGTCGTTTGTAGCGACAACTTTCGCTCCAATTTCATCAGCAATATTCTTTAGAAGTGGTAAGATTTTTCTTTCTTCTGGGATTCCATGATCTTGAAGTTCAATATAGAAATCTTCTTTTCCAAATATATCTTGCAATTCTCTTGCATATGCAAGAGCTTTATCATATTCATCATGTACTAAATATTGAGGAATGACACCAGCCAAACATGCAGATAAGCATACCAAGCCTTCTGAATATTTTCTAATAGTTTGTAAATCGATTCTTGGCTTACCATAGTAACCTTCAATATATGACAAACTTGTTAAGATACTTAGGTTTGCAAGACCCTTTGTAGATTTAGCTAATACTACCAAGTGGTTATAATCATAACGTCTATTTGATTCTTGACGATGCATATCCTCAACAGTATAGAACTCGTTACCATATAATACGTTGAATTCTCTACCCTCTGGAACAAACTTTGAAAAGTCTTTTAAAGTAGTATATGCTGGGTATGCGCCCATCATATTGCCGTGGTCAGTAATAGCAACGCCAGGCATACCAAGTCTCATACATTCATCAAACAATGGAGATGTACCATTTTGAGTGATTCTAGCTGCACCATCTAGAAGTGAATATTCAGTGTGCAAATGTAGATGCACGAAAGGTACAACGTCTTGAATATCTTCTGGTTTTAGTTTTGATACGATGGATGCCATCCTAATCCTCCAATTTGTTTGCCATATCTACGATCTTTGTTAGTGCTCTAGATAATGAACTCTTTGTAATACCTAATTTATCTGCTAGCGCGCTCATTGACGCTGTTTTATCATTTAATCTTTCTTGTGCGATTGAAATCAACTTCTTATCTTTCAAACATTTTAATCCATTGATTCTATCAATCTTTTCTATTGCTGCAATATATTTTGCATTTGCAATGGCTACCTTGTCAATGTTTGCAGCCTCAATATTTGCAACTCTATTAATATCGTTATTAACAAGTCGTTGAACCATTATTTCGTTTAGTTTCAATACCGCATTTGATGCGCCCAAAAAAGCTAATATATCTGAGATGCTTTCAATCTTCTTGCTATATAGCGAATATGAATTTGTTCTTTGTAGATATGTCAAATTCATTTTGCTCTCTTCAAGTTTCAATTGTATCAACAAAGCTAGTTTTTGTTCTAATAAATTTAGCTCAAAATGATAACCGCGGTCGTTTTCGTCTTCACCTGGAAAATATACATTGCCAAGAGCACAAAAAACCCCTTGTGCATATCCTTGTGCCTTTTCCATATTAAGCACGTCATCTAAATGATCTTTTATTTCAATATTCACGAATTTATCATTCTCATAATGAGAAATCTTTAATTCGCCTAACATTTGGTTAGCATCTTCATTGTTTATTGTTAAAATGTAGATTTTTGGATCAGAATCAACTTCTTGAATTTCGTGTTCAATATTGTAAACATCCAAAAGAATCTCACTTACACAGTTTGCTAATCCTTCATCTCTAAATTCTGCTGCAAATACTTCCTTGTTCTTTTTTATTGTGTTTGTATTTGTAACAGCCTTCAATGCTCCCATTAAGAATGCTTTCTTTCTGTAATCGTCAGAATGCTTTATATCTTGATATATTTCACTTCTTACTTCGTGTGTATAGTTCATTAAGATTTAGACCTCAATTTCATTTCATTGTCATTAAGGTTCACAACCCTATCTTGAATTCCATATTTCTCGATTAATCTTAATGCGTAATTAACATGCCCTATTTGATATAACTCATGTGCATCTGAATTAATAATAAATTTAACATCGCTCTTTAATAGTTCTTCTAGTCCTTCTGCTCTTGGTTCCATATGGCGAGTAGAAATCTCAATTAATGTACCTTTATCTGCACACGCATTACCCAAATCATAAAGATTTAATGGCATCATATAGCCTGGGTGTGTAATAACATCGATTTTATACTTTTCGATTGCTTGCAAATATGTTTTTGTATTTCTCTTTCTTTGGCCTTTTGTGCATATACCAGATCTTGATAGAACTGCTGGTACTGCCAATGACAATAACGCTGGTAATCTTCTTTGAGTCGCAGACAAATGATATCCTGCTAAGATGATATCCATTTCTTCTGCTTGTTCCTCAGTCAAGTCTATAGTTCCATCTTTTCGGATTATATTCGCCTCAACACCAAGCAATATTTCAATTTGTGGATACTTCTCTCTAAGTTCTTTAACTTGAGCTTTCATAACCTCAAATTTCTTTGGAGTTATACCAGCAAATGGTTGGCCAAAGCCGTGGTCTGTTATTGCAATAGCTTTTAGATTGTGCTTTATTGCCTCTTGAACATTTTGCTCAATAGTACCTTTACCATGAGAAAATATTGTATGTGTATGATAATCGCCTCTTAATATTAAATCACTCATAATAGTATATACTATTATAAAATAAAAAATTATGTCTCTCAATGTGTTTTATGTAAAATTATAAATTTTTAATAATTAAACAGTTAGCGTTCTTACTATCTTCGAATCCTAACTTCTCATAAAATCTCTTAGCGTTCTCATCAATTGGAACTACTTTTAAATACATAATATCTTTATATTTTTCTTTTAATTTGTTAACAAGTGTTGATGCAATATGCATTCCTTGATATGCAGGATTAACTAAAAGAAAATGAATAATTGCAAAGATTGAAGAATCATCAAGTGCTCTAATTAAGCCAACTAATTTATCTCCATCAAATGCACAAATGATAGTTTGTGAATTTTGGATTGCAGCAAATAATTTATCTGGGTATTTGGCCTCTGGCCAATTAACAGATTCGAAAAGCTCAACTAGTGCTTCTTTTTTAATTAGTTTAGTTTCTTTATATTCAATCATTCTTCAAAAATAAATATAGCGTTGTTATCTAAAATCAAACGGCCCTCTTTCAATGGCTTTGATGTTAGAAGATCAACTGCTCCCTTCTTTAATTTGTATGTACGTCTATCTCCGCATGTATTTGCAACAAGTGTTATAGTCTTCTTTCCTTTTCTTCTTAGAATTAACAAATCATCATCTTCAATTTCAATAGATCCTGTCATTTCAGCTTTGTAGTCTTTTCTAATCTTTCCTAGTGCTACATAGTGAGAATGAACTTCTTCATTGATGTTATCCCAAGTCATTGGAACTCTATTCATTGGATCTTCAAATCCTTGCATTCCTATTTCATCACCATAATAGATAGATGGAATACCTGGAAGTAAGAATTCAATTGCAGATGCAATTCTTAATCTCTTTACGGCAAGATTATAGCTTTCATCTGTAAGTCTATAATGTAGTTTATCTTCTCTAGAATAGTTTTCACTTCCTACTCCACCTAGAACTGTAAGCGCACGAATAGTATCATGAGTGCCTATTAGGTTCATAGAACAATCTAAAGATTGTTTTGGATAATTCTCTACAAGCTCATAAACAGCTCTCTTAAATGAAGCAACTTCGCCTCCCATAGTGTATCCTAAAATAGCGTTCTTATATACATAGTTCATAACGCCATCTAATTCTTCACCTTGGAAATAATGTCTTCTTATATCATATGCAATCTTATTAGATGCATCTTCCCAAACTTCACCGATAAGCAATTTATCCTTACCGCCATGCTTAACGGCTTTTCTAATATTCTTTACAAAATCTTCTGCAAGTTCATCAACAACATCCAATCTCCAAGCTTTTACGCCCATTGATGTCCATTTTCTAATAACACCATTAATTGGATTTGTGATTAAATCTCTAAAGCCGTTTGGAGTTGGCTTTATTGTTGGGCATACTGTAACACCCCACCAACAATGATATGAATCTGGGAAGTCATAGAATGTGTACCAATTAAAATATGGACTTTGCATAGATTGGTATGCACCCAAAGAATCATAATTGCCAAACTTATTGAAATAAATACTATCTGCACCTGTATGATTAAATACACCATCAAGCATTATATCTATTCCAAATGTTTTTGCTTTATCTATTAATTCTTTAAATTTCTTTTCTGTACCTAATAACTCATCAACTTGTAAATAATCACCAGTGTCATATCTATGATTAGATGAAGATTTGAAAATTGGAGATAAATATAGCATTGTAACGCCCAAATCTTGCAAATAAGGCAACTTATCTATGATTCCTTGGAAATTCCCGCCGTAGAAATCATTTGCTCTATAAACGCCATCTGGGTCCTTTAGTGTAATTGGATCGTTCCAGTCTTTCAATACACCCTTCTTTGTGAAAACAGCATCTTTATCTTTGCCCTTTGCAAATCTATCTACAAATGCATGATAAATAACTCCACCCTTTACTGAGTCTGGAGTTTCGTAGTCTTCATCGTATATTGTTAATTGGAATCCATAACCGTCTTTATCTTTTCTAATTAAGCCTTCTTCTGTATCGAATTCAAAATGATACCAATAAAGGCCTACTTCTAAATTATCTACTTCGACAGAAAAGCAAGACACATCTTCGTCTTTAGATTCAAACGTTAATGGATACTCATTAGGAGTATCCACTCCGTCTAAATAGACAACTAAATATGCCTTCTTTATGAAAACACCATCCTTGCAATAGACTCTAAACTTGATTGGAGTTCCTGAGTCTACTGCGCCAAAAGGTGCTTTACACTTTAAGTCTTTTGAGTCGAAATAAATTTCCATTATTTCTTCTTAGGATATTTAACTGGCTTTAAGTGCCAAATTCTATCTACGTATTCTTGAACAGCTCTATCTGATGAGAAGAATCCTGCGTTAGCTGTATTCATTAATGACATTCTAGCCCAACGCATCTTGTCTGAATATGCCTTATCTAACTTATCTTGTGCATCACAGTAAGAAGCAAAGTCTGCAAGTACCTTATAGTGATCTGAACCCATTACTAGGCTATCTGCGATTTCGTTGAATTGAACTCCAGCGATACCAGATCTTAGACCATCGATAACAGCTTTGATTCTTGGATTTGTGTTATAGAAGTAAGTTGGATCATATCCACGCTTATTTAATTCTTCTACTTCGTCAGCTCTCATACCAAAGATAATGATATTTTCATCGCCAACTCTTTCGTGAATCTCAATATTAGCACCGTCCATTGTTCCCATTGTTACAGCGCCGTTAATCATGAACTTCATGTTACCTGTACCAGAAGCTTCCTTACCTGCAATAGAGATTTGCTCTGAAACATCTGATGCTGGCATTACAAGTTCTGCTAGAGTAACTCTGTAGTTCTCTAAGAATACAACTTTAATCTTACCCTTGATATCTGGATCGTTGTTAATTTGATCACCTAAGCAGCAGATCAACTTGATGATTTGCTTAGCCATGTAGTAGCTTGGAGCAGCCTTAGCACCGAAGATAAATGTTCTTGGGTTGATATCCATATCTGGATTAGCTTTTAATTGATAATACAAATCTAAGATGTGTAATGCATTTAGAAGTTGTCTCTTGTATTCGTGTAATCTCTTAACTTGAACGTCAAAGATTGAATCAGGATTTACCTCTACACCATTGTTATCTAAGATGTATTTAGCAAGCTTAGCCTTATTGTGCTTCTTAATTTCCATGAACTTCTTTAGAACATCCTTGTTAGCTTGGAATTGCTCTAACTTCTTTAATTCATTAGCGTCTGTTAAGAATCCTTCTCCGATTAATGTCTTGATGTAATCAGAAAGTTCTGGGTTAGCTTGAGATAACCATCTTCTGTATGTAATACCGTTTGTTACATTAGTAAACTTCATTGGATACATAGCATAGTAGTCGTGGAAGATGTCATCCTTTAGAATTTGTGAGTGAAGTGCTGATACACCATTGATTGTATGAGATGCAGCCAAACACAAATTAGCCATCTTGATTTGGTTATGAGATAAAATTGCATTGTATGCAACCTTATTCCAATCGTTTGGATAGAATGACCATAAATCGTTACAGAATCTTTGGTTGATTTCAACAACGATTTGATAGATTCTTGGAAGTAATTGCTTGAAGATATCTTCTGGCCACTTCTCAAGAGCTTCTGCCATAACTGTGTGGTTTGTATAAGAAACTGTCTTAGTAACGATGTCCCAAGCCTTTTCCCAAGAATAACCATGCTCATCTAA